>SKED01003116.1_pt1 | contig 10668 bp, 8 predicted proteins | sample 4826651 | NCBI WGS metagenome assembly SKED01 (sample SAMN11008818, study PRJNA524170) | human gut metagenome | biome: Human fecal sample; material: Feces; isolation source: fecal sample from pouch patient p19 | host: Homo sapiens | place: Israel: Tel-Aviv | collected 2016-06-28
TGCTATCAATTGTATTATTTGCTTCATTGACTTTAGATTTTGCCCATGTGTTTTCGTGAGCAACGCCATCTTCATTTCCAATCCAGCGAACGGTTGTATATGCCTGAGCTCCGAATAACATACAGTCTGCTGAATTACCTGCTACTTCTTTTCCTTCATACTTTTGGATTGTTTCAAACCACGTATTAAAGTCATACTCCTGTGCATTGGCACCGCTTCCTTTGGCTCCATCCATCCATACTTCAACAAAACGTCCTTTGTTTCCATACTTTTCATTTCCGAGGATTTCTTTTAACTGATTGTTATAATACTCATTATAATCCTTTACATCTTTGTCTGGTGTTGTTGGATTTCCGTTCGCATCTTTATATCCGTAAGATGGCTCATGAATATCCCACGGAGACAGATAAAGTCCCATGTCCATACCATGTTTTGTACACGCAGTAGATATCTCCTCAAGAATATCTCCTTTATACCCTGCTGCCTCTGCATCATAGTCTGTATATTCACTCGGCCAGATACAGAAACCATCATGATGCTTCGCTGTTATAATAAGTTTCTTAAATCCTGCACTCTTTAATGTGCTCACCATGGTTTCTGCATCAAATTTCTGATTCAACCTAAAGATTTCACTCGGCTTCTTATCTCCGTAATGCTCTCCCCACTCAATTTCATTGAACGTATTCGGACCAAAGTGGCAGAATGCTGCCAGTTCATCTTTCTGGTATTTATACTGGTTCGCATCCGGTACAACGTCATCTGCTGCCGGTTCTGCTGTACCTGTATTTGTACAGCTAGAATCTGTCACTCCGCTTTCAGCTGGGCAGCTGATACAGTAACAACTGCCGGTCCGATTGAACTAAATACAGTTGTCACTCCAAGAACAAGGCCCATAAACATTGATACGGTCTTTTTCTTCATTTTGTTCCTCCTTTTATTATTAAAGCAGAGGAGGTCAGCATTTTCATGACCTCTCCGCTTTTTCTGAATTTTAAATCCGTAAAAGTAAGCTTTTTTTAGTTCTCTTTTTTACGCTTTACTACAACGCCTGCTGCCGCTGCGGATGCTGCCAGTGCAAATGCCCAAACTGCTACGTTTGTCGTATCGCCTGTCTTAGCTGCTTTCTTAGTATTGTCTACCTTTGTTGTAGTCTTATTGTCAGACTTGGATGTGTTAGAAGGATTGTTCTTGTTGTTATCAACCTTTGTATCATCCTTCTTATTGTCACCCTTATTGCTGTCGTCTTTCTTGCCGTCATCTGTCTTCTTTTCTACAAGAGCATTGAGGGCTTTTGCGATGGCTTTATTTGCTTCGTCAACCTGAACCTGAGTTGCATTTTCGTCATTCAGAACGGATGCGTACTGATCGTAAACTGCCTGCAGGGCTTTCAGTGATTCTGCTGTGTACTTGTCTGTTGCTGCAAGTGCTGTATCGGCCTTTGCTGTAGTTGCCTTGAGTTCTGTCTTGTCAACTACTGTCGGCTCAGGAGTTACAGGTTCTTTCGCTGTTGTAAATGTAACTGCTGCCTTTGCGGATACATTGTTATTTGTATCAACAGCTTCTACCTCTACTGTGTATTCTGTTCCTTCTGTAAGACCTGTCAGTACATATTCTGTTGTTGCTACCAGTGTATCATTTACCTGAGTTCCGTTTACATATACATTGTATCCGGCAACTCCTTTATTATCTGTAGAAGCTGTCCATGTAACAGTTGCACCTGTCTTTGTAACATCAGATGCTTTTACGTCTGTCGGAACGCTTGGTGCTTCTGTATCGACTGCCTTTGCTGTTGTAAATGTAGCTGCCTCTGATTTCTCAGATACATTTCCTGCTGCATCTACTGCTTCAATCTCTACGCTGTAATCTGTAGCTGGTGTAAGACCTGTCAGATCATACTCTGTAGCTGTTACCAGTTCTGTGTTTACCTTTTCTCCGTTTACATATACGTTGTATCCAGTTGTTGCAACGTTATCCAGAGCTGCTTCCCATGCAACATGAGCTGTTGTCTCTGTAACATCTGCTGTTCTTACTGCTGTCGGAGCATCCGGTGCTTCTGTATCAACTACTGCCTTGTCAACGTATGTGATGATCGGAGTAACATGAACAGACGGCTTGCTTGGATTGCTGTTGCAGCTTGCTGTTACGCGGATCACATCGCCCTTGTTCAGTTCAATCTCATCAAAATTTGCCCAGTCTGCTGCTTTCTGATTACTTGTTGAAAGTGTTACACTCTGTTTTACTGTATCATTTACAAGAAGGCTTAATGTAACTGTTCCGCCTGAGTTTCCAGCCTGACGCAGATACGGCTCACCATCTTTTACATTGAAGGATACTGTACCGCTCTTCGGTGCTCTGAATACCATTGCTGTCGAATAAGAAGTCTGCGGTGGAGCAGAGATCAGTCCATGAATGGAATCGCTCATTGCTGTACTGTGATTTGGAGCATCTACACCAACACCATAGTATGTATTCAGTACCCAGTTCGGATAAGTATTATCATAAGCTGTCATATCAGCCCAGTCGCCATTACCGTTCTTCTGCTGTGCAAACCATACATTTCCCTGCTGCTGTCCTGCATAGTCCAGTGTCCAGTTGTATGTATTCTTCTGAGCTACCGTATAGTCATTTGTTGTTCCATCTTCAGCCGTGATGCGTACTGTCATTCCTGCTGTTACTGCATCTCCGTCAGCTAATGCTGTTCCATTGTTCAGTACGGAAACTGTTGCTGTATCAGCTACTGTGATGTTCTTCTTCAGCTCGCTGACTGTTGTAGCATTTGCTGTTGTATAAGGAACACTCAGTGTCTTTCCGCTTACCATGTAGTAAGAAGATTTCAGTTCTTTATCAGAACTTGCAACTACTGTATAAGTTACATCCTCCATTCCTTCATAAGAAAGAACGACGGTTGCTCCACCTTTCACGATATCTGCATCACCAAGAACTTTATCACCATTTTTTACAGTAACTGTAACGCCTGTATCAACGATGATGTTGTTGCGGAACTGCTCTACTGTTGTATTCTTCGGAAGATCACTTACATTTGTTCCTGAAATTGTGTATGTATTGGAACGAAGTACAAGTGCTGTAACTGCATCACTTTCTGCTGCTCCGATTTCCGGTACTGCTGTGATTGCATGTCCGAAGAAGTCATGATCGATAGAATAACCATTTCTGTCAACAATTACTTTACCAGCATTGATAGCCGGTGAGTTTGCTGCCAGTTTGTATCCATCAAATACTGTAGTAGCTGTCGGATCTTCATGCAGTCTTGCCTGCTTGTCCTCTGCTGCTGCAACCGGACCTGAACCTGCAACAACAAGTACTGCTGTTCCTGCGGATACCTTTACTGCATTTGCATCAGTTGGGTAATTGGATACATTGTAGTACAGGTTGTTGCTGTATGTCTTGTTATTTCCTGGATTCCAGTTTGTCGCATTAACCGATGTATCTCCTGCAAAATAGAAGATGTTATTTTCAATCGTTACCGGTCCATTATTAGAATGTGCTGTAGACCAGATACTTGTAAGTCCTTTCTTAATATAGAAAGTATTATTGTAAACCTGACAATTTCCTGTATTTCCTGCAGGATCGAGAGGTCCCATATCTTCATTCTGGCTGATGTTGTAACGGAATGTATTATTGATGGACTGCGGTCCACAGAACATGATCGTACTTGCCGTATTGCCGTGGCTGTAGTTGTACTGATAGTTTGTTCCATCACCGTAGTCAGCATCCCATGGCTGTCCGTCACCGTTACCATGAGCTGCATTCAGTGTTGCAAAGCACTCATTGTACTGGAAGACTGTATCTTTACACTTCCATGGCCAGATACCTGCTGCAACTCGTCCATTACCTACGCCCAGTTTATTTCCTGTATCATTACCATTTGCATCGAGCTGTGGCTGCCGCTGGGAGAAATCTGTATAGTTGATCTGCTCCGCTGCATTTTCTGATACATTATATTGAACTAAAGCTCTGTCAAGATACATTGTTGTGATTGCATCTCCGCCTACATGGTTCAGGTAATTGTTCTCAATTACTACGTTAGATGAACCGTATGTGGACATTACTTCATCACTCAGAGCAGCATTGTTGAACTGACCGTGCTTGTAAGTGTATCCGACTGCGATTCCCCAACGGTTTACTGTATCAAGATAGCAGTTCTTGATCTGAACATCGTTGTATCTTGCAATTCCTGTTGTTGCTTCATTTGTTGGCTTTTCCACGATAAAGTAGATACCGCCATTTGCCATGTGCTTGTTATAAACGTTACCTGTTACATCATGGATGTAAAGATCGTTCAGTACGATATGATCTACTGTTCCGTTATCTTTTGCAACTCCGGCAACTCCGGTTCTGTCCATTGCATAAGCATCATTATAAGTCTTATCTTTTTCTGTATCTGTTGCACTGTTTCTGTCATTTGTCAGTTCCAGACCTTCGATCTCAATGTACTCTGTATCCATGATCAGAATACTGGAAGATACTGTACCATGCCACTTGTGGTTCTGGTTGTCCAGTGCGACTCCATAGTTCTGCTCCCACTGACCATGACCATTTGTATTGATCTGTGGTCTGTCTCCATTTCCATAAGTAGAGATCTTGACCGGTGCTTCAGCAGTACCGCTGTCTTCTTTTGTGAACTTGAGTGCCTGATCTCCAAATATAGATCCTTTCTTCAGGAGAACTGTATCTCCCGGCTCAAGATCAAGGTCATTCACTTTATCAAGTGTCTTGAATGCCTTGCTTTCGGAAGTTCCGTCATTGCTGTCACTTCCGCTTTTAGAATCAACATAATATGTTGTTCCTGTCGCAGTATCCTGTCCTTCAGCATTAACAGCAACTGCCGGCACCATTGATGCAACCGTTGTTCCTGCAAGCAGAAGAGCCAGAGCACCGCTCATCCATTTCTTCTTCATAACATTGCTCCTTCCATCATTTTATATTCTTCAAGGTAAACCGGTTTGCATCCGCCATGTTCCCGTCCACCTGAGAATCAGTTTCACGCTGCGTGATGATGTCATCATATTTCTTTTCACGCAACTCACGTTCCACCGCAATCCTTGCTGTCTCCAGATCAGCATTCTCTTCGCTGTCCCCGAAGATCCATTCGCGGCTGTTGTAGTATTCCAGTACCTCGTCCTCTGTCAGTTCCATGCCCTCACGAGTATCATCATTGCAGTATTTTTCTTTGAGCGTACTCATCTCATATTGAAGATAAAGCTGAAAGGTATATTCTTTCAGTCCGTAGACCACCTCACCTTTTTCAACCTTCTCACTCCGCTTTGCATTTTCGTCTTTCCAACGCTTTTCCAAAGCCTCATAACTGCTGTCTGATACATCACCACATTCTTCTGCAAGGTCATAGACCGCATGGATGTATTTCAACTGTTCTACTGTATTTTCCGTCAGAATTTCGTAGCCGTATTTTCCATCATACTTTTTCTCCCAGAAGCCATCTTCATAAACGGCATCATAGTCCTGTTGAATCTGCATTTTTGTATCATATTCTACTGATTTCATGCAGTTCACATATTCATCTTTGCTGATTGTATGCCCCCCAACAGTTAAATCGAATCGATTATCCATTCTGTATCGAACGACCCCGGCAACAATTCCCACAACCGCGATCACCAATACTGCAATTCCGATCTTCAGGAACTGCTTTTTTCGATTCTTCATACTCCGCATCCCCTCCTGTTCTGAAATCTTGTTCTTTCTACGCACGAACTTACCCACTCTGACTTAATACTATTATAACAACAGCAGAATTTTTCAACTCGTTCTTTTCGGTTGATTCCCACGCTTATTTTGTCTAATTCGGAACATTCTTTTTTATTTCTCCCTTGACTGCTTCTATTCTCTCTGCTATATTACATATAGAACAGTATGAGTCGTACTGTTTCTTTGCATACAATAGTGTAAAAAGTAATGCAGATCAGATGATACAAATGTAACGGAAAGATATGAGGGTGAGTCTATGAAAAGAGATTACTATGAACTGCTCGGACTGGCGAAAGGTGCTGATCCGTCAGCAATAAAAAAAGCCTACAGAAAGCTTGCTAAAAAGTATCACCCGGATACGAATCCCGGTGATAAAGAAGCTGAAAAGAAATTTAAAGAGATCACCGAAGCTTATAATGTCCTGAGTGATCCTGAAAAGAAGAAACTTTATGACCAATTTGGTCACGCTGCATTTGACCAGAGCGGTGCTGCCGGTGGAACCGACACCAGTGGTTTCTATGGTGGATTCTATGGAAGTGGCTTTGGTGGAGCCGGATCTGATGGAACTGGATCTGGCAGCAATGGTTTTGGCAGTGGTGGTTTCAGTGGTGGCGGTTTTACCGGAAACGGTGGGTATCAGGAATACCACTTTGAGGGTGGTAATATGGATGATATTTTCGAAGATATTTTCGGAAATATGTTCCACGGAGGAGCATCCCGCAAGACCTCTTCCGGATTTGGCAGAAGCAGTTTTGGTGGAAATGGATTCAGTGATGGGGTTCACAGTGGATTTCAGTCCGGTAATTTTCAGTCAAAGGGATCCGATCTGAATGCCGAAGTAACCGTTGGCTTTGATGAAGCTGCTTTTGGTTGTGACAAGGTCATCACATTGCAGGATCCAAATGCTCCGGGAAATCTTTCCCAATCACTGAAGGTTCATATTCCTGCAGGAATTGACACCGGTAAGACGATTCGTCTCCGTGGTAAGGGAATGCCCGGTGTAAATGGTGGAGATGCCGGGGATCTGATGTTGAAAGTTAAAGTTGCCGACAAGCCGGGATATGTGCGAAATGGAATGGATGTCTATACGACAGTTTCTGTACCTTTCACAACGGCTGTCTTTGGTGGTGAGGCACTGGTTCAGACTTTATATGGCAATGTGCTTTGTAAGATCCGTGAGGGTACACAGTCCGGTTCTAAGATCCGCTTGAAGGGAAAAGGAATTGTTTCCATGAAGAATCCTTCGGTTCACGGTGACCAGTATGTAACGGTTCAGATTGAAGTTCCAAGACACTTAACTCCACAGGCGAAAGAGAAGCTGCGTGAATATGAGGCCTTGGTCAGTGGAAATGCAAAGAGTGCTTAAGATTTGAATAGGGCATTGGCAACCGTCAAAAATGCACACACATAAAGGGCAGAAATGAGACATTCTTTACCGCTTAGCATTGGCAAAAATACGATTTGTTATTCTTGCCAGGCGACAACGGTATAAATAATGTTGGTCATTTCCGCCCCTTCTTTTATGAAATTTTTTCTATTTCATACTATTTCTTCCATTTCAGACCGGATTGTATCTTCGGATGCTGCCATTGCCTGCAGGGTCATGGTAAGAAGCTTTTCAAGTTCCCAGCCCAGTTGATTGGCACCTCTTTCAATGACTTCTCTTGAACATCCTGCAGCAAATCCTTTACTTTTATATTTTTTCTTCAGAGATTTTAATTCCATGTCCTTTGTACTTTTTGACGGACGCATCAGTGCAGCCGCCCAGATCAGACCTGTCAGTTCGTCTGCCGCGAAGAGTACTTTTTCCATCTCGTGAACCGGCTCTACATCAATCGTCTTTCCACAACCTACTGTGATTCCGTATCCATGAGAACATACTGCATGGATCAGATCTTCTGAAACTCCAGCTTCTCTTAAAAGATCCGGTGCTTTCAGGCAATGCTCTTCCGGGTACAATTCAAAATCAATATCATGAAGCAGTCCTGCAATCCCCCAGTATTCTGCATCTTCTGCGTATCCCAGTTCATTTGCATACCACTTCATAACAGCCTCTACAGTCAGAGCATGCTGAATGTGAAATGGATCTTTATTATATTTTTTAAGTAACTCAAAAGCATCTTTTCTGGCAATATGTTCCATGTTGTTCCCTCCTTTTTATCCGCAGTTTTCCTACCATTCCGATAGGTTATATTTTACTTTGATCTTTACTGCTTGTCAAGGTGGTAAGCATTTTTACATTTTTTCTGTGTAAACATTTTTACTTTTTTGCCGCAAGTATTCTCATGATCCTCTGCCGGTTATACCGCTGCATAATTACAAAAATCAAATCCATTCCTGCAGATACAATGGAAGTAATAATGAAAACCGGATATGCTCCAAATTTTATCCCGGCGAAAACCGGCAAAAAGCTCAATACCGCAATAATCTCATGCCCCACTTCTGACTGGCACATGATCTGTGCGATTTCTTTCCAGCTATGGAGTCTCGGATCAAACCAGTCCGGTCTGTAGGTCGGCATTTTATTTTTCCATTTTTTTACGCCAAGCTTTTCGTAAATCTTTTTCTCGGATTCACTCACCTGAAACCAGCGTTTGCAGTAATCTACTTTATTGTGCAAAATGGAATTGACAATGGAACCCACCAGTAGTCTCATAATAAAATGGTATGCACACGTACCAAAAGTAATCGCTAATGTCAGCAAGATTTCTTTCGACGTTGACTGGTATAAAACTGTAGTTGCAACTGTGCCGGCTGTAAAGATTGCCGTCAGCGTGTAGATTATTTGAGGTAAACGTGACTTCATTTCCATCATGTCTCACTTTCATTTACAAATGCAACCGCATCTGGTCTTCGTGCAATAATTGCACATAAATTATTGATCGTCCTCATATCTAAATTATACCTTTTTATTCAGCATATGATTTTTTATCCGATTGGTCAGCTTCTATTCACTTTTAACTGAATAATCAATAATAACTTTCCTGCAGGCAGGGCAATGATATGCCATACAGGTTGGTTTCGACCAATTATGAGAACTTAACATGATTTCGTCTTTTTTATTGATTGACGGTATAAGCCAATTTTGGTCAGGCTTCGTTGTGAAGAAAATTTCTCGTTGACTCTGAACCGAACCACATATCATTTCCTCGTTGCAATATGGACATCTCATGATACTCCCTCCTTTGCAAATCCGCTTTTGGTGTATTTATTATTTTTTAAGTATAACACACTTTTATTTGATTCTCTATCATTTAAATAAAAGTGGCTTTCCTTACGGTCGTCAGCTTCAGCATCTCCTGCGTTTGTAACGGATACATATTCGACAGGGATAATAATAAGACACAAAAATAACCGCCCTGTGAACTCTAAGTTTTTGGTGGTCTGGGGAAGTCTGCTTATTTATCTAATCGTGCAACCATTACACTTCACCATCGCATACTCCCAGGCTAAATATTAATATATATTCTTTTCTCATCGAATCAAGTCCTTTCTTGCAACCAAGCACCAAAAATACCCGTAGAACCAAAGTTCTACGGGTATCTTACGTTTGGACACAACGTTATCGTGCGATAACAAATCTATATTCAGATTAAATTACTCGATGATAGGAGCTACAGTTCCTGATCCTACTGTACGTCCACCCTCACGATATCAGACCGGTGTATTGCGGTGTGCAAATGGTGATTTTCCGTGTGATTCGTGTGGAAAAATCCGGAATTTCCGTTGTGTCCATGTGGTTTTTGGAGATTTTGTTATCATGATTATGGCTCAACAATTCCGGCTGCACTCTGCTGTTCGATAAACGTTCGCATTAAGTCTATGGATTGCTTTAATTCTTCTCTTGTATACCTTGGATTATTTTTATTTTCCGGATGATGTATCTGATGTCGTATATATTCTGTCAAAACTTTCTGCTCTTCTATGATAGAGTTATTCCTACCTATGCGTTTGTATAATCTCGTTGGCTTTCCTTGAATATACGAGCTTTTCCATCCCTGAAATTCTATAAATGAATATAATTCATCATGATATTCCTCTGTAACTTCATTAAATGCTATATAATTTACTTCATTTAATGACGGATATTGAAGTTGTCCCGGAAGAACACCTAATATTTCTTTATTTCCTTCTTCATTTTCTTTAATAAGGCGTAAATCTGTAAACTGTAATTGCTTAACAATGTAAGAACTATGTGTTGTCAATATAACCTGCGTATTTGCGACTGAAGCTAATGTCTTAAAGGCTTCTATTAATATCCTCTGATTATCTGAATGTTGTGAAGTTTCTGGCTCTTCTATCGCATATATTACACCCGTATTACCTTGTTCTTGGCAGCGCCTCTCCGCCTCAGCCCTGAAAAAATTTAGCAATACAAGTCTTTTTACTCCGCTTCCTCGTTTATTAATCGGAATATCTTCATCGCCTGATATTGATACATTTTTAAAGACATCCTGCCACTTTAGACTATCTGCTGATGGGATTATAGGATTCAAACTTGCTGCAATTGCTGGATCCATTTCTCGAAGTTTAGTTAATGTTCTATCCGCTACTTCTTTTAATTTGTTTTCAACCTCTGTTGCAACTTCTGCCAATGTTTCCTGTAATTCTGTATCACTCAAAATTTGTTTTACAGCTGTTTTCAATGGATCTTGTATTTCGTCATCTCCATCACTATTTTTTCTATCTGACTGAAATAATGAATATGTCGGTAAATAATTCGATAATTTTTCCCAGATTTTCTTCGCATCTTCTTTTGATGCATCAATCTCTATGACATCCTGTTGCAAATCATCGGAAAATTTATTCCAAATTGCTCTCCTCATTTCAGCATTTACAGTTTGATTTTCACATTCAATATTTTCACTTTTTATTATCTTTTTTAAATCACTATTCTTTTTTAATAATAATTCTGCACATTTACCATTCGTTGGATGCTTAGCC
>SKED01003118.1_pt1 | contig 10656 bp, 8 predicted proteins | sample 4826651 | NCBI WGS metagenome assembly SKED01 (sample SAMN11008818, study PRJNA524170) | human gut metagenome | biome: Human fecal sample; material: Feces; isolation source: fecal sample from pouch patient p19 | host: Homo sapiens | place: Israel: Tel-Aviv | collected 2016-06-28
ATTTTATATAGGTGTGGCAGTAATCTCTATTGCAGTATTCCTGCTTGAGTTTCTGTCAATGCCTTTGTTTGTAAAGAACAATATATTAGGAATATTTGCAAAAGGCTCTCTTGGAACGGCAATGTTCGTTGCAGTAATGTATGCAGGTGCACTTCCTAAGGGTAGCAAGCTGATTGCACCGCTTATGAAGATAAGAGGTGAATTGTCAATTACAGCGGCAATACTCGTCCTGTGTCATAATTTCACATATGGAATGACATATTTCAGAATGTTATTTACTAAGACAAGCCTGTTATCAGCCACACAGCTTGCAGCTGCGGTAATAAGTCTTGTGCTTATATCTATAATGCTTGTGCTTACAGTTACATCTTTTCCATCTGTAAGAAAGAAGATGCAGGCTAAGAAGTGGAAGCAGTTACAGCGCACAGCATATGTGTTTTATGGTCTTATGTATGTTCACATTATGCTCATTAACATACCTTATGCGAGACTTGGACTTGGCATGTATATTGCAAATGTAGTTATCTACAGCATAGTTTTCCTAGGCTATGCAGCTATGAGAATAGCAAAGGCTGTATCAGTAAAGGCAGCAAGAGCTGGAAAGGCATACGGTAAGAAACCAGAGACGGTTCTGTATGGACTGGCATTGGTTATATGTGCAGTGATGACGGTGTCGTGCTTTGCAGGAAGACAGACAGTGTCGGCATCGGAAGACAATGAGGAATGGAACGATTTCTTTAACGAAGAGACAGTTGCAGCAATGGTCAAAGAGATTGAGAGCAGTACGGCTAAGACAGATGCCGAAGGAACAACACAAGAGAGTCTGGAAGAATCAGTTTCATCAGATGGACAGTCAGACTCACAGGCTGGTGGTGTAGGAAATGAAGTGTCGGGAAATAGCAATAATTCCGGTTCGGATAATGTTTCTGGTAATTCATCAGGTAATAGTTCTGACAGTGGTAATCAGTCAGCCAAGCCGGATAATGGTTCTGACAATAGTGGAGAGCTGAGCGGCGGTTCAGGCAGTGATACACCGGCTAATACAAAATTTAAAGCAGATGGAACTTATACAGGTTCCGCTGTGTGTGAGACTTATAACTACAATGTAACGGTTACAATAGTCATATCGGGAGATACGATTACATCGGTTACTGCTGAATCAGAAGCGAGTGCGCAGGATGTGCAGTATTTTAATATGGCAAATGCAAAGGTTCCTGCACAGCTTCTTGCAAATCAGAGTACATCAGGCGTTGACAGTGTTTCTGGGGCTACTAAATCAAGCAATGCCATAAAGAAGGCATTTTACTATGCTTATAAATCTGCTAAGAAGTAGAGCAGATTTGTAATAGAAAAAATTATAAGGAGGCAAAATTCCTCTCCTCACCAATGGGTTCGGATTTTGCTTCGCAAAACAAGGAGGATTTATGAGGAAGAACATTTTTACTAAGATTGCTGCTGTTGCAGCCGCTACTGTTCTTGCAGTTACAGCACTTCCAGCTCTTGTGTCTGATACACATGCAGCAGATGATGAGTATTCATATGTATATGCTGGACTTACATGGCAGGAATACTGGGCTAACGAGGGCGTATATAACGCAGGAGATGTAACAACATCTAATGAGAAGGATACACATGGTGAGTATGATAAGGGCGCTTTTGATACAGTAACAAGAGCTACAACCAATCATGGTCTTCACAGAGGAAGCTACCAGTGCATGGCAACAATTGATACAGAAGATGGTAAGAAGTATGAGCTTGCCGGCTGGACTGGTGATGCAAAGAATCAGATAATGATTCTTACAGATGGTACACAGCTTTCATATAGTAAGGGAGTAATTACTAATACAGATGGTACAACATCTAAGCTTTCTTCTTATGAAGTAACTGGTATTAAGTATGTTCCGGTTAAGGTTAAGACATCTGATCTTGCTGATTTTGAGCAGCATTACAAAGTTGTCAAGAATGGTGAGAAGTTATACGGTGGATTCGGTGAGAACAAGCTTAGCTCATATGAGTATACAGCTGCAGTTAATGCAGATACTAACGGACTTAAGACAGCAGTTAAAAATGCAGACGGAACATATTCATTCTCTGCAAGACAGACTGGCAATGGCAAATCATTTGCAGAGCAGGATATCAGCGTAGCTGCTAACATTACATCTACAGTAAAAGATGCTACAGGTTCATACGGTGAATTCTTAAGAGTTGATATTAATGGCGATGGTTATGGCGCATTAGGTGCTATGATGCAGACTGTTAAGTGGACATACTATGGAAATGATGCAACAAGAACAAATGTAGTTGCTACATATGGTACTAAATTCGCAGCAGATAACTGGATGCACAAATCAATGGGAATCCAGCTTGGACTTACAGATTCAGCACGCTGCCAGTTACCAGCAGGTTATGATGGAACAGGTTACTGGTCACTTACTGTATATGCATTAGGATATACTGATACTACAATTGATTTTGAAGCAACTGATGCTAATATTGTTAAAGTTAAAGCACCTGTAAGTGATACATCTAAGCTTTCAGCAGCTATTGCAGCAGCAGATGCACTTAATGAAGCTGATTACACAGCAGAATCCTGGGCAGCTATGAAACTCGAGTATGAGGAAGCAGTCGATGCACTTGCAGTTGCAGAATATCAGGCAGATGTTGATGAGGCAACAGAGCATCTTACAGCAGCAATCAATGCATTAGTAAAGGTTGATGCAGGTACACCTTCTGGTTCAGAAGAGTCTGGCAACACAACTGATGCAGGTACATCAGATACATCTGTATCAAATGTTAAGACTGGTGATTCTAACAACATGATGGCTTACATCGTAGCAGCTGTACTTGCTTCAACAGCAGGGGCAGCAGTAACAGGCAGACGTAAGATTAAGAATGTAAGATAACTGATACGCTAAAATCTAATAAAACTACAAATAAGCCAAAGAACCGGGTCGGAGAGAATCCTTTGAGGGATTTTCTTGCGGCCCGGTTCTTTGTTACCTGTTAATCTTAATATCACCCATATTAACATCAGCATTTATACTTTTACCGCTGCCGGCATTATTAGTATAGCTGTGAGAATAAGTAGAATCATTAACCTTGATGTCGCCTAAGTCTACAGAGAGATTAGCACTGTATTTATCAATATCCATACCGCTTATTTTCAGAGAACCCATATCGACAGAAAGGTTAAGGACATCACTGTCACAGTTTGTAAGCTTAATATCGCCCATATTGTTATCAGCAGTTAAATTCTTAACGGCAGAATCAACGATCTTAAGAGAACCCATATCAACAGAGAAATCAGCAGAAGAAGCATGTATATTGTTAACATCCATATCACCCATATTAAGGTCAGCCTGAATAGAATTAAGACTGATATTGTCAGGAATAGTAATTGTAAGTGTGCAGTCTGAGTTTTTGATATTAGTCATAAGATGTACTTTTACATGCTGTTCAATATTTAATGAAGTTCCAGAAACAGATACAGCAGGCTTAAACTTTTCAGCACCTGTATAGATAACTTCAAGCTTGCTGCCTTTCTTAATTTCAACACTGCCAAGATTCATATCAACAGATATGTCTGACACATTATCATAAATAGAAGAATTTTCAATATATTTGCCACTGGATGCCATAGTCATGCGTGTAAAAGGAGAAATGTTAAATACATTACCAAGAACGCCAATAATTATGCATATAAGTGTAATAAAATATATAATTGACAGATAAATTCGTTTCTTCATAATTACACCTCCCTGGAATCGTCTTTAAGTATACTCTTAAATATAGCATGTATTACAGCAGCAACAGGCCATATAACCCATGTTAAAGCCCATGCAAATGTGATGAAACTGGCTGACAGATATATACATGTAACGGTAGGCCAGAAAACAGACATAATAGTTGTTGCAGTATTGTTAATATATCTGACTTCTTTATTCTCCTTCTTAACATAGCTGCCGGCTACATTGTCACCATTAAGGGCAAGTAAAGTCTTACATGAAGTCTCAGCCATTGAACCGAAAACAATAAGGAATACGCCGACACTTACTATACAAATCATTGCTGCGCCGCCGATATCGTCAAGTCCCTGTATTGGGATTGCGTCAAAAACGGCAGCAGGGACAAAGCTTATGATACACATAATAATTCCCAGAGTGCAGCACACAATAGAAATGTTGCGAAGTTGTTCCTTCTTATCCTGCACATATCCGACAGTGGCATAATCGATGATACATTCGTGTTTCTTAATATAGTCGTATTTATTCATTAAAGAATTGGTTATTATAAATATGCCAACACCGCAGGCAACTATAATAAACAGAGCAACAGTGCCCATTGTCTGGAGAAAATTATTATGAAATGCACTGCAGGCTGCCGCTGGAACTACTGAGAAAATACATAAGAAAACCCCTAATGCAGTCAGAAATGCATGTCGGCTGCCGGCACTTACAAAGCTTCTGGCTTCATCCTGTGTTAAAGTGCGTCTGTTATCAACAGGAGCAGAAGACTGTCTGTTAAGTCCGAGAGTTTCTGCGAGTTCGTCAAGATTGCCGAATTCTGAGATAACAGTACCTACAGCCTCATTCTCGCTTTTACCTTCACTGATAAGTTCATTATATTTGTCCTCCATCATGCCCCACAATTCGTCTTTAGCCTTTAAAACCTCAGTAGTTGCGGGGAGATTGGCAAACATAGTTTCAAGATAACTTTTAATAGTATCCATACATTAATTCTCCTTCACAATAAATTTTTCAATAACTTCTTTAGTGAGAGCCCACTCTTCACATTTTGACCGATAATACAGCCGTCCTTCGTCAGTAATCTGATAATAGGTGCGCTTTTTTCCGCCATTCTCGCCTACACCGGGGAAAGAAGTGATATATCCGTTCTTTTCCATTCGTGTAAATGCTGAGTAAAGAGTAGTTTCTTTAACAATATATTTCTCATTGGTCATGGCCTTAATCTGCTTAGAAATCTCATAACCATAAGATGGCTTATCAAGCAGAAGATACAGGATAATTGTATCGTTGTAGCCTCGTATAATGTCGCTGCTGATGCCAGCCATGCATACTCCTCCCTTCGAATTAATTGAAGGTGATGATTCACCTGATAATAAATATTAAATAAATGATAATTACTACGACAGGCGATACTACGACAGCCGTAGTATATCTGTCGTAGTATATATAACATGATATGCATAATATGTCAACAGGAGAATATAAAAATCCCTCAAAAGCAGGTAAACAGTGCTTTTGAGGGATATATTAAATATGTGGATTATTTGAAATATACTTTAGCTGCAGTAGCAGCCATGATATTTTCCTTGTCAGGTGTTGATATTTCATTGCTTAAGACAATGTAATCAATAAGGTGTCTGTAGCTGTCCTTGCACAGATTCATAGGCAGGTCGCTTCCCCACATAAGTCGGTCGCTTCCGACAAGTTCGATGGCGCGTTTAATATAATGGATTGCGTCAGGATAAGGGTATCTGGCGTCTTTACCCTGATTAGAAGGAAGGCTTGCAAGGTCGAATACAACATTGTCAAGCGTGAGTGCCTCCATTCCTTTAAGCCAGACATTTTCCTGAACAAGACCTCTTGGGGCAAGCAGATGGCACACAACAAACTGCGTGTCAGGGTGTCTTTTAATTGCGCGGGCGAGGGATTCCGGCTGCCAGCACTCGGCAGGGTAGCGTCCAATATCGAACACAACAGTATTATTATGCATTTCAGCATATGACAGCATTTCCTCAATAACATCACCATCAAGGGGAATAGTAGGATGATAACTCATAAGACCGCTTCCGGTACTTACCTCGAATTTTACAATCTTAATTCCGAGGTCTTCAAACAAATGCTTTCTTATAGAATCAACATTTCTGCAGAATGGGTCGTAAGTAGCTGCTGCAGCAAGACGGTCAGGATATTTCTTTGCAGCCTCATAAGTGTAGAGATTCTGCGGTCCTAAGAAATTGCCCTGAAGCATAACAGCCTTGGAGACACCAGCTTCATCCATAACCTTAAGAACCGCTTCCGGAGTTACATCATATTCACCGAGACACTCTGGTATCATCTGGAATATAGTTCCATCAGCGTAGCTTGCGTAACCTCCGCCTATAGCCTGCATTTCTCCGCTGTTTCCAAATCCATTGATGCAGCGGCATATATGAATGTGTGAGTCAATTATGTTCATAGTTAAGCCTCCTTGTTGCTAGATGTAGAAAGAATATTGAGATTATGTCCATACAGAAATTCATTAATAATTCCAATGTCATATTCACATTTGTTAATCATAATTATAATTGCAGCATCGCGGCTGACCTTGGAATACAAAGGGCTTAAGCCTGCAGTTTTTAACGCACGGTTGGTATCAGTAAGATTCATATGGCATGCGATGCAGAGTGCAATTACTCTGTCACGGCTTGGATTGGTACGATTGCCATTAAGTATTCCGTATGCATAATTAGCTGGAATATCACTTTGTCGTATAACATCACTTAATTGAAGTCCGTAGCTTCCTATATACCGGTTAAAGAATTCGCTGACAGACATCTGTGAGTCAGTATCCTCTTCATTACGGTATCTGTTAAAATGTTCAGGCTCAACTGAACTTAAGATTTTATCAAGTTCATAAGTCGGTTTTTCGTTCATTATTAATTCCGCCTTTCACAATAGAGTACACATTTTCTATTGATATAGTGTATAATAATAAACACTAAATTACAATAAGGATAAAAATATGACTTTAGAAGAAGAGAGCAGGCTGTCATTTTACAGGGAACTGACAGTACTTGATGAAAAAAAGAATATAGTGCTGGTGCAGGATATAAGGAACAGTGAGCTTTGCGTTAAAAAGACACTTGATATATATTCGCATGATGTATATGAGCAGCTTGCCTCTGTAAGAATTGAGGGTGTTCCTGCGGTAAAGGAATGTGTTGCTGATGATGGAAAGCTTATAGTAGTTGAGGAGTATGTGCAAGGCAGGAGCCTTAAGCAGGTATTAGATGAGCAGGGATTATTAAACGAGGAACAGGCATATGATATTGCAGTCCAGCTTGTGGACATACTTGTGCGACTGCATCAGTTAGAGCCGGCAATTGTCCACAGAGACATTAAACCATCTAATATAATTATTGAAAAAAACGGACATGTGAATCTTATAGATTTTAATGCGGCAAGACATGTTAATGCAGATAAGAATGAAGATACCAGAATGCTGGGAACAGTGTATTTTGCTGCACCAGAGCAGTTTGGATTCGGGCAGTCTGATGAGCGTACGGATATATATGGTCTGGGAGCAACAATTAATTATATTATGACAGGTGACAAGCCGGGAGCAGGAATTGCAGAGTGCAGATTTTCAGATATTCTTAAGAAATGCCTTATGGTAGATGCCAAAGACAGATATCAGTCAGCAGCAGAGCTTCGCGGCGTGCTGGATATGCTAAATTATAGTATAGTACAGGATAATAGGAAAAAAGCTGAAACAGCATTTGGTAAGGATAATACCATTTCGGTTGTGAGAACCTATCGTAATATAAGAGATATAATTGTTAAAATGTACAGGAAATATCAGAAAAGGAATTACGATATTGATACTTCATGGCGCAGATATCTGCTGCCGGGATTCAGACGGCTGAATGTCGTGTATTGTCTGATTGCGCTAGTATGGTATGCGGTTATTGTATGGATGACAATAACTTTTGCAGTTACGGACAGTAAAACGGGAATACCGGTAACGGGCGGAGAACTTACAATGTATAAGATAGCTGTATTTGTACTCCTATTTGGAATGACAATGTGGTTTGGCAACTATCTTAATATAAGGAGAAAGCTTCCGGGAATGAAGAAGATAAATGTATTAAGCACTATTCTGACATTTGGATATGCATTTACGATTAGTTTTATGTTTTTAGCTTTTTTTGCAATATTTATGGCAATTATAGGATATTTGTAATTATAAAAAGACAGGATATATGTTGAGACAATTCAATATTATGTCCTGTCTTTTTTTGTGCTGTCAGCACACGGTTTGCAGCCATCATTGTGATAACATCCATTATATGAAAAAGATATTTATATATGCAAACATTTCCCTTCCAATACTGGCAGGCAGTCTGTTTTACTATGTGACTTCACCGCAAGTCATATTTGTACAGAATATTGACAGTCTGCTTGGAGTCAGTCTGCATGTTGGAACGGAGAACACATTTGTAGTAAATTTGCGTAGTTATATGCCAGATATGCTGTGGGCGTATGCACTGGTATTTTCATTAATGCTGGTTACAGGTAATAAAACAGCTTATGTATGGAAAATGTTTGTGATAGCAGGCATGTTTTCGACAATTATGGAAGTCCTTCAGGTTACCGGATGTGTAAAGGGAACATTTGATGTGATGGATATTATTGTGGAAATAATTGCAGAACTGATGGCTGTTTTTATTATAAAAAGACATGATATGAGGAGGAAATCATATGAAAAGAATCAGGAAGTACATAGGGGTACTGCTGTGTCTGATAGTATTTGCTGCAATGGCGATGGGAAGTGGATCTGACACAAGCGTAGATAACAGTAATGCGAGTGGGGCTTCGGACAAGACAGGCACAGAAAGTGATAATGTTGTCATGGTAGGTGGAAGCTTTGAGAAAGATGGATTAAAGGGTACAGTTAATGATGCAGATACAGATTTTACCGATTACGATGATCCATATGGATTTTACAAGCCTGGTGATGGGAAAAAATATGTCAAAGCAGATTTTTCATTTGAAAATAACGGTAAATCTGATGCTTATGTAAGTAGTGCAGATTTTAGCTGTTATGCAGATAATGAGAGCTGTGACCAAAGTTTTATCGCATCTGTAAATGAGTTCTCAGGAGATACATTATCAACTGGTCGTAAAATAAGCTTCAGTGTAGTATTTGAAGTTCCAGTTGATGCAGAATCTATCGAACTGGAATACACAGCCAATATATGGTCAAGTGAAAAAGTAATAATAAAGCTTCAGTAGGAGGAGTAGAAGATGAGAGTTTGGAAACTGGTATCAGGAATATTATCAATTATATTATTTGCAGTAGTTATGTTTCAGTCATGCGCCGCAGGAGTAGTTAATGCACTTGAGGACAATGGTGGCATATCAGGAAGTGTCGGCGTAATAGTTGGAATACTTATGCTTGCTGGTGGAATTGTTTCGATAGCTACAAGAAATAAGACTGGCAAGGGACATGATATAGCGTTGATTGTACTTTTCGGACTTGCTGCTGTATTCGGATTTGCAGGATACGGCAATTACAGTGACTTAGTAATTTGGTCAGTATGGTGTCTTATAAATGCTGTTTTAGCAGTTGTAAGTATGATTAAGAACAGATAAAGAAACCAATAATAATTAAAAATGTCTGGTATGTCGCAGTAGTGCGGCATGCCAGACATTTTTGCATTAGTCATATTAATAAGTAATCTCCATGCCTTCTTTTCTCCACTGTCTGAATTCAGCAGAAGCAGAAAGTAAAAGGTCAGATGATGAGTTAAGTGCAGTTTCAACAGAATCCTGAATAACACCGATGATGAAGCCGATTCCGACAACCTGCATAGCAACATCATTAGGAATACCGAATAATGAGCATGCCATAGGTATAAGCAGGAGTGAACCACCGGCAACACCAGAAGCACCGCAGGCAGAAAGCGCTGCAAGAATACTTAAAAGAATTGCGCTTGGAATATCAACAGTAATACCTAAAGTATTGGCTGCGGCAAGTGTCATAACAGTGATAGTTATTGCAGCACCATCCATGTTAATAGTTGCACCGAGCGGAATAGTTACAGAGTAAGTATCCCTGTCGAGTCCCATATCCTCACATTCCTTCATATTAATAGGAATATTGGCAGCGGAGCTTCTTGTGAAAAATGCAGTGAGTGCGCTCTTTTTTAAACATCTGAATACAAGTGGGTAGGGATTCTTGTGTGTACACCAGAAAACAAGAATCGGGTTGGTAACGAAATAGATAAAAAGCATAGTACCAACGAGAAGCATAAGAAGCTTTCCATATTCCTTAAATACTGACATACCATTGTTTGACACAGTATCAAATACAAGTCCCATAATACCAAATGGAGCAAAATTAATAATCCAGGTAACAACCTTGGAAAGACCATTAGAGATATCTACAAGCATATCTTTAGTAGATTCCTTGGCATGTCTACATGCAATACCGATAACAACAGCCCATGCAAGAATACCTACATAGTTAGCTTTAGTAAGAGAAGTAATAGGATTCTCAACAATATTCATTAATAAAGAGTTAAATACATCACCAATACTTCCCGGTGATGACATTTCTTCAATGCCTTCTGTCAGAGTGAGCGTAACCGGAAATAATTTGCTTGTAAATACTGCGATTACAGAGGCAAGAATGGTACTGAACATGTACAGAATAATTACGGTTTTAATAACACCACCATGACTTTTTCCTGAATGGCATAAAGAACTTATGACAAGCACGAAAACAAGAAGCGGTGCAATAGCCTTAAGTGCACCAACGAAAACACTTCCGAAAAGAGAAATACCAGTTGCTTTAGGCACGAGCAGACCAAGAATAATACCAAGTGCCAGTCCTCCAATAATTCTTTTAATGAGGCTAATACTAATC
>SKED01003119.1_pt1 | contig 10655 bp, 10 predicted proteins | sample 4826651 | NCBI WGS metagenome assembly SKED01 (sample SAMN11008818, study PRJNA524170) | human gut metagenome | biome: Human fecal sample; material: Feces; isolation source: fecal sample from pouch patient p19 | host: Homo sapiens | place: Israel: Tel-Aviv | collected 2016-06-28
CCCTGACCAAGTTCGGTGCATTCGTCCGCATCCTGCCGGGTGTTGACGGTCTGGTCCACATCAGCGAGATCAGCAATGACCGCGTTGAGAAGGTCTCCGACGCACTGAAGGTCGGCGATATGGTCGACGTGAAGCTGCTGGATGTTGACTTCGACAAGAAGCGCATCAGCCTGTCCATGAAGGCTCTGCTGAACGACGACGCTGAGTAATCAGCCTGCAGCATAGTCTCATCAGACACAATGCGAACTACAGCCCCGTTGCCGGGAAAACGGCGGCGGGGCTGTTTTTGTACAATTATGAAAAACTGGTTTATAAAGCACCGCGAGGTGCTGGCTTATCTCGTTTTCGGTGTGCTGACCACATTGCTGAACATCGTACTGTATGCGCTGTTCAGCCGGCTGTTCGGTTACGAAGCCGCCAACAGCTGGGGCAATGTGCTGGACAATGTCATCTGCATTTTGTTCGCCTACGTCACCAACCGGGCGTTCGTCTTCGCCAGCCGGACGCAGGGCAGAGAAGCGCTGAAAGAATTTGGTGCATTCGTCACCTGCCGTCTGGGTACACTGGTATTGGATGCCGCCATCATGATGATCTTCGGCAACCTGCTGGCCGCACAGGGGGCGGCTCTGGTGGAGAGCTTTATGAACGGTGCGCTGAGCCTGTTGGCTGGCTGGTTTGGCCCGGATACGGTGCTGCACATGGCCACCGGCGGCGCAGCGCCCGCTCCCTCCATCTCCGACGGCTCTGCCGCCATCGCCATCATCGGCGGTGCCGACGGCCCGACGGCCATCTTTGTCACCAGCTTCTACGATGCCCAGGCGCTGTGGGGCATGGCGGTGAAGGTGTTCTCCAACGTGGTGGTGGTCGTGCTGAATTATGTGTTCAGCAAGCTCATCGTTTTTAAGCGTAAGTGAGATATTTTTCTGCCAGCGGCAGAAAAATATCTGATATAATTTCAGGAGGTACGGTATTATGAAACGTGGTCTGAAAGGTTTTGCATTTCTGGTCTCCGGCCTTGTGCTGGGCATCATCGGCGCAACGGTGTCTGCAACGGCCATTGCCCTGAGCGCTGTCGGCATGGCGAAGGTACACCGTGCCACCAAGAATTAAGAAGCTGTTTTCAAAACAACTTCGATTCAGGAGGAAAAAAGTATGAATCGTGAAGAGATCCTGTCCCACGTCGATCACACCCTGCTCAAGCCTGAGGCTACCTGGCCCCAGATCCAGACCCTGTGCGACGAGGCCATCGCCAACCACACGGCTTCCGTCTGCATCAACACCTGCTATGTGAAGCAGGCCGGCGAGTACATGGCGGGCCGCATCCCGGTCTGCTGCGTGGTCGGTTTCCCTCTGGGCGCAATGGACACCGCTTCCAAGGCTTTTGAGGCCAAGACTGCCATCGAGAACGGCGCTGCCGAGGTGGATATGGTCATCAACATCGGCCGCCTGAAGAACGGCGAGTACGACGCCGTCCGCGAGGACATCCGCGCCGTCAAGCAGGCTGTGGGCGATAAGGTCCTGAAGGTCATCATCGAGACCTGCCTGCTGACCGACGACGAGAAGCGCAAGATGTGCGACATCGTCTGCGAGGCAGGCGCTGACTACATCAAGACCAGCACCGGCTTCTCCACCGCCGGCGCAAACTTCCACGACGTGGAACTGATGGTCAAGGGCGTGGCTGGCCGCTGCAAGGTCAAGGCCGCCGGCGGCATCTCCACCGTCGAGGATATGGAAAAGTTCCTCGCCCTCGGTGCAGACCGTCTGGGCACCTCCCGCGCCGTCAAGATCCTGAACGGCGAGCAGGCAAAGGGTTATTGAGCCTTATCGATCTGCGCGAAATGTCAAAAAAGAGTGCGACTCTTCTTGACATTTCGACGAAGCAATGATAAGATATTACCCGGACAAACTGAATACCGACTTATCAAGAGCGGCTGAGGGGACAGGCCCTGTGAAGCCCGACAACCTGTGCGTGAGCATAAGGTGCCAAATCCTGCGGGAAACCGAAAGATAAGAGTGCAACGCTCAGAGCTTCGGTTCTGAGCGTTTTTAATTGCATAAACTTGATGAACGAGTAGGAAGCTGTCAATATCGATACACACACCCCAACGCCAAGGAGGTACAAAAATGGCAAAGCACCGTCTGTTTACTTCTGAGTCCGTCACCGAGGGCCATCCCGATAAGATCTGCGACCAGATCTCCGCCGCCATCCTCGATGAGATTTTGACCCACGACCCCGATGCCCGCGTGGCCTGCGAGACCTGCGCATCCACCGGCCTCGTCCACATCATGGGCGAGATCACCACCAACTGCTACGTCGATTTCCAGAAGATCGTCCGCGAGGTCGTGGCTGACATCGGCTACACCCGCGCAAAGTTCGGATTCGATGCCGACACCTGCGCCGTCATCTCCAACATCGACGGCCAGAGTCCCGACATCGCCCTCGGCACCAACGATGAGGTCGGCGGCGCCGGCGACCAGGGCATGATGTTCGGTTATGCCTGCGACGAGACCCCCGAGCTGATGCCCATGCCCATCAGCCTGGCCCACAAGCTGGCCAAGAAGCTGACTGAAGTCCGCAAGAGCGGCGAGCTGGACTATCTGCGTCCGGACGGCAAGAGCCAGGTCACTGTTGAGTACGTGGACGGCAAGCCCGTCCGCGTGGACGCTGTGGTCATTTCCAGCCAGCACAGCGATGCCGTCAGCATGGAGCAGCTGCGCGCCGACGTGATGGAGAAGGTCATCAAGGCCACCATCCCCGCCGAGCTGCTGGACGAGAACACCAAGTATTATATCAACCCCACCGGTCGCTTCGTCGTGGGCGGCCCTCAGGGCGACACCGGTCTGACCGGCCGTAAGATCATCGTCGATACCTACGGCGGCTACGCACGCCACGGCGGCGGTGCTTTCTCCGGCAAGGACCCCAGCAAGGTGGACCGCAGCGCCGCTTATGCGACCCGTTGGGTGGCCAAGAACATCGTGGCCGCTGGTCTGGCCAGGCAGTGCGAGGTGCAGGTGGCTTACGCCATCGGTGTGGCAAAGCCCGTCTCCATCATGGTGGACACCTTCGGCACCGGCGTCGTGGCCGACGAGAAGATCGAGCAGGCTGTGGAGAAGGTCTTCGACCTGACCCCCGCCGCCATCATCCGCGACCTCGATCTGCGCAAGCCCATCTACCGCAAACTGGCTGCTTATGGCCACATGGGCCGCGAGGACCTGGGCGTGAAGTGGGAGAACACCGACCGCGTCGAAGAGCTGAAGGCTGCTGTCGCTGCCCTGTAAGAGCAAAAACTTAAAAGAATGACTTTTGAGCCGGAGAACGTATGGTTTTTGTAAAAAACACATAGTCTCCGGCTCTTTTTCGACAAAGAGATGTGCAAGGCGCAGAAAATGCAGGTTGGATGCAAGTTTGTAGTGTCGAAACACCGAAAATGTGATAGAATAGATAACAGATATGCACTTCAACGTCTGATTTTATCAACTGATAAAAGAAACTTTAAGGAGCTATAATTATGTCTGTCATTACCCCTAAGGATTGCTTCCACCAGCCTCAGGTCGCCGACCTGCGCCTCATCGCCTGCCCGGGCGCCGAGGAGCTGACCAACCTCATCGACAAGCATCTGGTGCGCTGGGCCAGCGAGGCCGGCTACCAGACCAATAGCTTTATCATCGAGAGCGCCTGCCCCCGCTTCCAGAGCGGCGACGCCAAGGGTCTGGTCAAGGAGTCGGTGCGCGGCGACGATATTTTCATCGTTGTTGACCCCGGCAACTACAGCGTGACCTACAAGCTGTTCAACTATGAGAACCACCTGTCTCCGGATGACCACTTCGCCAATCTGAAACGCCTCATCCAGGCCGTGGCCGGCAAGGCACACCGTGTGTCTGTCATCATGCCCAGCCTGTACGGCGGCCGTCAGCACCGCCGCGTGTCCCGCGAGAGCCTGGACTGCGCTGTGGCTCTGCAGGAGCTGCAGGCCATGGGCGTCAAGAACATCATCACCTTTGATGCACACGACCCCCGCCTGATGAACGCTGTGCCTCTGATGAGCTTCGACAATGCGATGCCCACCTATCAGGTGCTGAAGAACCTGCTCAAGAAGAACCCCGAGATCAGCTTCGACAAGGACAAGTTCATCGTGGTCAGCCCCGACGAGGGAGCTATGAGCCGCAATATGTACTTCTCCAGCGTGCTGGGCTGCAACCTGGGTATGTTCTACAAGCGCCGCGATTACACCCGCGTGGTCAATGGCCGCAACCCCATCGTCGCTCACGAGTATCTGGGCGATTCCGTCGAGGGCAAGACCGTCTTCGTCGCTGACGACATCATCGCTTCCGGCGAGAGTATGCTGGAAGTTGCCACCAACCTGAAAGAGCGCGGCGCAAAGCGCATCATCGCCAACGCCACCTTCCCGCTCTTCACCAGCGGCCTCGAGAAGTTCGACAAGGCTGTGGCCGACGGCATTCTGGACTACGTCACCGGCACCAACCTGACCTACCGTATGCCTGAGCTGCTGACCCGTGACTGGTACGTCGATGTTGACGTCTCCAAGTACGCCGCATACTTCGTCGTGGCCCTGAACCATGATATGTCCGTTTCCAGCATCATCGACCCCATCAAGAAGATCGAGGCTCTGCTGGCAAGCCGGAAATAATGACAGACAGTTCCTGATATTCATCCAATAGAAAAATCCCCCGCAGCTTTGTGACGCTGCGGGGGATTTTTTTGTTATTCTAATGCTTTCAGCGCCTCGACCACACGCTGATATTCCTTCTCTACCGGAGGAAACAGCTCGTCGGCACCGTCAAGGCTGCCGCCGCGGAGAGCTTCCGTCAGAGCACTGGACGGGGCGTACAGTGCATCGAAGCCGAGGTTCTGGCAGACGCCCTTCAGGGTGTGAGCGGCACGGAATGCTGTCGGGGCATCCTTCTCTTCCAGCGCCTTTTTCAGGTTCGGGAAGCTGTCGTCCTGCAGAAATTTCAGAGCGAAGCGGCGGACGAAGTCCGCGCTGGGCAGACGCTCCATCACGCCCTTGTAATCGCCGCCAATGGCTGCATATACTTGTTCCAACGTCATTTTTATACCTCACCCAAGAACAGTTTCGTCAAAGAGAATTCCTTCTTTCGGGGGAGGAGGGGCATCGGCCTCAGTCTCCTCCGCGAGCCGGCTTTCTACGTCGCGCAGGCATTCCAGCAGCAGCGGATTGAAAGCACCGTGCTTTCCTGCGGTCAGCGCAGCGACCGCTTCTTCCTGCGAGAGGGCCTCGTGCTTGTCCCGCTTGCCGGTCAGACCGTCATAGGCATCCGCCAGCGCTACCACCTGTGCTGCGATGGGAATGTCATCGCCCTTCCGGCCATCGGGATAGCCGCTGCCGTCCCAGCGCTCATGGTGCCAGCGGCAGATTTGGATCGCAAACTTCACCAGCGGCTCGTCCTGATACTGGGACAGATTTTCCAGCATCTGCGCACCCAGAATGGGGTGGGTGTGGAGGATGGCAGTTTGTTCTGGCGTCAGGTCGTGGGCGTTGAGGATGCGGTCGTCGATAGCAACTTTGCCGATGTCGTGGAGGGCAGAGGCCGTCGTGATGAGGTAGCGGTCCATCCCGTTCAGGCCGTAGATGTCGGTCTTCTGGCACAGACGCTCCAGCAGGATGCTGGTGATGCGCTGCACCCGGGAGATGTGGTGGATGCTCTCGCTGTTGTGGATCTCCGTGACCTGGCTGAGGATGCCGATCATGATCTGGTCGTTCTTCTCCCGGTCATAGAACTGCTGGGACACCAGCGCACTGAGACGGCGCTGACGGGCGTAGAGCCGGGCGACATTGGAGACGCGGCGGTGGACGATGCGGGCATCGAAGGGGCGGCTGATGTAGTCCGAAGCACCCAGCTCGTAGGCGCGGCGGACGGTCTGGGAGGAATCCTCGCTGGAGATCATCACGACGGGGATGTCCTCGAGCCAGCCCTGGGCGGACATCCGGGAGAGGACATCGAAGCCGTCCATGTCGGGCATCACGATGTCCAGCAGTACGATGGAAATATCCGAGCCCCAGGCGTTCAGAAGCTCGAGGCACTTGGGGCCGTTGGGGGCTTCCAGGATCTCGAAATCGTCGCAGAGGATCTCCGAGAGGATGTCACGGTTCATGGGGGAGTCGTCCACGATGAGCACCATCGGACGGTGCTTATTTTCAGAGCAGACGGCATCGGGGGCGATGTCCGCGGTGACAACCGTGTTCTTGCGGCGCTTTGCAAGGTACATCCGCTTGTCGGCGATGAGCAGGGCGTCGCTGATGGGGATGCCGGCGGCCATCACGCCGCCGCTGCTGGCGGAGACGTGCATCTTCTCGAACTCGGGCAGATGGGCCGCGAAGAGGCGCTTGTTGATGTCCTTGAGCTTGCGCACGAAAGCCTCAGCCGAGATGTCGGGCAGGATGAGCAGCAGCTCGTCGCCGCCGTACCGCACCAGCATATCGGTGGAGCGGATGCAGCGGTGGATGATGGAGACGATGAGCCGGAGCGCTGCATCGCCGGCTGAGTGGCCGTAGGTGTCGTTGCAGAGCTTGAAGTCGTCGAGGTCTATCATGGCGACGCCGGCGTTGAGGTACTTGTGCTTTAATTCCTCTTCATAGAAACGGCGGTTGTAGGCACCGGTGAGGGCGTCCCGGTAGATGAGCTCGTTGGAGTGGAGAGAGCTGCGGGCGCTGACGTCCAGCGGCAGGATCATCTCCATCACATAGGGCTTGCCGTCCACCTCGACATAGCGGGCCGTGACCTGATAGAGGGAGCTGCCAAGCGTTTCCAGCTTGGAGCACTGGCATTTGCCTGCCATCGCCTCGCGCCCCACGCAGCTGGTACAGGGATGGACATTCTTCCAGGGCGGGTAGCAGGGTTCTTCCGCCAGCATCTTCGGGTCGAGAAGACGGACGGAAGCATATATCTTGCGCAGACAGGCCATCTCCTGTTCGGCCTGCTGGCGTGTCAGATTTTGCTCGGTAAGTTCGGACATGGTGTCGCTCCTATTATAACAAGGTAACGAGATAGGGTGTGGAAGGAGGGCGAAAAACAGCAGTTCTTCTGCAGCGGATCATGATAATCGTGTAATATACTACCACAATCATAGGAAATCCGTCAATGCATAGAGAAATATTTCTGAAATAGGATGAAAGCCTGCCGGGATTCCCGGGAAAATAGAAATTTGAAGCAGACCGATAAAATTGTTGCATCCCGGCGCGAAACGGCTCGAAAAGTTTGTAACCAATTTGATAAAAATACGCACAGACACAAGAAATTTGGACGCTGGTTGCACAAATATGAAGAATTGTGCTGCTTAACAAAAAGATTTTTGGATACAACAGAATGTATTGTGGAACACTCACAAAATATGGCAAATAATCTTGTCTATTTGTTCTATTGCGAACGGTCGGACGGATGGTTATAATACAAACAGAAACCGCAAAACGTGTAACGAGTGCGCTTTGCGAGATGCTGTGATAAGCGTTAATGAAGGAGAACAAGATTATGAAAATGATTTCTCGTCGTGACTTCCTGAAAGCTTCCGCTGTTGTGGGTGCTACCGGCGTTCTGACTGCCTGCGGCGGTTCTTCCGCTTCTACTGCTGCTTCCTCTACTGCAGCTTCTACCGCTGCTTCTTCTACCGCAGCTGCTGCTTCCGGCTCTGCTAACGTCGGCGTCTGCATCTATCAGTTTGCTGATAACTTCATGACCCTGTACCGCACTGACCTGGAAGAGTACCTGAAGGACATGGGCTACGCCGTCACCATCGTCGATGGCAAGAACGACCAGAACACCCAGACCGAGCAGATCAACACCTTCCTGCAGCAGGGCGTGGACGTCCTGGTCATCAACCCCGTCCAGACCACTTCCGCTCAGACCATCGTTGATACCATCAAGCCCTCTGAGACTCCCATCGTCTTCATCAACCGTGAGCCCGACAAGAGCGTTCTGGACTCCTACGCAGACAAGTGCTGCTACGTTGGCGCTGACGCACGTCAGTCCGGTACTTATCAGGGCGAGCTGATCCTCGAGACCGAGACTCAGGGCGACATCAACGGCGACGGCAAGATCACCTACATCATGTGCAAGGGCGACCCCGAGAACATTGATGCTCAGTACCGCACCGAGTACTCCATCAAGGCTCTGACCGACGCCGGCAAGGAAGTCGAGTGCCTGTACGAGTACCTGGACAACTGGGACCAGACCACCGCACAGCAGGACGTCGCAAACGCTCTGGCACAGTACGGCGAGAAGATCGAAGTCGTCTTCTGCAACAACGACGCAATGGCACTGGGCGCTCTGCAGTCCCTGCAGCAGGCTGGCCGTACCGTCGGCAAGGACGTCTATCTGGTCGGTGTTGACGCACTGAGCGAGGCTGTCCAGAATGTCGTCGATGGCAACATGACCGGCACCGTTCTGAACGATGACGTGGGCCAGGCTACCGCCGCCGCAGCTGCTACCAAGCTGTACGTCGAGGGCAGCAAGGTCGAGCAGTACTACTGGGTCGACTACGTCAAGGTCACCAAGGAGAACGCTGCACAGTACATCAAGTAAGCAGCCAAAACCCTATCGTTGCAAGGTGCGCAGTGAACCAATAAGGCTTAATTAAAAGCTAAAAAGCGCGTGCGTGCGAGAAAACATCTCCGCGCACGCGCCTTATTTTAAGAACCTGCCGGCAAAAAACGCACTTTCCAAGACCCAAAGACAAGGAGGCTCTGAGGAATGTCAGAATACCGTCTGGTAATGAAAGGCGTGGTAAAGACCTTCCCCGGCGTGAAAGCGCTGGACCACGCGCAGTTGGAGCTCCGCCCCGGCAAAGTCATGGCCCTGATGGGCGAGAACGGTGCCGGTAAGTCCACCCTGATGAAATGTATGTTCGGCATTTATAAGATGGACGAGGGCGAGATCGAGTACGAAGGCGAAAAGGTCAACATCCCCACCCCGCTGGATGCACTGAACCGCGGCATCGCGATGGTGCATCAGGAGCTGCAGCCTATCCCGGCCCGTACTGTGGCCGAGAACATCTGGCTGGGCCGCTACCCCACCAAGAAGGCTGGCCCCATCACCATCGTGGACCATGCCAAGATGTACAAAGATACCGATGACCTGCTGAAAAAGCTCAAGCTGGACATCAACTCCCACGCAAAGCTGGGTACACTGAGCATCGCACAGATGCAGATGGTGGAAATTGCAAAGGCTGTTTCCGCAAACTGCAAGGTGCTGATCCTGGACGAGCCGACTTCCTCGCTGACTGCGAACGAAGTCGAGTCCCTGTTCCGCATCATGAACGAGCTGAAAGAGCAGGGCGTCGCTCTGGTCTACATCAGCCATAAGATGGACGAGATCAAGGTCATTGCCGACGAAGTCACCATCATGCGTGATGGTCATTATATCGGCAAGTGGGACGTCGCCAACATGACCAAAGAGCAGATCATCGCCAAGATGGTCGGTCGCGAACTGTCCAACCTGTATCCCCCGCTGGAGAACCACCCCTCCGACGAGATCATGATGAAGGTGGAAGACTTCACCTCCATCCATCCGCGCTCTTTCCGCCACTGCAGCTTCGAACTGAAGAAGGGCGAGATCCTGGGTGTGGCCGGCCTGGTGGGCGCACAGCGCACTGAGCTGATGGAAGGCATTTTCGGCCTGCGCGCTCACACCGCCGGTAAGGTGTGGATCAAGGGTCAGGAAGTCACCATCAAGCAGCCCCGCGACGCCATCCAGCACAGCGTGGCTCTGCTGACCGAGGACCGCCGCGCCACCGGCATCATGGGCGTGCTGAGCGTGGCCGATAACATCTCTATCGCCTCTCTGGACGCCCTGCGCAAGGGTCCCATCATGCTGGACGACAAGAAGATCCTTGAGCTGGTGGCTACCAACAAAGAGAAGATGGCCATCAAGGTCCCCAGCCCCAAAACGGCGATCAAGAGCCTTTCCGGCGGCAACCAGCAGAAGGTGCTGATCGCCCGCTGGCTGGCTAACAACCCCGATGTCCTCATTCTGGACGAGCCCACCCGAGGCATCGACGTCGGCGCAAAATATGAGATCTACTGCATCATCGCCGACCTGGCCAAGCAGGGCAAGAGCATCATCATGATCTCCTCCGAAATGAGCGAGATCATCGGTATGTCCAACCGCGTCATGGTCATGTGCGATGGCCGCATCACCGGCTTCATCGACGGCAAGGATGCTACGCAGGAGAACATCATGGCTCTGGCGACCCAGTTCGAGACCGCGCCCGAAGCGGCGGCGGCCAATCAGTAAACAAGGAGGCTGTCTATCGTGGAAGCTACCAAGAAAGTAACGGGCAAGTCTGTAAAGAAGTGGCTGGGCAACAACGCCATCATCGTCCTGATGCTGGCCGTGTCCCTCATCGTCGGCATCATCCACCCCAACTTCTTCGCACTGGCCAATATCATCAACCTGTTCAAGAACGTCTCTATCCGCTACATCATCGCTCTGGGCATCTCCGGCTGTCTGATCACCACCGGTAACGACCTGTCCGCAGGCCGTCTGGCTGGTTTCGCCGCCTGCCTGGCCTGCATCTTTGCGCAGACCGAGGGCGCTGCCGGTAAGTTCTACCCCAATATGCCAACCCTGCCCACCCCCGTGGTCTTCATCCTCGTCATCGCCATCTGCGCCATCGTGGG
>SKED01003120.1_pt1 | contig 10655 bp, 4 predicted proteins | sample 4826651 | NCBI WGS metagenome assembly SKED01 (sample SAMN11008818, study PRJNA524170) | human gut metagenome | biome: Human fecal sample; material: Feces; isolation source: fecal sample from pouch patient p19 | host: Homo sapiens | place: Israel: Tel-Aviv | collected 2016-06-28
CCTGGCTCATAGCGATTGGGTGGATCAGTTCGATTGTCATTTCGATGTTATCTCCAGGCATGCACATTTCTGTTCCTTCTGGAAGGTTGCAAACACCTGTTACGTCTGTTGTTCTGAAGTAGAACTGCGGACGATAGTTGTTGAAGAACGGAGTATGACGTCCACCTTCATCTTTTGTCAGAACGTAAACCTGAGCTGTGAATTTTCTGTGGCATGTTACAGAACCTGGTTTAGCCAGAACCTGTCCACGAACGATTTCTGATCTCTGAACACCACGCAGCAGAGCACCGATGTTATCACCAGCCTGTGCTTCATCCAGCAGTTTACGGAACATTTCGATACCAGTTACAACTGTTTTCTTAACATCTTCTTTAACACCCAGGATTTCAACTTCGTCGTTCAGATGCAGAACACCACGCTCTACTCTACCAGTAGCAACAGTACCACGACCAGTGATTGTGAATACGTCCTCTACAGGCATCAGGAACGGTTTGTCAGTGTCACGCTGAGGATCCGGAATGTAGCTGTCTACAGCATCCATCAGTTCCAGGATTTTGTCTCCCCATTCGCTGTTCGGATCTTCCAGAGCTTTCAGAGCAGATCCCTGGATAATCGGAGTGTCATCTCCCGGGAATTCGTACTCGTTCAGCAGCTCACGGATTTCCATGTCTACCAGTTCCAGAAGTTCTTCATCGTCTACCATATCACATTTGTTCATGAATACAACGATGTAAGGAACACCTACCTGACGAGACAGCAGGATGTGCTCTTTTGTCTGAGCCATAACACCATCGGTAGCAGCTACAACCAGGATAGCACCATCCATCTGAGCAGCACCAGTGATCATGTTTTTAACGTAGTCAGCATGGCCTGGGCAGTCAACGTGTGCGTAGTGACGTTTGTTTGTTTCATACTCAACGTGAGCAGTAGAGATTGTGATTCCACGTTCTCTTTCTTCTGGAGCTTTATCGATATTTTCGAATGCTACAGCTTCACCTGTACCCAGTCTTTCGTGCAGAGTTTTTGTAATAGCTGCAGTCAGAGTAGTTTTACCATGGTCAACGTGTCCAATGGTACCAATGTTACAATGTGGTTTGCTTCTTTCAAATTTAGCTTTAGCCATTATTAATTTTCCTCCTTAAAACTTGCGCCTTACGGCAAAATTTTAATTTACTATATTATTAGACCTGCTATCCTTGATTATATTGCAAATCAAGGATATTTGCAAGTCATATTTCCATAATTTCAGCAATTACGGGCGCCTGATAGTAAGGCGTTATTATTTAGCCTTTGCAGACAGAACCTTTTCCTGAACGGACTTCGGAACTGGTTCGTATTTTTCAAAGAACATGGAGTAGTTACCACGTCCCTGAGTTCTGGAACGAAGGTCTGTTGCGTAACCGAACATTTCAGCCAGCGGAACATATCCACGGATCATTTTTCCACCACCGATATCTTCCATACCTTCGATACGACCACGACGGGAGTTGATATCACCGATAACATCACCCATGTAATCTTCCGGAGTAGTAACTTCGACTTTCATGATAGGCTCCAGCAGTACAGGAGATGCTTTCTGCATTGCTTCCTTGAATGCCATAGATCCGGCAATGTGGAATGCCATTTCAGAAGAATCGACTTCATGATAAGAACCATCGTATACGTTTGCATGAACACCTACTACCGGGAAGCCACCCAGAATACCGGATTTCATAGCTTCTTCGATACCTTCGCCTACTGCCGGAATGTATTCCTTCGGAATAGCACCACCAACTACAGTAGATTCGAATTTGTAAGTTTCTTCTGCGTTAGCATCCATTGGCTCAAATTTAACTTTACAGTGACCATACTGTCCACGTCCACCGGACTGTTTTGCATATTTATGCTCAACGTCAACCGGTTTTGTGATGGTCTCTTTGTATGCAACCTGAGGAGCACCAACGTTAGCCTCTACCTTGAATTCTCTCAGCAGACGGTCAACGATGATATCCAGATGCAACTCACCCATACCTGCGATGATTGTCTGACCAGTTTCCTGATCGGTATGAGCACGGAAAGTAGGATCTTCCTCTGCCAGTTTTGCCAGAGCTTCACCCAGTTTACCCTGTCCGGCTTTTGTCTTAGGCTCGATAGCCAGCTCGATAACCGGTTCCGGGAATTCCATGGACTCCAGGATTACCGGATGCTGATCATCACAGATGGTATCACCGGTAGTACTGAACTTGAATCCGATCGCTGCTGCGATATCTCCGGAGTAAACTTTATCCAGCTCCTGACGTTTGTTAGCGTGCATCTGCAGGATACGTCCTACACGTTCTTTTTTATCTTTTGTAGCATTTAATACATAAGAACCGGAGTTCATGGTTCCTGAGTATACACGGAAGTATGCCAGTTTACCAACGAACGGGTCAGTCATGATCTTAAATACCAGTGCGGAGAACGGTTCATCATCGGAAGAATGACGAACAACTTCGTTTCCGTCCAGATCAGTTCCGTTGATAGGCGGAATGTCTGTAGGAGCCGGCATGAACTCCAGGATAGCATCCAGAAGTTTCTGAACTCCTTTGTTTTTGTAAGCAGATCCACAGCAAACCGGAACAGCTGTACACTCGCATGTACCTTTTCTCAGTGCTGCTTTCATTGCTTCTACAGAAGGTTCTTCACCTTCCAGATATTCCATCATCAGATCATCATCCAGCTCGCAGATTTTCTCTACCAGTTCTGTATGATACAGTTCTGCTTCGTCCTGCATATCTTCCGGAATATCTACTACAGAGATATCATCACCCTTATCATCGTTGTAGATGTAAGCTTTCATCTCGAACAGGTCAATGATTCCCTGGAATTCATCTTCTTTACCGATTGGCAGCTGAAGACAAATTGCATTTTTTCCTAATCTTGTTTTAATCTGATCTACAGCGTTGTAGAAATCTGCACCCAGGATATCCATCTTGTTGATGAATGCCATACGAGGTACATTGTATGTGTCAGCCTGACGCCATACGTTTTCAGACTGTGGTTCTACACCACCTTTTGCACAGAACACACCAACAGCACCATCCAGTACACGCAGGGAACGCTCTACCTCTACAGTAAAGTCTACGTGACCTGGGGTATCAATGATGTTGATACGATGTTCCAGAGCACCTTTTTTCGGTTTTGTCTGTTCTTCCAGAGTCCAGTGACATGTGGTAGCTGCGGAAGTAATGGTGATACCTCTTTCCTGCTCCTGTTCCATCCAGTCCATGGTAGCAGTACCTTCATGTGTATCTCCGATTTTATAGTTTACACCGGTGTAGTATAAGATACGCTCTGTCAGAGTGGTCTTACCAGCATCGATATGCGCCATAATACCAATATTTCTGGTTCTCTCTAATGGATATTCTCTTCCAGCCAATTGGATTTCCTCCTTTAGAATCTGTAATGAGCAAATGCCTTATTAGCTTCTGCCATTTTATGCATGTCTTCTTTCTTCTTAACAGATGCACCGGTGTTGTTCATAGCATCCAGAAGCTCATTTGCCAGTCTGTCTTCCATGGTCTTCTCTCCTCTTTTACGAGAATACAGAGTTAACCAACGAAGAGCCAGGGCCTGACGTCTTTCCGGACGAACCTCGATAGGTACCTGATAGGTAGCTCCACCGATACGTCTAGCCTTTACTTCCAGTACAGGCATGATGTTGTTCATAGCTTCTTCAAAAACTTCGATTGCTGGTTTTCCAGCTTTTTCTTCAATTTTAGCGAAAGCGCCGTATACAATCTTCTGTGCTACACCTTTCTTACCGTCTAACATGATGTTATTGATAAGTTTGGTAACCACTTTATTATTGTACATCGGATCTGCTAACACGTCTCTTTTCTGAGTATGTCCTTTACGTGGCACGTTACTTCCCTCCTTAATCAATAGATTATCTCTTAGGTACTCACATGACAGCCTGAGCAGTTAAACAGGTTCTGTCGACTATGTGTTCGCACTGGTAAATTCCTCTATTTGACCCGCAACCATCAGGGTATAAATGGAATGACCGTACATAGTATTGTGATATTGTCAAATTCGTTTCGTCACGCTATGCAGCGATGACGCAGCTTTTTGTCTTATTTTTTAGGTCTCTTAGCTCCGTATTTGGAACGAGCCTGTTTTCTGTTAGCAACACCTGCGGTATCAAGAGTACCTCTGATGATATGGTATCTTGTACCAGGTAAGTCTTTAACACGGCCTCCACGGATCAGAACAACGCTATGCTCCTGAAGGTTATGACCTTCTCCTGGAATGTAGCTTGTTACTTCGATTCCGTTTGACAGACGTACTCTGGCAATCTTACGAAGAGCTGAGTTAGGTTTTTTAGGTGTAGCAGTTTTAACAGCTGTACACACACCTCTCTTCTGTGGAGAAGACAGATCGCTGGATTTTTTTCTTAAAGAGTTAAAGCTTTTCTGCAGAGCAGGAGCGGTAGATTTCTTAACAGAAGTCTGACGTCCTTTTCTTACTAACTGGTTAAATGTTGGCATTCCATTTCACCTCCTGTAATTATTCCTTTTCTGGTTCTGCGGTTGCTATTTCTAAAATCATACGACTATGCAGCCGTCTTACCTGTTATAAGGTAATTTTGTGCGCATTAAAATAACTGCATTTCCATGCGCACCTGTAGTATCATAGCATCCAAAAAATAAAAAGTCAAGGGAGTATTACTGATTTTTATCAGTTTCCCTTGACTTTTTACTTATTTATTCGCTATTCCCTGATATCAGTGACCTTTACTCTTCGGTATCCTCCAGAGTTACCAGTTCTTCAGCGATTTCATCTGTTTCTTCGTCGGTACCAGCAGCTTCGGAAGTTTCTTCTACTGTGATATCCTCTTCCGGTGTAACTTCCAGATCTTCATCGTCCATCACGATATCTTCCTCTTCTTCCTTCAGCATGTCGTCTGTGGAAAGTTTGATATTGCTGTAACGTTTCAGACCGGTACCGGCCGGAATCAGTTTACCGATGATAACGTTTTCTTTCAGACCTACCAGGTGGTCAACTTTTCCTTTGATAGCAGCTTCTGTCAGGACTTTTGTTGTCTCCTGGAAGGATGCTGCTGACATGAAGGAATCGGTTGCCAGAGAAGCTTTGGTAATACCCAGCAGAACCTGTTTTCCTTCTGCAGGAGTTTTTCCTTCTGCTTCCATCTGTTCGTTGATGTCTTCATATTCAAGGAAATCAACCATGGTTCCCGGAAGAAGTTCTGTGTCTCCGTTGTCTTCGATACGGATCTTCTTCAGCATCTGACGAACGATAACCTCGATATGCTTATCGTTGATTTCTACACCCTGCAGACGGTATACTCTCTGTACCTCACGGATCATGTAATCCTGTACGGCACGTACACCTTTGATCTTCAGGATATCATGCGGGTTAACAGAACCTTCTGTCAGTTCATCACCGGCTTCGAGCATCTGTCCGTCCGTAACTTTGATTCTGGATCCGTAAGGGATCAGATAAGTCTTGGATTCTCCGCTTTCTTTATCGGTAATTACGATCTCACGTTTCTTCTTAGTATCTTTGATTGCAACTTCACCAGGAATCTCCGTGATGATGGCAAGTCCTTTCGGTTTTCTTGCCTCAAACAGCTCCTCGACACGAGGAAGACCCTGTGTGATATCGCCACCGGCAACACCACCACTATGGAAGGTACGCATGGTCAGCTGTGTACCAGGCTCACCGATGGACTGTGCGGCGATAATACCGACAGACTCACCAACCTGAACAGCTTCACCGGTTGCCATGTTGGCACCGTAACATTTTGCACAGATACCAACTTTACATTTACAGCTCAGAATCGTACGGATCTTGATCTTGTCGTAAGGTTTGCCTTCTGCATTGACACCTTCGCTCATGATCTTAGCTGCACGTTTCGGCGTGATCATGTGGTTTGCTTTTACAAGCACATTACCATCTTTATCTTTGATTGTCTCGCAGGAGAAACGTCCTGTGATACGTTCCTGCAGACTTTCGATTTCTTCTTTTCCGTCTGTGAATTCCTTCACATACATACCCGGAATCTCATCTCTGCCTTCCGCACAATCCATCTCACGAACAACCAGTTCCTGAGATACATCTACCAGACGTCTGGTCAGGTAACCGGAATCGGCGGTACGAAGGGCGGTATCGGACATACCTTTTCGTGCTCCATGGGCGGACATGAAATATTCCAGTACGTCAAGACCTTCACGGAAGTTTGACTTGATAGGCAGCTCGATGGTGTGACCGGTTGTATCGGCCATCAGTCCTCGCATACCTGCCAGCTGTTTGATCTGTTTATCAGATCCACGGGCTCCGGAATCGGCCATCATGAAGATGTTGTTGTATTTATCCAGACCATTCAGCAGGGCTTTTGTCAGCTCATCATCGGTCTGTTTCCAGGTTTCTACAACCTCTTTGTAACGCTCTTCTTCTGTGATCAGACCACGTTTGAAGTTTCTTGTGATCTTATCTACAGTTTCCTGTGCCTGTTCGATCATCTGCGGTTTCTGCGGCGGCACGGTCATATCGGAAATCGATACGGTCATGGCTGCTCTTGTAGAATATTTATATCCGGTTGCTTTGATGTCATCCAGTACTTCGGCAGTCTTTGTCTGTCCATGTGTGTTGATGACTTTCTCAAGAATCTGTTTCAGCTGTTTCTTTCCTACGTGGAAATCAACTTCCAGAATCAGTTCATTGCCCGGAACGGAACGATCTACAAATCCCAGATCCTGCGGCAGGATCTCATTGAACAGGAATCTACCCAGTGTAGATTCTACAGTTCCTGTAACCACTTCACCGTTCAGCATTGTTTTCTTACGACGAACATGAATTCTTGACTGCAGTGTCAGGTATCCGTTTTCATAAGCCAGAATGGCTTCATTTAAGCTCTTGTAATATCCGCCTTCTCCTTTGCTTCCCGGTCTTTCCTGTGTCAGATAGTAGATACCCAGGACCATATCCTGTGAAGGAACGGCTACCGGACCACCATCGGACGGTTTCAGCAGGTTGTTCGGAGACAGAAGCAGGAAACGGCATTCTGCCTGTGCTTCTACGGACAGCGGAAGATGGACAGCCATCTGGTCACCATCGAAATCGGCGTTGAACGCGGTACAAACCAGAGGATGCAGCTTGATTGCTTTACCTTCTACCAGGATCGGTTCGAATGCCTGAATACCCAGACGGTGCAGTGTAGGAGCACGGTTCAGCATAACCGGATGCTCTTTGATAACGTCTTCCAGTACATCCCATACTTCCGGCTGTACTTTCTCGACCATTTTCTTTGCATTTTTAATATTATGAGCGGTTCCGTTTGCAACCAGTTCTTTCATAACGAACGGTTTGAACAGCTCGATTGCCATCTCTTTCGGCAGACCACACTGATAAATCTTCAGTTCCGGTCCAACGACGATTACGGAACGTCCGGAATAGTCAACTCGTTTACCCAACAGGTTCTGACGGAAACGTCCGGATTTACCTTTCAGCATATCGGACAGCGATTTCAGAGCTCTGTTACCAGGTCCGGTTACCGGACGACCACGACGACCATTATCGATCAGCGCATCTACAGCTTCCTGCAGCATACGTTTCTCGTTTCTTACGATGATATCCGGAGCACCCAGCTCCAGCAGTCTTTTCAGACGGTTGTTACGGTTGATGATACGACGATACAGATCATTCAGGTCAGAGGTAGCAAAACGTCCACCATCCAGCTGTACCATAGGACGCAAATCCGGCGGGATAACCGGCACAACATCCATAATCATCCATTCCGGTCTGTTACCGGATTCACGGAATGCTTCTACAACTTCCAGACGTTTGATGATACGGGCACGTTTCTGTCCGGTTGCATCTTTCAGTCCGGCTTTCAGTTCTACGGATTCTGCTTCCAGGTCGATGGACTGCAGCAGCTCTTTGATAGATTCTGCACCCATACCTACACGGAAGGTATCACCAAACTGTTCTCTTGCTTCCTGGTATTCTCTCTCTGTCAGCACCTGTTTCAGCTGCAGATTGGTGTTACCCGGATCAAGAACAATATAATTTGCAAAATACAGGACTCTCTCCAGTGTTCTCGGAGACAGATCCAGGATCAGACCCATACGGGACGGGATTCCCTTGAAGTACCAGATATGAGATACCGGTGCTGCCAGTTCAATATGTCCCATACGCTCTCTACGAACGCTTGATTTTGTAACTTCTACACCACAGCGATCGCAGACAACACCTTTATAACGGATCTTTTTATATTTACCACAATGACACTCCCAGTCTTTGCTTGGTCCAAAGATTCTCTCACAAAACAGACCATCTTTTTCCGGTTTTAATGTACGGTAGTTGATGGTTTCTGGTTTTTTTACTTCACCATGAGACCATTCACGGATCTTTTCCGGAGATGCCAGACCAATTTTAATCGCATCGAACGTCATTGGTTGATATACTTCTTTATTGGTTGTTTCAGCCATTTGGTTGCTCCTTTCTAGGATTCACTCCCACGACCGCTGTTACACGGTCGTAGGACTTTTTCTATCGCATCAGAGAATGTCTTCTCTCTTAGAAATCTAATTCTTCGTCAGCAGACTCATCAGCTGCGTCTTCTTCTACATCCACCAGTTCTTCGCCTTCGAATTCCTGTTTGCTGAAACCATAGTTTCCGTAGGACTCTTCTTCATCGCGGTTGTAACGTTTGTCACCCTCGATGATGGAGCGCAGATCAGTATCGCCATAGTCGATATTTTCCATGATTTCCACTTCTGTATTATCGTCTTTCAGGACTCTTACATCCAGTCCCAGAGACTGCAGCTCTTTGAGCAATACCTTGAAAGACTCCGGAATACCCGGTTCAGGGATATTGTCACCTTTGATGATCGCTTCGTATGTCTTCACACGACCGATCACATCATCGGATTTGACTGTCAGGATCTCCTGCAGAGTATAAGATGCACCGTATGCTTCCAGTGCCCATACCTCCATCTCTCCGAAACGCTGACCACCGAACTGAGCTTTACCACCCAGAGGCTGCTGTGTTACCAGGGAGTATGGTCCGGTAGAACGTGCATGGATCTTATCATCAACCAGGTGATGCAGCTTCAGATAATGCATGTGACCAATGGTTACCGGACTGTCGAAATATTCACCGGTACGACCGTCACGAAGTCTTACTTTACCATCTCGTGAGATTGGAACACCTTTCCACAGATTTCTGTGATCTCTGTTCTCATACAGATAATCCATAACTTCCGGAAGCAGCTCTTCTTTATGTTTCTCAGAAAACTCTTCCCAGGACAGATTTACATAATCATTTGCCAGTTCCAGAGTATCCATGATGTCGTTCTCACTTGCGCCATCGAATACAGGAGTGGCAATGTTGAATCCAAGAGCCTTTGCGGCCAGACTCAGATGAATCTCCAGGACCTGTCCGATATTCATACGGGAAGGTACACCCAGAGGATTCAGCACGATATCCAGAGGACGACCGTTTGGCAGGAATGGCATATCTTCTACAGGCAGAACACGGGAAACAACACCCTTGTTACCGTGACGACCGGCCATCTTATCACCGATAGAAATCTTTCTCTTCTGTGCAATGTAGATACGAACAGCCTGATTTACACCAGGTGACAGTTCGTCGCCATTTTCTCTTGTAAATACTTTCGCATCCACAACAATACCGTATTCACCATGTGGTACCTTCAGGGAAGTATCACGTACTTCTCTTGCTTTCTCACCGAAAATAGCACGTAACAGACGTTCCTCAGCTGTCAGTTCAGTCTCTCCCTTCGGAGTTACCTTACCAACCAGAATATCTCCCGCACGAACCTCAGCACCGATACGGATAATACCACGTTCATCCAGATCTTTCAGAGCATCATCACCGACACCCGGAACATCTTTTGTGATCTCTTCCGGTCCCAGCTTGGTATCTCTGGACTCTGCTTCATATTCTTCGATATGAATAGAAGTATATACATCTTCCTGTACCAGTCTCTCACTCAGCAGAACCGCATCCTCGTAGTTATAACCTTCCCAGGTCATGAAACCGATCAGCGGGTTCTTACCAAGAGCAAGTTCACCATTGTAAGTAGAAGGACCGTCAGCGATTACCTGACCTGCTTCTACATGTTCGTTCTTGAATACGATTGGTTTCTGATTGTAGCAGTTGGACTGGTTACTTCTCAGGAACTTGGTCAGACGGTATACATCCGTGGTACCGTCATCGTTTTTCATTGTAATTTCTTTGGATGTAGACTTGGTAATGGTACCTGCCTTCTTGGCAACCACACAAACACCGGAGTCTACGGCAGCTTTGGCTTCGATACCGGTTCCGACTACAGGAGCTTCTGTAATCATCAGCGGTACGGCCTGACGCTGCATGTTGGATCCCATCAGCGCACGGTTCGCATCATCGTTCTGCAGGAACGGGATCAGGGCTGTAGCTACAGAGAATACCATCTTAGGAGATACATCCATGTAATCGAACATTCTTCTTTCGTATTCCTGTGTCTCTTCACGGTAACGACCGGATACATTCTTATGAAGGAAATGTCCTTCTTCATCCAGAGGTTCGTTCGCCTGTGCTACATGATAATTATCTTCCTCATCAGCTGTCATATAAACAACTTCGTCTGTAACACGAGGATTCTTCGGAT
>SKED01003131.1_pt1 | contig 10618 bp, 9 predicted proteins | sample 4826651 | NCBI WGS metagenome assembly SKED01 (sample SAMN11008818, study PRJNA524170) | human gut metagenome | biome: Human fecal sample; material: Feces; isolation source: fecal sample from pouch patient p19 | host: Homo sapiens | place: Israel: Tel-Aviv | collected 2016-06-28
ATCATTAGAACAGCCGTTATGTCGATTAAGATGAGATGTAGCGGCTGTTCGTATTTGTGCAATGAAATAGCGAAACAATGGGGAAAAGAGAAAAGCCGTGGAACAGGGTTTTTCACATTGTAGAAAAGGAAAATTGCGTTTATAATAAAAGCCTGTGGATATTTGTGAAAGAGAAAAATGTCCGGATATGGATCGGATATCGAAAACGAAAAAGACATATCCGAGAACAGAGAAATAAGGAATGGAGCAGAGCGATGGTAAGATGGTCGGCAGATGATATCATATACGAAGATGAACAGATTCTTGTGTGCAGGAAACACAGTGGGATGGCGGTGCAGAGTGCGCGGGTCGGTCAGATGGATCTGGAGAGTGAATTGAGAAATTACAGGAATGGAAATTATATTGGGATTGTACAACGGCTGGATCAGCCGGTAGAGGGCGTTCTGGTTTTCGGAAAGACGCCGCAGGCTACGGCATGGTTAAATAAACAGCATCAGAATGGTATGATGAAAAAAGAGTATCTGGCTGTTTTTACAGGCACACCAGTAAAAGAAAAGCAGGGTATCTGGGAGGATTATCTTATAAAAGACGGAAAAACCAATACTTCACGGGTGACGGGTAAAAAGGATCGGATGGCAAAAAAAGCTGTACTGTCGTACAGAATTATGGACTGGAGAGATGACAGAGGACTGGCAGAGATCCGGCTGGGAACCGGCCGACATCATCAGATCCGTGTGCAGATGGCGCATCATGGGATGCCGCTGTGGGCAGACGGAAAATATAAGAAAAAAGAAGAGATGCTGGAAGCAGAACAGGGAACGGCCATTGGTCTGTGTGCCTGGCGCCTGGAATTCACACATCCAAAGACCGGGAAAAAAATGAAATTTGAAGTACAGCCGGAAGGTGCATGTTTTCAGGAATTTTCAGAAGCAATAAAACCGTAAAAATGTTTTTGATGATGAATTGTAACTATTCAGTAGCCACTGTACCGCGAGGTGTTTTGGCATGAATATGCCAAAATCCCGAGACATACAAGCCAAAATGCCATCACCGAAGGTGATTTTAAATGCATTTTGGCCCGTAACTGTGAAGGTACTGAACAGTTACGATGAATTTAAAAAATTAGACACAAAAAAATCAAGAAAAACTTAAAGAACGCCTATGGACTATTTTGAATGGTCATGTATAATAGAGACGATGTGAAAACTTTCGCGTATCCGGTGAAAAAAGTATCTGTGCAGGTACAAAACAGTTATGTGCCGGAAGCATATTACATAAGGGGAATATAAGATGAGAAGAAAGATAGGAAGAATATTAGCCCCTGTCATGGCAGCTATGCTGGTATTTGGCGGGTGTGGAAATAAGACAGCAGACCGGGTGACAGAAAATCAGACCCATAAAACAGAGAATGAAAGTAACGAGCCGGTGAAAAAAGAACCGGCAGAAGATGAAGATGAACTGAAAGAAGAAAATCAGGAAGAACAGAATACACAAGATCAGGAAACAGATGTTGAGGGAGATGAGGAAAAGGCAGAGATTCCGGACGAGAGTACCCTGGATATTGATTATACATCGGTGGATGGTCTGCGCATGGAAAAAGGCAGCAGGATCTCTGTGGTGATTAAAAATACAGAGTCCGATTACTGGAAAGCGGCAAAAAAAGGAATGGAGCAGGCGGTTTCTGATCTGAATGAATATCTGGGATACAAAGGTGATGATGCGATCATCTGTACCATCGAGGGTCCAAAGGATGAAAACGGTGTCGATGAACAGGTGAATATTCTGGATATGGTACTGACGGAGAATCCGGTGGTGGTATGTCTGTCAGCAGTTGATATGAGTTCCTGTGAGGCACAGCTGGAGGCGGCACAGGAAGACGGAATTCCGGTTGTCATGCTGGATTCCGGTGTGAAGAGCGATGACGATCTGGTTTATGCATACTGTGGAACAGATAATAAGGCAGCAGGCGAAGAGGCGGCAAAACAGTTGTGTGAAGCGATCAAAGATGCGGGTGAGGTGGCAGTGATGTCTCATACTCAGCTTTCCCAGAGCAGCAAAGACCGCGTGGAAGGTTTTCAGGAAGAAATCACAAAGAATCACCCGAATGTCAGTGTCGTCAGCGTGGATTATCAGCCGTCCAAGGACGATGATCCGACCGAGGAAGAATCGATTGAGGCAGTGCTGGAAAAATATCCGGATCTGAAAGGATATTATGCGACAAATCAGGCGACCAGTGAGGCAGTACTTTCTGTTCTGGACAAACACACAGACCGTTCTGTTCAGATGATCGGTGTTGATATGGGGGATACCCAGAAAAAAGCGATCGAGGATGGAAAAGAAGTCGGAAGTGTATGCCAGAATCCGTATGGTATGGGATATGCAACCATTGTGGCAGGTGCAAGAGCTTCACTGGGTCTGGAGAGTGACAAAAAAATCGATTCCGGTTTTCAGTGGATCGATAAGAATACAATTGGTCTGGAAGAGTACGCAAGATATTTGTATTAATAGATGGCACTGCTGTATATCGTGAAAGTTCTTAAGATGCGGCGGTGGCGGAGAAAATAGAAACAAAGTTCAGAAAAAAAGATGCGGGTATGGAGTTTGCCCGCATTTTCTGTATAAAGGGTACGAAAAAATGACGATGGAATACAAATCAAACTATGAGAAAGTGACAGAAGACTGGAAAAAACGTTTTTTGGATATGGATCAGGAACGGCTGATCGAACGTTTTCAATTAAACCATGATGGACAGTGGCTGTACCTTCGCTATCTGGGGCAGCAGCTGAAGCTATCGCGTACATCAGGAAAGGTTCTGTTTGCAGACAGAGAAGAAATACCGGAATTTGATACGGTTATTACGGTATATAATATGTTTTACTATGCAAAAGAGCATCCGGCAGCATCCGGGGAACTGGTTCCTTTTCGCCTGGTGAAACGGGTGTATCCTTTTGAACGTGCCTATCAGAAACAGATTCTGGAACCATTCGCCAGATTATTTTCCGGGCATGTGAAAGAACTGCGGGAAGCGTGTGAAAAACTGGGTGGTACAAAACTGCCACAGGGAGATGTGGGTTATCGGATCCCGGTATATCCGTATTTTGATATGGCGGTGTTGTTCTGGGACAGAGACGATGAGTTTGAGGCACAGGGAAATATGCTGTTTGATTCTAATATCACAGATTTTGTCCATGAAGAGAATGTGGTGTGTATTGCAGCGGATGCAGTAAGATATCTGTCCAGGGCAGCGGGCCTGGAAGAAATGAAGATTTATGCGGGATAATAAATAAAGAAAAGATATACCGGAAGAGATAAGGAGGGTAATATGAAGATTCGGGCGATGCAGCTGAAAGATATGGAAGAAGTGGTTGGGATGATGCGGGTATTTTATGATTCTCCTGCGGTGATCCATGCAGCACCGGACGAGATTCTGAGACAGGATGTAAAAGACTGTGTGGGAGATTGCCCGTATATTGAGGGATATATTTTTGAAGAAAATGACAGAATCCTTGGATACAGCATGGTGGCGAAAAGCTATTCTACGGAATATGGTGGTATATGTGTCTGGGTGGAAGATCTTTACATGAAAGAAGAAGCGAGAGGTCTGGGGATCGGAACTGCATTTTTCCGTTTCCTTGATGAAAAATATAAGGATCAGGCGGTACGATTCCGTCTCGAAGTGGAGGAAGAGAATGAGCGGGCGGTTGCTGTCTATAAGAAAGCAGGATATCATCCGTTGCCGTATATGCAGATGACAAAGGAACAGTCGTAACTGTGAAGGTACTGAACAGTTACAACGAAAAAGCAAAAGAAAACGGGGACAGCAGCTGAAAATGATGCTGTCTCCGTTTTTCTTTTATTATTTGATCAGTGCGGAAAGCTCTCTGAATCTCGGATGCATGGATGTTTCCATCAGTTCAAAGAGAATTGCTTCGTAGCTGGTAACAACGGCGCCGGCCTGCGCCATCCGGCGGATAGCAGTCTGAAGATCAGAGGATTTTCGGGAAGAGACGCAGTCTGCAATCAGAAAAACCTCGTAACCCAGATGTAAAAGATCAAGTACGGTCTGTTCTACGCAAATATGCGCTTCTACTCCGCAGACGATTACCTGTTTTTTGTGGGAATCCTGAAGCGTCTTTCGGATAATCTCATCTCCGAGACAGCTGAATGTCCGTTTCTCCAGCCAGGAATCTGTCCCGGCTGCTTCAAAAAGAGAGGGGGCAGACATTCCCAGTCCTTTCGTGTACTGCTGGGTGATCAGAATGGGAATGTCCAGGAGACGGAGTCCTTTCAACAGCGTTTCTGTATGACGCAGAGTCTCTTCGCCGTTCTGTATGGCGGGAAGAAGACGTTCCTGTTCGTCGATGGCAAGGGCAATGGCATGTGGCAGCTTGATTTTCATAAAATATGTCCTCCAAAAGTTTACAGAGTAGGGATCATGCTTTTTAGGTTACTATAACGTAACTGTTCAGTACCTTCACAGTTACGAGCTAAAATGCATTTAAACGATAAAAACACGCTTTGCGAGTTTTTATCGTTATCGCGGCACTCCTCAAGGTTCCGTGCAAGCACGGACTTTGACTCGTTGCTCGCGTAAATCACCTTCGGCGATGGCATTTTGGCTTGTATGTCTCGGGATTTTGACATATTCATATCAAAACACCTCGCGGGACAGTGGCTACTGAATAGTTACACTATAACATAAAAATACGGTGCTGCATATATTGAGAAAAAGGAAAGAGGTGGATAGCATGCGGTATGAGCAGCCGATTCCCTTTTACATGGCGTATCCATTCCTGCTTCCTCTGGATCAGGAACAGGCACAGGAAAAGGATCTGCAGGTGATGAAGTCTTTTTACTCGCGCCGGGCAGCAAGAATACAGGAGAAAGCAGACCGGGAGTGTGACCGGATGGAATACGATGGCAGTATGATGTTTGATGAGTATCCGGACAAATTTATGATGGAACACCTTTGCAGGAAGATCGAACAGGAGGTGCTGAAAGAAGAGGAGGGGAATACGTCTGTACTTATAATAGAAGAGACCTGTCAGGGGGGACAGGGAAGCTGCGGAAACAGAAGAGAGGAAGAGGGACTCCGGGATCTGATCGGAGTGATCTTATTCAACGAGATGTTTCGCAGACGGAGCCGTCACAGAAGACAGAAAAGATTTTATTAACAGAACTTTAATACAAATATAAAATTTGGGTGTTGTGGTTTACAGGGAAAACCATTAGAATAAGAAGGTAAACAGGAAGGCAAAACCTGAAACTGTTTTCAGGAAAAACAAGTAGGAATCAGCGGCAAAGCCGCAGGAGAATATAGATGACAGAACTGAAGAAACTATTGAGCATTTATCTGGATCTTTATCTGCACCAGATTATTATAAGCGGAGCGAGAACAAAAGAAGGGGCGTCCAAGATACGGATTCGCCCCGTAATTATGAAGGACAAACTGTATTTTCAGTGTACAAGCACTGTGGGTACCAAGGAAATTCATGAAAATTATGAAAAAGAGCCTTTGCTGGAACATATAGAAGGCTGGATCACCGAAGATTTTCGGCAATTGCAGCTGGAAAGTGAACGGGGAAGTGTAAACGTACTCTCAAGTAAGAAGGGAAAACTCACAATTAAGGAAAAAAAGAAAAAAAAGGAAGGTAATCTTTGCGACAAACCGATCCGCATGGAGGCGTTGTCTCATAATCGGAAGAAGCGGTACATTCTGGAAGAGGGAAAACCGGTAGAATTTCTGATCGACCTGGGAGTTATGACTTCTGAGGGGAAGATTGTACACAGTCGTTATGACAAATTCCGACAGATCAATCGTTTTCTGGAGTTTATTGAGGATATCCTTCCCAAACTTACCAGAGACCGGGAAGTGACAATCCTGGATTTTGGATGTGGAAAGTCGTATCTTACGTTTGCGATGTATTATTATCTGCATGAACTGCAGCAGTACGATGTACGGATCGTCGGACTGGATCTGAAAGAGGACGTCATTGAAAAATGCAGCGTGCTGGCAAAAAAATACGGCTATGAGAAGCTGACTTTCTGTCAGGGGGATATTGCTTCTTATGAAGGTGTTGATCGGGTCGATATGGTGGTGACGCTTCATGCATGCGACACGGCTACGGATTATGCGCTGGCAAAAGCGGTTGCCTGGGGAGCTTCTGTGATCCTGTCGGTGCCTTGCTGTCAGCATGAACTGAACCGGCAGATTCACAATGAAGTGCTGGCTCCGGTTTTTTCCTACGGAGTGCTGAAAGAGAGAATCGCCGCGCTGATGACAGACGGTCTGCGGGCTCAGATGTTAGAACAGGCGGGATATGACACGCAGATTCTGGAATTTATTGATATGGAACATACGCCGAAGAATCTGCTGATCCGGGCAGTCCATACCGGGAAAAAGAAGGAAAATAAAGAACAGCTTCGTGCCTGTCTGGATGCGTTCGGACTGCATCCGACACTGGAACGGCTTCTGAAAGAAGGAGGTCGAGAAGCATGAAAAAGGGGTTATTAAAAGCGGGAGTACTGTTGCTGCTGTTTGCGGCAGCGCTGGGAGGAACAGCAGCACTCATCAATCGGGAAAAGATCGTGGGAACGAGACAGATGGAGGATGCAAGTCTTCCGATTCTGTATATGGAAGTTGCGGATACAAAGGTGAATCCGATGTATGGATATGCCGGTGAAATGGAAGAACAGTATATGCGCGACAGTCTGACACCACTTCCGACGGACAGAAGTCTGACGATGGCGATAGATCCGAAGAATGCATCGGTAAAGACGGTGAGCTACCGTGTATCGACGGCAGACGGAACGGAAGTTGTGGAGACAAGCAAGATCAGCAAGCTGAAGAAGAAGGACGGGGAGATCAGGGCAGAATTTCAGCTGGAAACACCGATCCTGATGAACCAGGAATACACGCTTCGGTTTGATGTGACACTGGATAACGGGGAAACGTATTATTATTACACCCGTCTGTTGCAGCGGGCAGGAACCAATATTTCAGAATATCTGGAATTTGCAGACAGCTTTTATCAGACATGTCTGGACTCCGAGAATGCATCCACGCTGGCGGCTTATCTGGAACCGGATGAGACACAGACCAACAGCACCTATGAGAATCTGAATATACATTCCAGCTTTGAACGGATCACCTGGGGAACCCTGGATATGAAGCTGGAAAAAAAGGCAGTGCCGGTGATCAAAGATATGAATGAGACCACCTGTAGTATCTATCTGACGTATGTGTTGTCAGATACTTCTGAGGGTGAGACGACAGATTATTATAATGTGACCGATTTTTACCGGATGCGCTATGCGCAGTCGCGTGTGATGCTTCTGGATTTTGACCGGAATACACAGGAGTTGTATGACGGAAAACATACGGAACTGACCAGCAAAGGGATCAATCTGGGAGTTGTGGCCAAAGATGTTCAGTATCAGTCTAATAAAAGTTCGGATATTGTGGCATTTGTTCAGGAAGGAGAGCTGTGGAGTTATAACCGCAGTGCCAATAAGACAACACAGATTTTCAGTTTCCGGGGTGGCGATCTGGATGAGCGGGAGAACCTGCAGGAACATGGAATTAAGATCGTCCGGGTGGAAGAATCCGGAGATATTGATTTTGTTGTATACGGCTATATGAACCGGGATGTACATGAAGGAGAAGTGGGAATCGCGGTTTACCATTACGGGGCAGAGCTGAATCAGGTGGAAGAAGAGCTCTTTATTCCGATGAAGAGTTCTTATGAATATCTGAAAGAAGACATGGAACTTCTGTCTTATGTGACCCGGGATGATATGCTGTATGTCATTCTGGAAGATGATCTGTACCAGATCGATATCAAGCAGAAGAGTTTTCAGATTGTAAAAGAAAAACTGATCAAAGACCGATATGTGGTCTCAAAGTCTCAGGCGAGCCTTGCCTGGATGGATCAGGAAGAGGAAAATGCATGCACACAGATCACGGTGATGAGCCTGGAGCAGGGAGATACCTATACGATCCAGGCACAGTCCGGACAGAAGATCAAGGCATTGGGATTTATGAATGAGGATCTGGTGTACGGAATTGCCAATGACAGTGATATTGTGACAGATAATGCGGGCAATACGGTATTTGCCATGAACACCGTCCGGATTGAACAGTTTGGCGGCGAAGTGGTCAAGGAACATCATGAGGATAATGTCTGGGTCAGCAATGTGAAACTGCAGGAAGGTCTGCTGGAACTGGAACGGGTACAGTGGGAGAACGGTGCATATGTGGCGATCAGCAGCGATCATATCATGAATAATCTTCAGATCAGGGAAGAGCAGATAACCCTGCGTCTGATCACTACAGAACGGAAAGCCACACAGATCGGTCTGGACTTTGAAAAAAGTGTGACCAGTAAAAATGTACTGTATCTGGCCTCCAATCTGGAAGACCAGGAGACTTACAATACACTTTCCATGGAGCTTACAAGAACAGATTCCAATGTCTATTATGTCTATGCGAAAGGAAAACTGGACAGTACCTGGAGCAGGGTCAGTGATGCGATCAAACAGGCAGATGCGCAGATGGGCGTGGTACTGAACCGGCAGCAGCAGTATGTCTGGGAGCGAGGCAACCGCCAGGAAAGTTATCAGGCCAATCTGGATGAAGTGCCGGATGTGGTTCTGAGCGGAACTATTGATGAAAATACCCTGCAGCAGTCTCTGGGCGCGGATTATACGGTGATGAACCTTACCGGATGTTCTCTGGACAGTGTGCTGTATCAGGTCAGCAAAGGAAATCCGGTAATTGCAAAGGTATCTGATACGGTAAATGTGGTAATCATAGGATATAACAGCAAAAATACGATCCTGTATTATCCGGCAACCCAGGAACAGGGTTATTTCGGCATGCAGGACAGCACCAGCCTGTTTGAAAGCGCCGGTAACGTATTTGTCGGCTATATGGACAATCTTGGTGCGGCGAGCAAAAGCGAATAAAAGATATGAAAAACACTCCGCAGGATGGTTGACTGTTGAATGGTTACAATGATACAATAAATGCAATATGGGCAGTTTGCAGGTACGGGCAGGCTGCCTGAGAAAACATCAGAGAGGGAGGACTTTTGTTATGCAGCTTACAACTGTAAGAGAAATATACAAAAACCGGGAAACATTCCTGGACAAAGAGATTACTGTAGGGGGATGGGTACGAAGCGTACGTGACTCCAAAACATTTGGATTTATCGTTCTGCATGACGGAACATTTTTTGAGACCTTACAGGTGGTATACCACGATTCTATGGAGAACTTTGCAGAGATTTCCAGACTGAATGTCGGTGCGGCCATCATTGTAAAAGGAACACTGGTAGCAACACCACAGGCAAAACAGCCGTTTGAGATCCAGGCAACTGAGATCAGCGTAGAGGGAGCTTCAGCACCGGATTATCCGCTGCAGAAAAAACGCCACAGCATGGAATATCTGCGTACGGTTTCACACCTGCGTCCGAGAACCAATACGTTTCAGGCGGTATTCCGTGTGCGTTCTCTGATTGCCTATGCCATTCACAAGTTCTTCCAGGAGAGAGGATTTGTCTATGTGCATACACCACTGATCACAGGAAGTGACTGCGAAGGTGCCGGAGAGATGTTCCAGGTAACAACCATGGATCTGAACAACATTCCGAAGACGGAAGACGGAAAAGTAGATTTTTCCAAAGACTTCTTCAATAAACCGACCAACCTGACTGTAAGTGGACAGCTGAACGGTGAGACTTATGCACAGGCGTTCCGTAACATCTATACGTTCGGACCGACTTTCCGTGCAGAAAACTCCAATACCACCCGCCATGCAGCAGAGTTCTGGATGATTGAGCCGGAGATCGCTTTTGCAGATCTGGACGATGATATGATTCTGGCGGAATCCATGCTCAAATACATTATTCGTTACGTTCTGGAAAATGCACCGGAAGAGATGAACTTCTTCAACTCTTTCATCGACAAAGGACTATTAGACCGTCTGAACAACGTGGCAAATTCTGAATTTGCCCGTGTGACTTATACAGAAGCCATCGATATTCTGACAAAGAACAACGATAAATTTGAATACAAAGTATCCTGGGGATGCGATCTGCAGACAGAGCATGAGCGTTATCTTACCGAACAGGTATATAAACGTCCGGTATTTGTCACTGACTATCCGAAAGATATCAAAGCGTTCTATATGAAACTGAACGATGACGGAAAGACCGTGGCAGCGGTTGACTGTCTGGTACCAGGTATCGGCGAGATCATCGGCGGAAGCCAGAGAGAGGATGATTACGACAAGCTGGCAGCCCGTATGGACGAGATGGGTCTGAACAAAGAAGACTACGGATTCTACATGGATCTGAGAAAATACGGAAGCACAAGACATGCCGGATTCGGTCTTGGATTCGAACGTTGCGTGATGTATCTGACAGGAATGGGTAACATCCGTGATGTCATCCCGTTCCCGAGAACAGTAAACAATTGTGATTTATAAGTAATTATGTAACTGTTCAGTACCTTCACAGTTACGAGCCAAAATGCATTTAAACGATAAAAACACGCTTTGCGAGTTTTTATCGTTATCGCGGCACTCCTCAAGGTTCCGTGCAAGCACGGACTTTGA
>SKED01003140.1_pt1 | contig 10600 bp, 6 predicted proteins | sample 4826651 | NCBI WGS metagenome assembly SKED01 (sample SAMN11008818, study PRJNA524170) | human gut metagenome | biome: Human fecal sample; material: Feces; isolation source: fecal sample from pouch patient p19 | host: Homo sapiens | place: Israel: Tel-Aviv | collected 2016-06-28
ATTTTATACGTATGCCAAGCTGATGTGCAGTACGGCGGAGCAGCTTAACCAGATAGCAGAACAGAACCCCACCTACATTATACTGGATGAGTTTCATCGAATTGGTGCGGAATTTTGGGGGGAGAGCACGCAAAAACTGTTGTCTCTCTGCCCACGTTCAAAGCTGCTGGGTTTGACCGCCACCAATGTGCGTTACCTCGATAATAACCGCGACATGGCCGAGGAACTGTTCAATGGTCATGTTGCATCTGAAATGACCCTGGGCGAGGCAATCGTCCGGGGAATTTTGCCTGCCCCGAAATATGTGACCACGGTTTTTAAATACCAGCAGGACTTGGCGCGGTATCAGTCGCGAGTTGACAATCTGCGCAGCCCGGGCATTCAGGACGTGAACCAGAAATATCTGGACGCCCTGAAACGTGCCTTGAATCAGGCTGATGGGCTAGATAAAGTGTTCGCCCGCCACATCACCAATAAAAGCGGCAAGTACATCGTGTTCTGCTCCGGCAAGGAGCACATGGACGAAATGATTTCCCATGTGCCGGAGTGGTTTGCCGCCATTGATCCCGCGCCAACCATCTACAAAGCCCTGTCCGACGACCCCGCCACAGATAAAGCCTTTGCGGCATTTAAGGCCGATACCAGTACCCATCTAAAACTCTTGTTCTGCATTGACATGCTCAATGAGGGTGTCCATGTCGAGGGCATCTCGGGCGTCATTCTGTTCCGCCCGACGATTTCACCTATTATCTACAAACAGCAGATTGGCCGCGCTCTGACAGCAGGGGACAGCGCTACACCGTTGATTCTGGACGTTGTCAACAACTTCGAGGGCCTGTCCAGCATCAGCGGCCTGCAAAACGAGATGGCTGCCGCCGTGCAGCGCCTCTACGCCAACGGTGAGAGTGATAAGGTCGTGACTGACCGTTTTGAAATTGTAGAGCAGGTACACGACTGCCGTGTACTGTTTGAGCAGCTGCAAAGCAGTCTGTCATCGACCTGGGATCACTACTTCTCCGAGGCAAGCATTTACTACGCCGAAAACGAAAATCTGGACATCCCGCGGCGCTACAAGACGCCCATGGGCTTGAGCCTTGGCGCATGGCTGCAAATTCAGCGGCAGGTTCGCAGTGGCAAGCGTGCCGGGAGCCTGACCCAGCAGCAGATTGAACGCTTGGACAGTATAGGCATGCGCTGGGACAACTACAGCGACTTGGCTTGGACAAAAGGCTATGAAGAAGCCGCGCAATATTACGCCAAGCACGGCAACCTCATGGTGCCTGTGGAATGGAAATCGAAAGATGAATTCCCATTGGGGAACTGGATTTCCAACAAGCGCACTGAAAAAGCCGCTGGCAGGCTGGACGCGGAGAAGATGAGCCAACTGGAGAGCATTGGCATGGTCTGGGACGCTTTCAGCGAAAGGTGGGAGCAGGGCTTTGCCGCTGCGGCAAAGTATTATGCTGACCACGGCAATTTAGTTGTGCCTGTGTCCTACACCACAAAGGAAGGGCTGCGTTTGGGGGTCTGGGTCAGAAACCAGAAACAAACTTATGCCAACGGAACGTTGCAGCCTGAAAAGGCCGAACGGCTGGAAAGCATTGGAATTCTTTGGGAGCAAAGCAACTTCGACTTCAAGTGGAACGAGGCTTACGAAGCGGCCAAATTGTATTTTGAGGAAAACGGCAGCTTGAACGTGCCCATCGGCTATACAACCCCTGACGGTATAGCTTTGGGCAAGTGGGTGGCCCGTCAGCAGTATGCCTACAAAAGCCCGAACAATAGCAATTGCAAACTGACGCCGACGAGGGTCACTTTGCTGGAAAAGATCGGCATGCAGTGGGAAAAGCCTGACCCGTGGCAGCATAAGTACAACCTGGCGTGGGACTATCTGCAAATGCACGGCAACCTGCAGATCCCGGCCAAATATAAAACGGCGGACGGCATCTGGCTGGGCCGCTGGCTGTACGACCAAAAGGCCCTGCTGCGCAAGCAGTCACCCCGGCTAAGCGCCGAACAGACAAATAAATTGCGGAAACTGCTGGATGAGGACACGGCAGGCAAAGCATGCTGAAAAGATTGAGGAGAAATCATGACGAGGTTTAGACACGACCTGATTTTGCGGCTTGTAAAAATCATGGATGCAGTGCTGGTTACAATACCGTTTGCACTGTGCTGGTATTTGTACTATGCAAAACACATTGCATCGCCGTTTTACGCAAAAGGTGATTACTTGGTGGTGGCACTGTTCTTTGTGCTTTTCATCATGTTTGGTCGCGTGTACGACGCATTTCTAATGTCGATGTACCGCATATCCGAAATCGTCTATGCGCAGTTTCTGGCGGCGGCAGTCAGCGACTTTATTATGTACGTCGTTATCTGGTTGCTGAGCAAGCATCTGCCTAACATCCTGCCGGGTGTGGCAGCATTGGTTGGACAGCTGGTTCTGGCGGCAGTCTGGGCTCGCAGCGCACACCACGCGTACTTTAAGACCTTCCCGCCGCAGGCTACTGCTGTAATCTATGACACGCGCCAAGGTCTGGAAAAGCTGATCGGCCAGTATGGCTTGGATGGCAAGTACAAGGTCGTAGCGACGGCCACGGCAGCAGAGTGTATTGAAAATTTGTCTATGTTGGACGGCATCAACACGGTGTTTATCAGCGGCGTCCACAGCCATGACCGCAACATTATTTTGAAGTATTGCGTTGAAAACAACATCACGATGTTTGTGATTCCCCGCATTGGCGACACGATCATGTCCGGTGCGCACCACATGCACATGTTCCATCTGCCGATGCTCCGTGTGGGCCGCTACAATCCTCAGCCGGAGTACCTTTTTATCAAGCGTTTGCTGGATATTGTTATTTCTGCTGCTGCACTGATTATTTTGAGCCCGATCTTTTTGGTGACGGCCATTGCCATTAAGGCAACGGATCACGGACCTGTGTTTTACAAGCAGACTCGTTTGACCAAGGATGGAAAAGAATTCGGTATTTTGAAGTTCCGCAGCATGCGCGTTGACGCTGAAAAAGACGGCGTAGCTCGTCTTTCCAGCGGTGAGCACGATGACCGCATCACGCCTGTAGGCAAAGTGATTCGCGCATGCCGCGTGGATGAATTGCCACAGCTTATCAATATACTACGAGGCGAGTTAAGCATTGTGGGGCCTCGTCCAGAGCGTCCTGAAATTGCAGCCCAATACTGTGAAGAAATGCCGGAGTTTTCCCTGCGCCTGCAGGCCAAGGCGGGTCTGACCGGCTATGCCCAGGTTTATGGTAAATACAACACCACGCCTTATGACAAGCTGACGATGGATCTAATGTACATAGCGCATCCGAGTATTATTGAGGATTTGAAAATCATGTTTGCAACGGTGAAGATCCTGTTTATGCCTGAAAGTACCGAGGGAATTTCCGAGGGTCAAACCACTGCTATGAGTGGAGAAAATCGCTAAATATTGATGATTTTACACACTTTCAGCTGCTAAAAATTAGAAGAAATTCCAGAGCGGAGTCAGGCATAAATACACCTCTTACCGTGGCGTTAAGCTGGATAGTGCTCGCGATAGTGCAAAATGCCGAGACCATGGGCGTGAGAGAGGGCAAAACGAGTGTGAATTGAAGCTTTTATGCCCCTAAAAGCACTTTTATGGATGCGACGGTAGCTCGCGGGTTTATGCCGGATGGCACCGTGATGATATTACCGACACTGTGGTGACTTTCACATAGCGGTTTCAGGGCTTGGTGATGATAACATCATCTGAGATTTCATCCCGGTCTTGGAGATAACAAGGCGGATGTGAGCAAGATGGTGATAAACACATGGTCGCAGAGATGCTCGTTCGTGTGGGGTAATCCGGCATAAGCAAGGGAGCTACCGTAGCATGAATGAGTGGAACATGGAATAAAGGAAGGGGCTACCGTAGCGTGGATGAGTGGAATCTGAAATAAGCACATGACTTACCGTAGCGAGTGTTGGTGCTATCAGGGCTAAAGACGGGAGCTACCGTAGCGAGTGATAGTGCCATCAGGACTAAAGATACCGTAGCAACGTTTATTGTGGCGGTACAAGAGACATAGCGGCAGTGTGGGCTAACACTGCTGAGGATGATTAGTAGAGCTTTATAAGGAATAGACGGCTCAGACTCTTTGAGATTGAGTCTGGGCTGTTATTTGTGGGAGAGAGGAACAGAGATGAAAAAGGTACTTCTTGTGACATTCTCGGACAATGCGGATCATCAGGATACGCTGTTCGGAATGTATGAGGAACTGAGAAAGCGGAGTGACTGGGATGCCTATTTGTTGTGCATTAAGACTCCAAAGGTAGAGCTGCAGCAGTCGGATCACACTTGGCTGGTTGACTGCCCGGAGCGTCCTGGTGTGACCAAGAAGACTTTCAATCTCCCTCTGCTCCTTTCTATTATCCATCGTATCCGCAGGGAGCATTTCGATACCATTTATTTTGAGAGTCTGCACACATGGAACTTGCCCATCATGATGATGTCTGGTAAGGCGAAAACCTATCAGGTGATTCATGAGGTCATTCCGCACGAAGGCGACAGTCAGGTCAAGATGGTCGATTTGATGAATAAGGCTGTGGTCAAGTTCGCAGATACGATTGTCCTGCGCAACAAAACCTATATTCAAGATATGATCGACCGATATGGAATCGGCGCAGAACGAGTGAAGTATCTGGAACTGTGGCGGCGTTATCCTGATTACACCGCACCGGTACATAATGGACGCGCACTGTTTTTTGGAAGAATCAATCCGTACAAGGGAGCAGACAACCTTTTGGAAATTGTTCGCCTGTGTCCTGATATCCAGTTTGATGTGATTGGGCGCGTTGATCCGCAGATGCAGGACGTTGTGGATCAGCTAGCCAAGGAGAAAAATGTAAAGCTGAATAATGACTATGTCTCAGACGCGGAGATGCGGGCGGCATTCATCAACTGTGACTGGGCGATTGTTCCTTATAACTCGGCCTCGCAGTCGGGCATTATCATCGATGCTTATAAATATAGCCGACCTGTGATTGCTTTTGCGGTTGGAGCGATTCCGGAGCAGGTCGATGATGCTAAGAGCGGCTACCTTGTAGAAGCTGGAGACAATCAGAAATTTGCGGCCAAGCTGAAAGAGGCGATGCAGCTGAGTGCGGAGCAGTACGATGCGATGAGCCGGGATGCTTACCAGTATGGCAGCAAGAAGTATGCAACAAGTGGCGCAGTGGAACGATTTGTGAAACTGCTCAATGACAAGATTTGAGGACGGGTCATGTGGAATAGGTTAAAGAGATATGTGATGTTATTACGCATATTTTTAGCGGGGGGGGGGTACTCACGTGCTGAGTACCTGAAGAAAAAAGGCTATTTCAAGTCCATTGGCAACCATGTGTATTTGCAACCGTGGAACTTTGGAACAGAGCCGCATTTGATCAGCTTTGGAGATAACGTTCATGTGGCAAGTGGGGTTACATTTGTAAACCATGATATTACCTGCATGATGTTCAACTATATGGACAAAGAACATCACTATAGGTTACGCCAAGGTGAGATAACAATTGGGAACAATGTTTTCATTGGCGCGAAAAGCACGGTACTTTATGATGTTACGATTGGTGACAATGTAATTATCGGGGCAGGAAGCCTTGTGAACAAGGACATTCCGAGCGGAACAGTAGCAGCGGGAGTACCCTGCAGAGTGATTGGAAAATTCGAAGATTATCAACAGAAAATGAAAAAGGAAGAATCAGAATGAGCTTTAAGGAAAAAAGTCCTCTTGTAGTTGCATTGTATCTGCCTCAGTACTATGAGACTGAGTATAACAATAAATGGTGGGAAAAAGGATATACGGAATGGGTGGCGTGCAAACGCGCGAAGCCGCTGTACCCGGGACATAACCAGCCGCGTGTACCACTCAATAACAATTACTACGACCTGTCAGTCAAAGAAAATATTCGCTGGCAGATGAATCTTGCAAAAGAATACGGCATCGATGGATTTGCAATTTATCAGTACTATTCCTGTGGCAGTAAATTGCTGGATGTTCCAGTGGAGATGATTCGAGATGATCCTTCGCTTGATTTGCCTTTCTATCTCTACTGGGCAAATGAGTCTTGGCGTAAAACATGGTTTGGACAGGACAATACCGTTGTCTGGGAACAGAAGTATGGTACTGAAAAGGACTGGCGTATTCAATTTGACTATTGCTTAGAATATTTCAAGGATAAACGCTATATCAAGATTGATGGTAAACCTGTCTATGCGATTTATAACGCCTGGGCAATCCCGGAGCAGGAGAAATTCCTTTCTCTGTGGGATGAGTGGGCGAAAGAAGCTGGCTTACCGGGAATCTATTTTGTCAAAACAATTGGAAGACATGACGCGGATACGAAGGGAAATTTCTCGGCTACAGTTACAAGAGAACCGAATTATACCTTCGCACACGATGAGAAACTGCTAGAAAAAGTAAAAAGAGTCACGTCATCCCGTGTGATTGATTTTGTGAACCGCAAATTTCTTCTTCCGCGCGGAAAGGGCATCGTTATGACAAAGGCTTCCTACGATGCGCTGTGGGACAGAATCTTAAAACGTGAGAATCAGGATAGCAGTACATTTTTGGGCTGCTTCTGTGATTGGGATAACTCTCCTCGAAAGAGCTATAACTCTATTATTATGCAGGGGGCATCAGCACAGAAATTTAATGCGTACTTCAAGCGGCTTTTGCGGAAAGCACAAAATATTGGTTCTCCGATGATTGTAATCAATGCATGGAACGAATGGGCAGAAGGTGCTTACCTTGAGCCGGATGAGAAAAATGGCTATGCATTCCTTGAAGCAATTAAAGAAGCCAAAGAAAGCAGAGGAATCGAAAAATGATCATCACAAAAACGCCTTTCCGTATGTCTTTTTTTGGCGGCGGTACCGATATGGAGAGCTTCTTTAAAGAGAATGGTGGCGCAGTACTTTCTACCACCTTTGATAAGTACTGCTATGTGAATGTCCGTCATCTTCCCCGGTTCTTTGATTATTCCACGGAGCTGTCCTACTCAAAAACTGAGCGGGTAACAAATATTGATGATATCCAGCATCCTGCTATCCGAAATGCGATGAAGATGCTGGATATGCATGAGATTCGTCTTACATATGAGGCTGATCTCCCGGCACGTTCTGGCCTTGGTACCTCTAGCTCCTTTGCAGTTGGAATGCTGAATGCTTTCTATGCCTTAAAGGGAAAATACGCAGACAAGAAAAAATTGGCTGACGAGGCAATCTATCTGGAACGCAATCTTTGCCAAGAGGCTGGCGGTTGGCAGGATCAGATTGCAGCGTCCTTTGGTGGTTTTAATCGCATTAACTTCAATGCAGATGGTTATGAAGTTCTGCCTGTCATTATTTCTCCAGAGCGGAAGAGACAGTTGAACAAGAATTTGATGATGTTCTTTACCGGTTTTACCCGCTTTTCGTCAGATGTGCAGAAAGCAAATGCTGCCGGAAAGCAGGATAAAACCGCACAGCTGAAAGAAATGCTTGCTCTGGTCGATGATGCAGAGCGTGTTCTTACTGATAAAAATGCTGACCTTGATGATTTTGGTCGAATGCTTGACCACACATGGAAGTTGAAACGGCAGACCGGCGCAGCAGTGTCCACAAACAGCATTGATGAGCTTTATGCGAGGGGTATCGCCGCCGGCGCACTGGGCGGTAAATTACTTGGTGCTGGTGGTGGCGGCTTCCTTGTATTTTATGTGCAGCCTGATCGGCAGGACTCTGTCCGGTGGGCGATGCGTGACTTGATGCATATTCCGTTTGAGTTTGAAGATGGCGGTACGCGAGTAATCCATTATACACCAGAGGTGTATGAGCCGAAAATGAACTGAGGAAAAACTAGGTGTAGGAGTGAATTCATGAAGCTGGTTATTGAAAAAAGAAAATTAGGATATATATGTGTGCTGCTGTATGTCTTTCTTGTCCTATCGCTGCCAGATGGAATAAAGAATATGACTGCGCTTTATAAAATGACCACTCGTGGAATAAATGTGACCTACACATATAACTACTATTTTTCACTTTTGGAAATCCCTGTTATTCTTATTGGTTTATATAAATATAGATGCAGTAACATTGTAAAATTTTTAAAGATATACATACTGCTAATTGTTTTGAATGTGGCGTATTGGCTTTTTAATCTCGATAATGTAATTACTCTGAATTCATATGAAATGTTTCTTATTTTGATAACCGGCTTTTCGGCGGCCGCTATCATTATGGACAAGGAGAATTCATTTGAAGATATTGAGACAATCATGGATTGGTTTACAATACTACAATTTGTTCTAGTGATGGGTAGCATGGTATCGGGTGCATCTGGAGCGAACGGAAGGTATGCTGCAATCGGAATGGGAAGCGGCCAAACAGCAAATATTGCCGCTCACTATCTGGTGTGGACTTTCTTTGCGAGAAAAGGAAAGACTAGAGTTATACCCGTTTTGACAGCTTTGGTTACAATTGTCCTGACAGGGTCAAGAACAAATCTCCTTGCGGTACTATTAATAGTTGTTGCTTTTGTCGGAAGATTTCTCAAGAAACAGATAGAAGATGAAAATGGAAAGAAAATATTATTATTGACAGTTACAGGGACTGTGGTAATAATCTTAATGCTGATTACAAATAAGGGAATTAAGATGGAGTCATTAAGTCGAGTGACTGACCTAATTCAAGGAAATGTTTTACAAAATATTACAACTGATGATTCGTATTTAGGTAGACTTCGAAGTGTTGAAGGTAGCATTAGAATCCTTAAAAAGAATCCACATGGATTGCCATTCTCTCTGTATGCGATAGAGAGGGAGTCGGCAAGAGAGTTTAGCATGGAATACCCGCATTCTGTATTACTTAGTTATTTGCTGCTCTGGTCACCAGTTATTGCAGTCGGATGTTTGCTTTACCTCATTAAAATTTTGGTGAAAAGCATAAAGTTACATGATGGTGTGGCAATTTATATAGGATTTATGCTGGTGATGTTTGCTTTATATGGGGCTCCGATATTATATGCCAAAACATATTTGACGTTCCTTGTTTTTGTGTCTTATGCAAAAGCAAAATTGAATTATGTCGAAGAAAATCAAGTTGAAAGATTTGAGCGAGGATATGAGGAATGAAAATTATAGCGTTTTATTTGCCACAATTTCACACATTTCCAGAGAATGATAAATGGTGGGGAAAGGGATTCACTGAATGGACAAACACTAAGAAAGGAAAACCTAATTTTACAGGACATTATCAACCGCATACACCATTGAATGGAAATTATTATGATCTTGTAAATGATGAAAATGTTTTGCCAGAGCAAATTAGACTGGCAAAAGAATATGGAGTGGATGGCTTCTGCTTCTATCACTATTGGTTTGCTCAGGGAAAGAAATTGATGGAAAAACCTATTGAAAGGTTTTTAGCTGACAAATCTTTAAATATGCCGTTTTGCTTATGCTGGGCGAATGAGAATTGGTCAAGGCGTTGGGATGGAAGTGAACAATCAGTTCTAATTGCTCAGGATTATGGTGATGGAGAAGATAGAAAAAATCATATCGAATATTTGATGAAATTCTTTTCAGATGAACGATATTTGAGGGATGAAAAAGGGAGACCTATCTTATTGATTTATAAGCCGCAACTTATCGACAATTTGGATGTACTCTTGGCGGAGTGGCGAGAAGCAGTCATGGCGGCTGGTTTTCCTGGGGTTTGTTTTGCTTGCCAATACCCGCAAAATGATCGGAGCTTAAGAGACAAGTTTGATCATTGGATTGATTTTGAACCGGCAGCAACAACAGCTATACCAGGCGATAATTTTTTGAAAGCTTTTAGAATATGCCCTAAATATGCCATGGAAGTTGGATTTACTAATGCTTTCTGCAATCTGATAGCCATTGGGGGCGGTGATCTCCGTCAGCTTATAGTCACCGGCAGGCAGCTTTTCAATATAGTGGGGCTTGTCCTCGGAAACCCACTGCGCAACCGTGTTGCCGTCCTTATCCTTGATGATAAGCTCAGCGCCGGGCAGCTCTTTACCCGTGGCAATGTCAACCTTGGAGATTTGTACCCTGGTAATGTCATCTTTCATGATTACCGTGGCATCGTCCAGCAGCTCCCATTCCTCCCAGGGGATAAACCAGAGCTTTTTCTTGTCCTTCAGATAGTAGACGTCAGCCTCGTCCAGCTCGTGGCCGTCAGCATCTGTTTTGCGCTCTAGACGGAACACAATGTCATCCGCAACGGCATACCCATCAGCGGGCCGCTTTTCTGTCAACGTGTATTCTTCGTCAAAATGCAGCCCCGTCACACGGTGCGGCGTATCGGTAGATACCCAGGTGTCAACGATGTTGTCCTTTGCATCCTTGATGATCAGCGTCGCGCCGGACAGCTCCTCGTCGTTTGTCAAATCGCGCTTGCTTACCCACATTTCAGTAGGCTTGTTGGCGCAGATATTGTCCAGTACCTGCAGAACCTCGCCGTCATAGGTGAAGGTGACATCCATCTCTGCATCATTGAGATAGTATCCCAGCGGGGCGCGCAGCTCGCGGATAAAGTAATTGCCACTGT
>SKED01003143.1_pt1 | contig 10593 bp, 9 predicted proteins | sample 4826651 | NCBI WGS metagenome assembly SKED01 (sample SAMN11008818, study PRJNA524170) | human gut metagenome | biome: Human fecal sample; material: Feces; isolation source: fecal sample from pouch patient p19 | host: Homo sapiens | place: Israel: Tel-Aviv | collected 2016-06-28
TATAATGTACTTGGATTGTCCTGTAATAAGATTATCGTTCTAAAAGATTTATAGATAGTATAGCAAAAGCAGTATGATAAAAATATTGTACCAGAGCATGTTTGAAAGTACTATGACTAAAATACGATGAAGAAGTCAGATAACATTCAGATAATAAAAGTGCATGTACTTCTGAAGGGAGATTTTATTAGATGAAGGGATTATTTATTGTGATGGAGGGACCGGATGGTTCAGGAAAGACCACACAAATAAATTTATTAAAAGAATACTTAGAGGAAGCAGGCTATGAATGTCTCATAACAAGAGAACCGGGGGGAACAGTGATCGGAGAGGAAATAAGACAGCTTATTCTGAATCCAGAACACAAAGAAATGTCTCCAGTAACAGAAATGCTTCTCTATGCGGCATCAAGAGCGCAGTTAGTACATGAAGTAATCGGACCAGCATTAGAAGAGGGCAAAATCGTTATAAGCGATCGTTTTGTAGATTCTTCTATCGTTTATCAGGGAATTGCAAGAAAACTTGGTATTTCTACAGTTTCGGCTGTAAATGCGCCGGGAATCGGCATTTATCGTCCCGATGGAATCTTTTTTATTGATTTATCAGAGGCAGAAGGACTTCGTAGAAAGAAAGAGCAGAAGAATCTTGATCGTATGGAGCAGGAAGGTATAGATTTTCATCATATGGTATCGGAAGGATATCGAAAAGTCCTTTCAGGCAGGCCGGAAGTTATGAAGATTGATGGTGGAAGATCCATTGATACGATTCAGAAAAAGATTCGGAATCATGTGGATGAATTATTGAAGAAGAAGAATCGATAGACATGAATTCATTGAGAAAAAACAATAAAAGAATAGGTACCAATAGAAAATTAGCAGAAGAATTAAGATGATTAACAGAAAGATTTTGAGGGAAAGTCATGGCTGAATTAAATGAGATTTTAGGAAATGAAAGAATAAAAGAGCATTTTATTACTGCTGTGCATCATAAAAAGATTTCTCATGCCTATATTATGGAGGGGGATAAGGGAAGTGGGAAAAAAATGCTTGCCGAGGCCTTCTCTAAAATATTGCAGTGTGAAGGCCGGGAAACTACGGGTCTGGTGGAATCCTGTGGAAAGTGTGAATCTTGTATACAGATGGAATACCATGATCATCCGGATGTAATTTGGGTTTCTCATGAAAAGCCCAATGTGATTAGTGTTGGTGAGATAAGGGAGCAGATTGTTAATACAGTAGAAATTATGCCATATAAGGGGCCTTATAAAATCTATATCGTAGATGAGGCGGAAAAGATGAATGCTGCAGCGCAGAATGCCATCTTAAAGACGATTGAGGAACCGCCGGAATATGCAGTTATTTTCTTACTTACTACGAACAGAGGAGCATTTTTAGACACAATTCTTTCAAGATGTATTCTTCTTGCCACAAGACCGGTACCCGGAACAGCTGTTGAGAAATACTTGGTGGAAAAATGTAGTGTTTCTAAGGAAGAAGCAGAATTTGCAGCAGGATTTTCTCTTGGAAATATAGGAAAGGCAGAAGCAATCGTTTCTTCAGAAGAATTTCAGGATTTAAAGGAGTTGACTCTGTCCATTTTGCGGTATATCCATGAGATAGAGAGTTACGAGATTGCAGATAAAGTAAAGGAATATAAAAAGTATAAAAACAGAATTGAGGACTTTTTCGATATTTTTCTGATGTGGTTTCGGGATATTATGTTACTGAAAGCAGATAATTCAGTGAATGCTGAAGCTGCCAAAAAGAAAATTATTTTTAAAAATGAGTATGCGTATCTGAAAAAGCAGGTAGATAAATTAGATTTAGAGGCAATTGATTATGTTATAGGCAAAATTCATCGTGCCAGAGTCCGCATAAAGTCTAATGTGAATTTTGACGCAACTTTAGAGTTGCTTATTGTAGAAGCGAGAAGAGAGTTTTAAGAAGAACAGGAGGTAGAAATGGCCAGAGTAATAGGAGTTCGTTTTAGAGATAATGGTAAAATATATTATTTTGCCTCAGAGCAGTTTGAGGTAGAAGTTGGACAGAATGTTATCGTGGAGACTGCGCGTGGAGTAGAATACGGCAGAGTTGTTTTAGGAAATCGTGAGATTCATGATGAGAAGATTATTGCAACTTTAAAGCCAGTTATCCGAATCGCAACACCAGAAGACGATAAGATTCAGGAAAATAATAAAGAAAAGAGCAAAGAAGCTTATAAAATCTGTATTGAGAAGATAAAAAAACATAAGCTTGCAATGAAGCTCATTGATTGTGAGTATACATTTGATAATAATAAAGTATTATTTTACTTTACGGCGGACGGACGAATTGATTTCCGTGAGCTGGTAAAAGATTTAGCCTCAGTTTTTAAGACAAGAATTGAATTAAGACAGATTGGTGTAAGAGATGAGACAAAAATTAAAGGTGGTATCGGCATTTGTGGAAGAAGCCTTTGCTGTAATACATTTTTATCTGAGTTTGTGCCAGTATCAATTAAAATGGCGAAGGAGCAGAATCTTTCTCTGAATCCTACAAAGATTTCAGGAGTTTGTGGAAGATTGATGTGCTGCCTGAAAAATGAGCAGGATACTTATGAGTATCTGAACAGTAAGCTTCCGAATGTTGGTGATGAAGTAAAGACGAATACGGGAGTAAAAGGTGTTGTTCACGAAGTCAGCGTGTTAAGACAGAGAGTGAAGCTCGTAGTTACTGACGAAAAGGGAGAAAAAGAACTCGTAGATTATAAAGTGGATGATTTGATTTTCCGTCCTCGGAAGCGCAGAGAAAAAGTAAAAATGGATGATGAGCTTAAAAAATTAGAGGCGATGGAGAAGAAGGAAAGAAAGTCTAAGCTTTAATGAAACGAAGAGAAATAAGGGAAGAGAATTTAAATAATAAAAATTACTGTTATTTTTATTGTTTTATTCCTCATAATTTTTTATAATACTCAAATTTTGGTTTTGTTGATATAAGAAGTTTGAAAAAAATTAAGAAGAGTTCTTTGGTAGTATAATTGCTGGGTTCTTCACTTAATTGTAGTTGAAAATGAAGATTTAAAATAGGATACTTATATGGAGAATGTACAAATTAAAGAAAATGAGCGTATTGATGATCTCCAGATAAAGGATTACCGTATTATCCAGAAAACAGATGGTTTTTGCTTCGGGATTGATGCGGTACTGCTTTCTGATTATGCCAGAGTTAAAAAGAAAAGTAAAGGGATTGATTTGTGTAGCGGTACAGGAATTATTCCAATACTGATGGAGGGTAAATATCCGCTTGCTTATGTAGAGGGGTTAGAGTATCAGGAAGAGTTTGCCAAGATGGCAGAGCGTTCTGTGAAGATGAATGGTCAGGAAGAAAAAGTGCATATTGTACAGGGGGATGTTCGTAATATAAAGACAGACTATGAGAGGGAGAGTTTTGACTGGGTGACCTGTAACCCTCCGTATATGACAGGAGAACATGGTCTGACGAATCCAGATTATGCAAAGGCAATTGCAAGACATGAGATTACCTGTTCCCTTGAAGATGTAGTAAAGGCAGCAAAATGGCTGTTGAAAACAGGCGGCCATTTTTATATGGTGCACAGACCCTTTCGCTTAGCGGAGATTATTTATACATTAAAACAGCATAAATTAGAGCCGAAAAGGATGCGTCTCGTACATCCTTATGTAGATAAAGAGCCAAATATGGTTTTGATTGATGCTGCAAAAGGTGGTAAGCAGAGGATTACGGTAGAACCCCCATTAATTGTATACAATAAGGATGGTTCTTATACCGATGAGATTTATCAGATATATGGAGAAATGAAGAATTAAAATGGCAGGAACATTATATTTATGTGCGACACCGATTGGAAATCTCGAAGATATGACCTATCGGGCAGTACGAATTTTAAAAGAAGTGGATTTGATAGCGGCAGAAGATACGAGAAACAGTATCAAGCTTCTCAATCATTTTGAGATAAAGACGAAGATGACCAGCTATCATGAATATAACAAAGTTGATAAAGCAGTTTATCTTGTAAATAAGTTAAAAGAGGGATTAAATATTGCGGTAATTACGGATGCAGGAACACCGGGAATCTCAGATCCGGGAGAAGAACTTGTAAGACAGTGTTATGAAGCAGGAATTACAGTGACTTCTCTTCCTGGTGCCTGTGCCTGCATTACAGCGCTTACCATGTCAGGTCAGCCAACAAGAAGATTTGCATTTGAAGCATTTTTACCGTATGACAAGAAGGAAAGAGCGCAGATTTTGGAGAATCTTCGTAATGAGACAAGAACGATTATTATTTACGAAGCGCCGCATCATTTAAAGAAGACTTTGAAAGAGTGCAGGGAATATCTTGGTAACCGAAATATGACGGTATGTAAAGAACTGACGAAGCGATATGAGCAGAAGCGCAAGTCAACTCTCGATGAAATGATTGCTTATTATGAGGAGAACGAGCCAAGAGGGGAGTATGTTTTAATTTTTGAGGGAAAGAGTTTACAAGAACTGAAAGAAGAAAAACAACAGGAGTGGAATCAGCTTACTGTGCAGGAACATATGGAACATTATCTTGAAAAAGGGATGGATAAAAAGAGTGCGATGAAACAGGTAGCAAAAGACCGCGGAGTAAGTAAGAGGGATATTTATCAGGAATTGTTAAAAGAGTAATCCTTTTTTCTAAAAATTAAATAAATGAATTCTTAAGAATTCTATAGTTGAGAAATGTTATCAACTGTAGAATTGACATGGAATATAAAAACAGGTAGTCTTTTAAATAAACTAACCGATGTTAGAATTAAGTAACATAAATTAGTTTTAAGTGGCAACCTGTTTTTTTTATTAAGTTTATTTGAGAGAGAGAAAGGGAGAGAAACAAATGAGAAAAATTAGTTCATTCATTATGGCATGCGCTATGTGCCTGTCAATGACAGTAGTGGGAACAGTTGCACCACAGGTAGCAGTACAGGCTGAGGAGACAGCAGCGGTAGAATTGAAGGAAGCACCAAAAGCTCCTTCAACATATAAGACAGTTGCTGGATATGATTGTCAATTGAATTATGGCGATGATGCTGAAGAATGGCTTTCAGCAATTGATAAGGTTGAAGTAAATGGAATAGAGTATGAAAAAGCAACTTCTTCTTATAGTATATGGAACAATGCGAAATATTATGCTAAGGCAACGCTTGATTCCTCAGATAGTACGGATGTAAGATACCTATTAATTGGAGAGGGCAAATTTGAAAAAGATGAATCAGCAGTTAATAAAGTTGTTATTTCTGCAGATGGATATAAAGACTTAGTATTGGAAGTAAATAAAGATGGTAAAACAGTTGCCATCCACACAAAACACACAGGCGGAACAGCTACTTGTACGAAGAAAGCAGTCTGCGATTTCTGTGGAGAAGAATACGGAGAGTGCGCATCTCATAACTATGGAGATGAATATGAGTCTGACGGAACTTATCACTGGAAGAAATGTCAGAATGAAGGTTGTGATGCTACGACTGAAAAAGAAGCACATAAAGGTGGCGAAGCTACAACAACAAAGAGAGCAGTCTGTGAAGTGTGTGGAGCAGAATATGGAGGTTTAAAGCAAGAAGATCCTAAGCCAGCAGACAAAACAACAGAAGGTAAAAAAGATGATACAAAACCAGCAGAAAAGCCAGATAAGAAAACTGTAAAAGCAAAAAAAGTTGTTGTTAACAAAAAGCGTATTGTGTTAAAGAAAGGCAAAAAAGTTAAACTTAAAGTAAAATTAAAACCAGCCAATGCGACAGAAAAAGTTACCTTTAAGTCTTCTAACAAGAAGGTTGCCAAAGTAACAAAGAACGGTGTTGTAAAAGCTGTTAAAAAAGGTAAATGCAAGATTACTGTTAAGACAGCAAGTGGAAAGAAAGCAGTTGTTAAAGTAACTGTAAAATAGGAGAAACCGGATATGAATAAGAAGGTTAGAAAGTTATTAGCCAGTGTTGTTTTGGGAGTGTGTTTACTTACATTATCCTTTATTCCTTCATTTGCGGCAAACTCTGCAAATTCTGCCAGTGTCGGCAATGTAGAAGCAATGAAAGAAAATGTAGTTTATGATTTTCAGAGTCTTTCTTTTACAGATGCACCTGACTATGTCAAAGGAATAAAAAGTGTTTCTGTAAATAAAACAAAGTGGGAAGAAGCAAGTTCTCGTTTATCTTTAATGAGACGAGAAGCATACTACAGAAATACAGATGAAAATAAACTTTATTTTGATGGTTCTTCTGATGGTATGTTAAAGAGTGGAAATATTCTCACGATTGAAAGTGAAGGCTATGAAACGCTGTACTTACGTGTGATAAAGGCAACAGCAGATACATTTACTGTTAAAAAGACAGATTCAGATGCAGAGACTCCTTCAGGACCTTCTGATGGAATGAATACGCTTCATGTAAGAATACGAGGAAGCTTTGAAAGTGCTTTAGAAGGACAGAAGAAATATGATGCAATCAGTGGAGCTTCTACTTCTGTTACGACAAATAAAAATAGTGATGTGATTGTTGAAGCAGCAGTTCTTCCTGATGGACAGGAGCCGAAGAACAGCGACTGGAAGCCGTTAAGTGAAGTAATCACAGTAAATAAGAACAGAACAAAGATAAATATTGATACAGAAGCCTGCGGAATGGAAGGTGTTTATTCTGTCCACGACAGTTCTCTTTCTTTATCAGGGGAACCGTTAAAAGCCGGCTCTTATCCAATTAGTGTAACAGTAACGGATGAGAGCGGTCGTACTGCAACAAGTAATGAGCTGAATTTTAAAGTTTATACTCGTACAGAAGTACTTGCAAAGCAGCTTAAACTTGAGAATTGTAAGCAGACAGCGGATGGAAAGTATATGTATGATATGGAGCCATGGGCAATTGCTTCTTTTGGCGGAGAGAACGAAACAGTTACGGTACCAAAGGATATTAAGGCATGGTACGGTTCTCATACAAGTGGAACTTATGGAGAACTTGGTTATGCTGTAGATGGTAGTCCAGTACAGACATTGATTGTTCCAGATGGCTGTAATCTTACTCTTGTAAATATGAAAGTTTTCAGCAGCGTAAATATTGTTGTAGAAAATGGTGGAAAGCTTGTTCTTCGTGATTCGTCTATTCATGGAAATATTGAAGTGAAAAGTGGCGGTAAGTTCTCATCAAACTATGATGATTATGGCAGTCAGTTTCTCACAGGTTCTTCAATTAATGGACAGTTGATTTTAAATGATGGAGCAATTTTAGAAAATTCATCTATTTATTCTAACACCAATTTTATATCAAATGGACATATCATAAGACAGAATACGAATCCTGTTATTGTTGTAAAAGGAAAGGTTACCGTAGATGGGCAGGTATTTGTAAAGGGAGATGAAGCAGCAACCGGACAGGATGAAACAACAGGAAAAAGTCTTTCCGGGCAGCCGGCGATCCGTATTGAGAATGGTTCCTTAGATATTAAAAAAGATTCCGTAGTAGCGGTATTTGGTGGAGGATATATCGCAACAACATCTGTTGGCGGCAGCGGAATTATTTTAGATAATGGAAGTATTTCCGGTGAGGGAACATTAATTGCATTTGGCGGTAACGGTACATATGATGATGGCGCAGATGCTATCAGCGGTAATGGTACTGTTTCTGTAAAAAATGTTTATGCACAAGGTGGCTGCAGCAGTATACCAAAAACAGGTTCTACTGCGGGAAAAGCAATCGCAGATGGGGTAACGCTTGCTAAGACATCCAATCGGACATTACTAAACGGCAAGGAAATCAAGGATAACTATGGAACAATTTCTGAGTTGTACTGGTCAAGTATTACAAAAGTTCCAGATGTGAGCAAGTATGTGATAGAAGTAAATGGTTCTGATGAAGAGGATAATACGAAACCAGGCAGCTCTGAAGATAAGCCAGACACAAAGCCGGGAGCATCCGAGAATAAGCCAAATACGAAGCCGGGAACATCCGAAAAGAAGCCAGAGACGAAGCCAGCTTCAGGTTCTACAGTTAAGAAAACAATAAAAACAAAGTCTTTAAAAGTGAAGAAGACAAAAGTTACTTTAAAGAAGGGAAAGAAATATAAAATACAAGCCAAGAAGATTCCAGCATCTTCTACTGCTAAGATTATGTATCGCTCTTCCAATAAGAGGATTGCCAAAGTAACAAAAAAAGGTGTTATTAAGGCCTTGAAAAAAGGTAAATGTAAAATTACTGTAAAGACCAGTGATGGAAAAAAGAAAGTAATTATAGTAAAAGTAAAATAATAAAAGCAAAATAATTGAAAAATTCGGGAGATGCTATATTTCCCGAATTTTTTCTGTATAAAAAACTTCACAATAGGAAAAAATGTGGTAGAATTTATTTGTTTACAGACTTTTTTATAAGGGGTGTTTTGCGCCCATTTATAAGTATACCAAATGTGACATAATATAGATATGTACAGTAACCTGAGTAAAGTATGATTTTACAGGATTACTGTAGAAGTAAGGGAAAGAGGACAAACATGGAAGAATACTTGCGTACCTATTGTGAAATTGATTTAAAAGCAATCAGGGAGAATTATATAAATATCAAAAAGAAAACAGGAGATAATGCGATGACTATGGCTGTCATAAAGGCTGACGGTTATGGACATGGTGCAGTGGAAGTAGCACATTATTTAAATGATATTGCAGATTATTTTGGTGTTGCTACAATTGATGAGGGAGTAGAACTGAGAAAGGCTGGATTAAAACAGCCAATTTTGCTTCTTGGCTATAATTCCCCCTCTCTTTATTATAAGAATTTGGAGTATGGTGTAGATCAGACGATTTATTGCTATGATACGGCTAAGGCAATGTCTGAAGCTGCCGTAAAGGCAGAAAAGACGGCGAGAATTCACATCGCATTAGATACCGGAATGACAAGAATCGGTTTATCTCCAGATGAGAAAGGGCTTGCGATTGTAAAGCAGATTGCAGAGCTGCCCAATATAAAGATTGAGGGGTTATTTACCCATTTATCCTGTGCAGATATGACAGATAAGGCATACACAGAAAGTCAGATGGAGAGATATGATCATTTTGTTCAGTTACTTGATGAAGCGGGAATTGAAATTCCAGTAAAACATATCTGTAATAGTGCCGCTATCATGGAATATGAAGACCATCGTTATGATATGGCAAGGGCGGGTATTATTCTTTATGGAATGTATCCTTCTGATGAAGTGGATTTCTCTAATTTAGATCTGACACCGGCCATGAGCTGGTATTCTCATGTAGTAAATATTATGGAGCCAGAGATGGAACGAGGTGTAAGTTATGGAGCGACTTATATTGTTGAACATCCATGCCGTCTTGCTACAGTATCTGTTGGATATGCGGATGGATATGCAAGAAGTCTTTCTAACAAAGGCTGGGTATTGATTCACGGACAGAAGGCACCGATTGTCGGAAGAGTGTGCATGGATCAGATGATGGTAGACATTACAGATATTCCAGATGTGAAGCTTGAAGATACCGTTACCTTGATTGGAAAAGACGGGGATAATTATATCAGTGTTGAAGATATGGCGAACCTTGCCGGAAGCTTTAACTATGAATTTGTTTGTGATGTAGGAAAGAGAGTTCCTAGAGTGTATAAAAGATAGATAATGGACATTCATACAGGATACGACAGACAGCAAGATATTTATGCAGTATGCGGATTTTGCGATGTATCAGATTAAACATACCGTTAAGAATCAGTTTGGTTACTTTGATATGGAAGCATACCGTACAAGCCAGGAACAATATAATGAAGAAAAAGGTTGAGAGAGTTTGAGTGGTTTATGCTGAATATATTGTGGGTGATTATGATTGCCGGAGGAATCTTCTTTGCGGCATTTCATGGCACAATGGGGCAGATAACAGAAAGTTTTATTTCATCTTCAACAGAGGCGGTGAATTTATGTATTTTTATGCTTGGAGTTATCGGTGTCTGGAACGGCATGATGGAAATAGCGGTAAAGAGTGGTCTTATGAAAAAGATTGCAAAGACAATGTATCCCTTTATCCACTGGTTATTTCCAGACATACCACCCCGCCATAAAGCTAATGAATATATAGCGGCTAATATGGCAGCTAATATTCTTGGGCTAGGCTGGGCGGCGACCCCGGCTGGGCTTAAGGCGATGCGAGAGCTGCAGAAGCTGGAGGAAGGCGGGGGCAGAGCTTCTGATATGATGTGTGCTTTTCTTGTTTTGAATATTTCATCGCTGCAGCTTGTTCCAATTAACATGATTGCCTATCGAAGCCAGTACGGTTCCGTGAATCCAGCCGCGGTTGTACTTCCAGCAATCTGTGCGACAATGATTTCTACCATAGCAGGAATTGTATTCATTAAAATAATAGAAATAACAAGATACAATGGAAAGAAATATAATAGAAAAAATAAGAAGAAACGGAGATGGATACAGTGAAGTTTCTTCTTTATTTTTCGGATTTTATCGTGCCATTTACCATGTTCTATATTGTTGTATATGGCTTCTTTAATCGCAATGATGTATATGAAAGCTTTCTAGAGGGAGTAAAAGAGGGGTTTCAGATTGTTATTGAGATCGCGCCGACAATGAT
>SKED01003157.1_pt1 | contig 10552 bp, 9 predicted proteins | sample 4826651 | NCBI WGS metagenome assembly SKED01 (sample SAMN11008818, study PRJNA524170) | human gut metagenome | biome: Human fecal sample; material: Feces; isolation source: fecal sample from pouch patient p19 | host: Homo sapiens | place: Israel: Tel-Aviv | collected 2016-06-28
ATTGAATATTTCGGACATGAAGTACATGATTACACAGAAACAGTAATAGACAAGGATGATGAGACCGGCTTTAAGCTCCGTGACTATGCGGAGCTTAGGCAGGTCTTTTCTGCATACGACTGTGTTTTTTCACTTAATTATTTTCCGCATGTATCGGATTTATGTGAAGAGCTTGGAAAAAAATATATTGCATGGACGGTAGATAGTCCGCTTATATCACTGTATCATCAATCTTTATTTAATAAATGTAACTATATATTTATATTTGACAGATTTTATTGTGAGGAACTAAAAAATCTTGGGGCAGAACATGTGTGGTATCTTCCGCTTGCTGTAAACTGTTCCCGTGTTGGTAAGATAACAGGTTCGCTTACTGCTGATGAACGGAACAAATGGCACAGTGAAGTATCATTTGTCGGAGGAATGTATCACAGGAATTCTTATGATGAAATAAAGGATAGGCTGCCGGAATATTTAAGAGGGTATTTTGATGCGGCAATGGCAGCACAGATGGAAATCTATGGTGACAGCATATTTGATAAAGTGCTTACAGTTGATATACTTGAAAAGTTATGTGAGCTTATAGATTTTAAGCAGGATGAAAGAGCATTTTCAGATATTGCACTTGTGTTTTCATCAACATTTTTAGGTTTCAAACTTGCTAATATAGAGAGGGTGCAGATACTTAACAAGCTTGCAAAACATTTTCCAACAGACCTCTATACGGATGATCCGGATAAGGAGCTTATAGGAGTTAATCTTAAGGGTGCAGTTAATTATATGACAGATATGCCTAAGGTGTTTAATTGCAGCAGGATTAATATTAATCCTGTAATGCGCAATATCCGTACGGGAATTCCGCTTCGGGCGTGGGATATTGTCGGTGCAGGCGGATTTCTTATGACCAGTTTTCAGCTTGAATATATGGATTTTTTCGAGAATGGAAAAGATTATGTGTATTACGAAAGCCATGATGACCTGTTAAGAAAGACAGAATATTATCTTAATCATGAGGATGAGCGTGCGCAGATTGCAAGAAATGGACATGAAAAAGCAGTGAAGTTTCATTCGTATGAAAAGAGAATGGAGTTCATACTTGATAAATGTGGTATGTTAAAGCACTAAAGTTCAATTTTAGCAGTTTACTATATTGAAATGTGCATATATGACCATTGTTGAAAATAAATATATATGGTATTATAAAAAAGGTTGAGACAACAACCATACAATATTATAACTTTTACTTTCAGGAGGGAAAAGAAATGAGTTTTTGCAAGTATTGCGGAAGACAGTTACAGGACGGAGAAGTCTGTACATGTCAGCAGGCACAACAGTCAGCCGGAGCAGCACAGCCTCAGCAGGAATTTAACCAGCAGGCAGCGCAGCAGACATTCCAGCAGGGAGCAGGTCAGCAGACATATCAGCAGGCACAGCAGGGATTTAATCAGCAGCAGGCTTCACAGCAGATGGACGCTGTGAAGAAGGCAGGAGCTAATGCAGCCCTTGATTATGTTAATGTGTTGAAGGGCTTGTTTACATCGCCGGTAGAAACAGTATCAGCATTTGTTGCTAAAGCTAATGTTATTATGATTGCAATACTTATTGGTGGTCAGGCAATTATTAACATGCTTACAAGATTATTTGATATGTTAATTGCTAACAGTAAGGCAAAGGTTACAACAGGAAGTAAAGAACTTGACAGCTTACTTTCATCTTACTACAGCTCATATACTAATACCAAGCCATATCCAGTAGGCTCAATATTCAAGAACATGCTTCTTGAGATTCTTCTGGTAGCAGTAGCGGCAGCTGTAATTGCACTTGTAGTTATGCTTCTTGCAAAGGCATTTAACAAGGCTAATGTTACATATATGCAGGGCCTTGCAGTATATGCCATTACAGCAGTACTTGGTATACCAGCAGAGTTACTCAGCTGGGTAACAGGTCTTACATCAGTAGGATTCATTGACAGAATATCTTCATGTGTAACAGTATTTTCTAATGTAGCAGGATATGCATTTGTATACATAGCAATCCGTGCATTATGCAAGGATGAGAAGAAGATACCTCTTATAATGGCAATCTCATATGTTGCAGTTAATTTCCTTACATGGGTATTAAGACTTATGTTTTAATTAACAATTTGATAATTGATTATAATTAAAAAATCTCGGCAGACCGGAAGTGTGAATACACACAATGGTCTGCCGGGATTTTTTTATTATTTTTCAACTTTTTACAAATGTATTTCGTATATAAGTGTAAGAGAACTTATATCAAGGAGGTACTTATGGGGAGAAGAAAATGTTTAATTATTCCGGTCCTTATGGCAGGAATATTATTAATGGGAGGCTGCAGCAGACAGAGCATTGAAGATGTGAAGCGTTTTCAGGAGACAAGCACAGCCGTAGAGAATCAGACCAATCAGACAGGAATTATTCAGGAGAACGAATCACGTGAGAACAAAGTTGATAATGTGTTTGCGGGAATGGTTTCAAGTAGTCCTAAATATGCTGAAAGATATTCAGATGTTGATATGGAGATTTATACAGGGAAACTGGTTACCAAATTTACATACAGTATAGGTGAAACAGCCATTGCTGAAAATGTTGATGAGTTATCCAAGCTGATGAGCGAGGAGGACATAGCTGAATATATAAAATATGATACTGAAACACCAGAAAAATTCAGTGCATATGACAAGATGATTAATGAAGATGGAACATTTGCAAATGATAGAAAAGGTATCAAGCAGGTTGCCCTGCTGATGAAGTTAAAGATTACTAATAATGGTGATGAAGATTTTCAGTTTCTGTCGAACGGATTCCGTTTGTATTGCTTTAGATATAACGAACAGGACGATGCAACATATTATTCAACCATAGAAAGCAGACAATCATATCTTAATATTCATGATGACCATGAAATATTCAGACATCATCTTACAATTAAGCCGGGAGAAACTAAAGAGGTTGTTGCAATGGAGGTCATTCCTTATGAATTTGTTACTTCTTACACAAGAACAACTGCTAATGTTGGAGGTCAATATATAGATACATATAAGGATATAACAACAGATGGTCTTACTATAGATTCGTTGTATACATGCTACAGTACAACTGATAAAGCATTTCCTGTTGGTTCTCCGATAGTAAAGCTTGATATAGACAAGTAGCCGGGAGGAAAACAGTATGAAGGTGATGATTAAGACAGAGCTCGAAAGAGCATTTAAAAGCTGGAGTCTGTGGCTGGCTCTTATAATTGGGATGGGGTTAAGCATAGCACAGATTATAACCAGGATTATACCGGCAGCCATGAATCCGCTGATGGGATATATGCCTGATAATGCCACACTTATGCCGATAAGTGCATTTCAGGTGTGGATAGGTAATGGAGTATCATTTGAATACAGTCTGTTTATAAGGCTGATTCCGATACTGGCGGCTATGCCGTATGCAGTTACATATCTGTCAGATATTAAAAGTGGAATTATTAAGAATTATGTAACGAGAACAGCTAAGTTTAATTATCTTGCTGCCAAATATATTGCAGTGTTTGTGACGGGAGGTGTGGTAGTGGTTATGCCATTGCTTATTAATTACCTGACTGCGATAACTATTCTTCCATCACTTGTGTGGCCGGTTGGTGTATTTGCAAGTTCTCCAAAAAGCATATGGTCGGCAATATTCTATACACATCCACACATTTATATGATTATGTATATGATTCTGCTTTTTGTGTGCGGAGGTCTTATGGCAACAATAGCACTTATTGTATCTAATATAGTTAATAACAGATTTGTGGCTATGCTTGCACCATATATTATTACTGAATTTGCAAATGCGATACTGCGCATGTCTGATAAGAAATGGCTGAGAGGTATTGCACCGACAAAGCTTTTTAATATGGCACAGACCAATACAGGAGCATCGTTCATAGTGTATATAGCAGTATTACTGATACTTGGAGTTGTTGTGTATTTTATAGGAGGGCTTAAGCATGAAACATACTAAAGGCAGATTCAGCATAAGAAAGCACCCGTTTATAATTACATTTATAATAATGGCAGTAATTGCTGTAGTAGTTGCAGTTGGATATATAGATGTGAATCACAGATTTCCAGAGCCGGAAGAAGAAATTGTAGAGAAGGATGAATGGGTACAGTATTCTGATGGGATAAAGATTAAGGTTACAGGAATTGATTACTGCACTGAACGGGAAGTTAATGAAAAATACAGCGCCAGTGTTAAGGAACTGGGCAGGTTTAATTATATAGTTTTAAAGGTTAAAGTTCAGAATGAGTCACAGGATAAGTTTAATATGTTCAGTATTGTGACAGACTCTAATCTTGTTATATACCCGGATGGATATGAAAATCAGGGAATGGTATGTGAAGATAATGTATCTGTTAATAAAGGCGAGGTCAAAGACTTTACACTGGCATATGTCATTAGTAAAAATTATCTGAGTGAAAAGAAGCTGGATAAGCTACTTCATGAAGATATATATCTGTGTTTTAAGGCTTATCCAGTAAGACAGGCGATTGTAATCAGGGATATAGATGGATGAAGAAATTAAAATTATTATTTAATGTAAGCGAGGCTGCACTTACGGCGGCTGTGTTTGTATTAGTAACAGCACTTGTACCGATGGATATAATTCTAAAACTTGTGAGTCAGTCCGTTATTAATGGAAATCCGTGCCTGTATGATGCACTTATCAGTGTGAATGTAAGTACAATGTGGAGATATGTTGTTCCATTTGTATTGTTTTATGTTCTTTATATTCAGAAATATGATTTGAACAGTGCAATAGTTATAAGAAGAAAGAATGTAAGAAATGTGTGGATTAATTCACAGATTAATATGGTTGTGGCAGCAGGATTTTTCTCTGCGTATATTACGGTGGTAACTTTAACAGCCGGGTATCTGATGACAGGAAAAGTATATAACTGGGATGAAAAATTCAGCAAGGCATTCATGGCAACAGGAGATATAGTACAGAACCGCCCATCACTGTGGCTTTTTATAATTGCATTTGTTATAGAAGCATTTGCAATATTGTATGTATCAGGCACGCTTATGATGATTATGTGGTGGCTTACTAATAACCAGTGGGCAGGTTTCCTTGCTGCCCTGGCTGTGAGCAGCTTTGAGAACATGGCGTATATGGGATTTCTTACATATTATTACAAGTTAAGAGGCAATATCTATATGAACGGTGTGCAGATATGGCGGAATATATTGTATCCGCTGATACTGTGTCTGGCTGTGTCACTGGTAACAACTGTTATTATCAGAAGAAAGGACTTTTTCAGATGAAAAATGTGATGTTTCAGATAAAATATGATTTCATTAATGGAATAGTGCATCAGTGGAAGAAATTTCTTCTGATTGCAGTGGTATATGCTGTTCTTATAACAGACTTTCTTGTGCGCTGTAAGACAAAACATTTTATGGGACAGTACACATCATCGGATATCATATTATATATATTTCGCGGGATGCGCTGGATTGTGGATGTACAGACGGATATTAATATTCCGACAGCATACATACTTCCGAATATTCTTATTGGTTTTGCAATAGGTAATTATCCATTCAAGGACATTAACGGTTATGGTGGAATGGTGCTTATGAGAGCAGGTAAGAAGCTGGTATGGTGGTTATCCAAATGTATATGGGCAGTGTTTACTGCATGTATCTGTTATGGAATCTTAATACTTGAGATAGCCGGTGTTTCGCTGGCAGGCGGAAGACTGAGCCTGCAGGTCAATAAACAGGTGTGTATCAGTATAGACGGTTACGACAAAACACTGATAAAGAATAATCCGAATCTTACAAGACTTACAGTGTATATGATTATTGTGGGGCTTCTCACAACAATTGCAATATGCCTTGTGCAGATATGCGTTTCACAGATTATGGGACCGATTATCGGGTACATTGCTGTCGTAGTTATACTGATTATGGGAGTATTTTTCAGGTCATTCCTGTTTATAGGTAACGGCTTCATGGCGTTAAGAAATATTATGTATACACCTGAAGGCGGGAGCCTTACGCTGACGGTTATTGCAGATATTGTGCTGATAGTCGTTTCTGTAATTGCAGGATATATTTCGTTTAGGCAAATGGATATATTAAAGAAAAGTGATTGGAGGGTGTAATTATGGTAATAAAGCTTACAAATGTTTCAAAGGTTATAAAGAAGGCAAAGGTTCTTGATAATGTTAATCTGGAACTTACAAGCGGTAAAGTGTATGGCTTAAAGGGAAAGAATGGCTCAGGAAAGACAATGCTTATGAGGGTTATATGCGGTCTTATATCAGCAACAGAGGGAACTGTTGAGATAGATGGCAAGATTCTTGGAAAGGATATGACATTTCCGGACAGTGTCGGAGTGCTAATAGAGAATCCCGCATTTATCGGTAATTATACAGGTTTTAAGAATCTTAAGGTGCTTGCTTCAATCCAGAACAGAGTTGATGATGAACATATAAGAGAGGTAATACGTCAGGTGGGGCTTGACCCTGATGATAAGAGAACTTACAGAAAATATTCTCTTGGTATGAAGCAGAAGCTGGGAATTGCTGCAGCCTACATGGAGAATCCTGACCTTATCATACTTGATGAGCCTATCAACGCACTTGATGAAGCCGGAGCAAAGCAGGTTCATGAGATACTTGAGGAACAGAAGAAGAGAGGCGCACTTATCATAATTGCATGCCACGATAAGGAAGAACTTGAGATGCTCTCTGACGAGATAATTGAGATTAGTGAAGGAAGAATCATAGAAAAGTAAAGGAAAAGGGCGGTCATACAGGTAAGTGTGATCGCCCTTTGATATCTAAATGCTTAATTTGCCACTGAACACACCATCGTATTCAGTAAAATAACTCTCTTCAATCTTTCTCATCATAACAGTAACATAATCGTCAATATAGCTTAATGAGATATACATATTGCCGACGGCGCTGTCAATAATCTGCACTTTGATAAGAAGATTATTGTCTGCTCTGAAAGCTGCACTTGCACCACATTTGAAATTATAATCAGGGAAGTTCTGGAAAACATTCTTTCCGAGTCCGAAATGCAGCTCGTGATTTCCTGTTGCATTAGTATAGAAAAATGTTCCTTCATTTCCGTTAAATGTAAGCTTTATGTCTGTTACACCACATGGATTATCGTCAAATTCATAGCTCTGTCCGTTGATTTTGCTTACAAGGTCTGAACTATATTCGCCCGGCTGCACAAGAAGCTGGCGTGAATTCTCGAACTTCTGGAATTCTTCATAATCACTATTATCACCATTATAAGTACATGCATCAATATGACTGTATACTTCCTCGTAAAATGCATCATATATCAGCTGAACTCCGCCCTGACGACCCTGTGTATCAGCAGTGGTAATAAGAATAACATCTTTATCTGGATAATATATGGCAAGCTGTCCACCCATGCCAAAAAATGCATAACCATTGTGAGTTGTCATCCAGAACTGGTAGCCATAGCCCTGCATCTCTTCCCATGTGCCTGATTTTCCATAAGGATCACTCTGTTTAACAGTTGCCTCCTTAAGATATCCGGAAGGCAGCAATTGCTTTCCATCAAGTCTGCCATTCTGGGATACAATATACATAACCTTAAGGATATCCTGTGGTGTTGCACACATTCCTGAACCGCCCATGCTTACTTTGCCATCAGGAGATTTTAATATAAATGCTTCTTTAGAAAATCCTAATTCATCTAAGAACTTTGTTCTCAGATAATCAAGAAGTTCCATACCGGTAAGCTTTTCAACAAGCGCACCTAATGTATGTGTTGAAGCTGTATCATAAGAGAAATTAGTCCCTGGAACGTGGTCGGGTGTAACAGTAAAGAAAGAACCTACCCAGTCAGGAGAGCCTCCGATTTTGTAAGCATTCATATCGTGACATGTTCTCATTGTAAGCATCTGCCTTATTGTGAGCATCTGCATATATGGATGTACACCTGTTTCTGGCTGCTTTTCAGGGAAATAATCTGCAATATGGTCATCAAGTGAGATTCTACCTTCATCGGCAAGCAACCCTATGGCAAGTGAAACGAAAGATTTGGTTACAGAAAACATTCTGTGGAGAGTATCTTTCGTGTATGGTGCATAGTAACTTTCCATACATATCTTACCATGTCGCATGACAATTATGCTGTGCATGGGTATATTGTTATATTCAAGCTTTCTGGCAAAGCTGATAAGTCCTGTGGAAGATATTCCTACATCTTCTGGTATTACCTTTTCAAAGTCTAACATTGTTGTCCTCCAAGATAGTTGTAATGATTAAACACAATAATTGTTTCCATTATAGTCCTTTTGTGTATATACTGTAAATCAAAAAATAAGAATCTTTAAATTAAATCCAATATGGTATATACTTAATGCAAATATGCCAGAGGGCATGAAGGAGAAGGAAATGATAGATTTATTACTTAAGAGGTTCATAAAAGATTATGATAAGACGAAGAACCCTGAAGTCCGTACAAGATATGGTGTGTTTGCCGGGATTGTGGGGATAATCTGTAATCTTATACTGTATTTAGCAAAGATAATTGCAGGAGTGCTTACGGCATCAGTTTCAATTATGGCGGATGCGGTCAATAACCTATCGGATGCAGGATCTTCAATTGTTACACTTATAGGTTTTAAGCTTGCAGGAAAGCCGGCTGATTATGAACATCCGTATGGTCATGGAAGAATCGAATATATATCAGGCTTCATAGTATCAGGAGCAATTATAATTATGGGCTTTGAACTGCTGACAACATCATTCAGGAAAATACTTCATCCTACGCCGCTTGAGGTATCTGTGCCATCTCTCATAATACTTGTATTATCAATTCTTATGAAAATGTGGATGGCTAAATTCAACAAATATCTTGGCAATAAGGTGGATTCTGCTGCAATGAAGGCTACAGCAACAGACAGCCTGTCAGACTGTGTTGCAACATCAGTAGTCCTTATAGGAGTGCTTCTTACCCTGTTTTCTGATATTAATATAGATGGAATAGCAGGAGTTGTTGTTGCAGTATTTGTAATATTAGCTGGTTTCGGTGCGGCAAAAGATACATTGCAGCCACTTCTTGGTCAGCCACCAACTAAAGAATATGTACAGGAACTTCAGAATATTGTTCTTCAGGATAAGCACATAATTGGGGTTCACGACCTGATTGTGCATAATTACGGTCCGGGCAGAGTATATGCATCGCTTCATGCAGAGGTTCCGGCTAATATGGACATGATGGAAGCACATGATTATATAGATATGGCTGAAAGAAGAGTTGAAAAGCGCATGAAATGCTTTATAAGCATACATATGGATCCGGTAGTTACAGATGATGAGGTGATAAATCATTTGCGAAATATGACTACTGAGGTTGTAAAGTCAGTAGGTGAGGAACTGGATATACATGATTTTAGGACTGTTAAAGGCCCATATATAACGAATCTTATATTTGATGTGCTTGTTCCTTATAATTATCATCTTTCAGATGATGAGATAAAGAAACAGATTCAGAAAAAAATCACGGAGAAGCAGAGTGAATGCCGCGCCGTGATTAAGATTGATAAAAGTTATACAGGCTGATTAAATCCAGCCGCCATCAAGAGTTATTATCTGACCGGTAAGATAACTGTTCATTCCGGAAAGAGATTTAACAAGTTTAGCGACTTCCTGCGGGCTTCCAAAACGGCCTGCAGGAATTTCTTCGGCAAGTTCTGCCTTGTCATCATCTGAGAGATGACCGTTCATCTCTGTGTCAATAGCTCCGCAGGCAACAGCGTTGACCTGAATACCACTTGGAGCAAGTTCCTTTGCAAGTGCTTTTGTAAATGAGTTGACTGCCCCTTTTGTTGCTGAATATGCAACCTCACAGCTTGCACCATACAGTCCCCACACAGAAGATATATTAATAATCTTACCACAGTGCCTTTTCATCATGTCTTTAACAGCAAAATGGCAACAGTTAAACACAGAATCTATGTTAGTGTTACATATCCTGTGCCACTCATTTTCGCCCATATCCTGGAAAAGTCCGACAACAGATATTCCGGCATTGTTGATAAGCACATCAACCTGACCGAAACGCTGAAGGCACATGTCAAACATTTTCTGTACATCACTGTAATTTCCCATATCGCCTATAAATGTTTCACAGACACTGCCTTTTTCCTCAATAATGGATTTGACTCCATTTAGTTTATCCACATTATTCACACAGTTGATAACAATATTAGTGTCTTTTCCGGCAAGTTCTATTGCAATTGCTTTTCCGATTCCACGGGAAGCACCAGTTATAACTATAGTTTTTTTCATGATAATATGCCTCGCTTAATTTCAATAATATCGTTATTATAATACAGGAAAATACTGGATATTTCTATAAAAAAATTAAAAACAAATATTGACAAAAACTTCCTTGTGCATACTTACCAAAAAGAAATTCAGATTGTATTTATTTCAATAATTGCTTGACAAGATTTTAAAATGCTTTGAAAAGTTTTCCACATTTTTAAAGAC
>SKED01003190.1_pt1 | contig 10436 bp, 10 predicted proteins | sample 4826651 | NCBI WGS metagenome assembly SKED01 (sample SAMN11008818, study PRJNA524170) | human gut metagenome | biome: Human fecal sample; material: Feces; isolation source: fecal sample from pouch patient p19 | host: Homo sapiens | place: Israel: Tel-Aviv | collected 2016-06-28
ATGCAACATTTTTACATATTATTTACACATTTTTGGCTATACATTTTCATAAGAATGGGGTAAGATGTACCCATAACGTTGAAGGTAAATAAAAAAACTTGTTATGGAAAGGTGGAAGAAAACTATGGCAATTTTAGTTACCGGCGGTGCCGGATTTATTGGAAGTCACACATGTGTAGAGTTATTAAATGCAGGTTATGAGGTTGTTGTTCTTGACAATCTGGTAAATGCATCTGAGAAATCATTAGAGCGTGTAAAAGCAATCACAGGAAAAGATGTAACTTTCTATAAAGGAGATATTTTAGACCGTGAGATCTTAAATGAGATCTTTAAGAAAGAGAAAATTGACAGCTGCATTCATTTTGCAGGATTAAAGGCTGTTGGTGAGTCTGTACAGAAACCTTGGGAATATTACAACAACAATATTTCAGGAACATTAACTCTGGTAGATGTAATGCGCCAGCATAACTGCAAGAACATTATTTTCTCATCTTCAGCAACGGTATATGGTGATCCGGCTGAAATCCCGATCACAGAGAACTGCCCGAAAGGTCAGTGTACCAATCCTTATGGCTGGACAAAATCCATGTTAGAGCAGGTACTGATGGATATCCAGAAAGCTGATCCGGAGTGGAATGTTATTTTACTTCGTTACTTTAACCCGATCGGTGCCCATAAGAGCGGAACAATGGGAGAAAACCCGAATGGTATCCCGAACAATCTGATGCCGTATATCACACAGGTGGCAGTTGGAAAATTAAAAGAACTTGGTGTATTTGGCAATGATTATGATACACCGGATGGAACTGGTGTCAGAGATTATATTCATGTCGTTGATCTTGCACTTGGTCATGTAAAGGCATTGAAGAAGATTGATGAGAACTGTGGTCTTGCAATCTATAACCTTGGAACTGGTCATGGTTACAGCGTACTTGATATTGTGAAAAACTTCGAAGCCGCAACCGGCGTAAAGATTCCATACGCAATCAAACCAAGACGTGCAGGAGATATCGCAACATGCTATTGCGATCCTTCAAAAGCGGAGCGTGAGCTTGGCTGGAAGGCACAGTATGGTATCAAGGAAATGTGTGAAGATTCCTGGAGATGGCAGAAGAATAATCCGAATGGATATGACGAATAATCTGTAAGACAGACTATATAACAGAAGATGGAAAATACCCTGTAATGCCGATGCGGCAGAGCAGGGTATTTTTCTTTATAAATAATATGGTTGTCATTGACATGATATATATTAAATGCTACTATAATACGTAGTAATAAAAACCATATATAATAGAGAGGGATATTATGAAACCAATTTTTTCAATGAACAGTTTTGAGGGATGGAATCTGAGCCTGCCGCTGATACAGGGAGGCATGGGAGTTGGTGTGAGTTTAAGCGGTCTGGCAGGTGCAGTTGCGGCGGAGGGAGGTATGGGAGTGATCTCCACAGCACAGATCGGATTTGAAGAACCTGATTTTGTGGGAAATGAAGAAGAATGTAATCTGCGCGGTATCCGGAAACATATTGCCAGGGCAAAAGAATTGTCTGCTGGAAGAGGAATGGTGGCAGTGAATGTCATGGTTGCATTACAGCAGTACAGAGAACATGTAAAAGAAGCAGTGCGTGCGGGGGCAGATGCTGTGATCTGTGGAGCAGGGCTTCCAATAGACCTGCCGGAACTGGTGGAAGCAGGGAAGGCAAAGATCGCACCCATTGTATCATCAAGGCGTGCTGCGTCCCTGATCTTAAAAACCTGGGATAAGAAATACGGCAGAACAGCAGATTTTATTGTTGCTGAGGGACCAGAAGCAGGCGGTCATCTGGGATTTTCAAGAGAACAGCTTGAGGACATTCCTAAAATCCGTTTTGCGGAAGAACTGACTGCGATCATGGAAGAAAAGAAACAGTATGAGGAGAAATACCATAAACAGATCCCTGTTTTTGCGGCAGGTGGAATCTGGGATGCAGCCGATGCGAAACAAATCAAGGAACTTGGGGCAGATGGCATTCAGGCAGCGACAAGATTTGTTGCAACAAAAGAATGTGATGCGTCTTTAGAATATAAGAATGCTTATGTGACAGCAGAAGAGTCGGACGTAAAAATTATCAAAAGTCCGGTCGGCATGCCAGGACGTGCATTGAATAATGCGTTTGTCCAGAAAACAGAAAATACGGCACAGCGGGTGGAACGCTGTTATCATTGTATTAAAAACTGCAAACCTGCGCAGATTCCATACTGCATTACACAGGCATTGATCCGTGCCGTACATGGAGATATCGAAAACGGGCTTGTATTTTGCGGTTCAAATGTTGGAAAAATAGAACGGATTTCGACGGTTAAGGAAGTAATAGAGGATTTAATGTATGAAAAGGTGTAAATGTGCCATGAAAACAGGAAAAAATATGACACAGAATTGTGTAAATTGTTCATATTTTTAAAAAAATAAAAAAAGTTCAAAAAAAGACTTGCAAATAAAAAAAAGCATGCTATAATAAGTATCAGTTCGGCTCGTTGGTCAAGCGGTTAAGACGCCGCCCTCTCACGGCGGAAACAGGGGTTCGATTCCCCTACGAGCTACTCACTGTTATTTCGAAAGAGATAAACAGCCCAACCCGGAAGTTGTCAGTATGCCAGATGGTATATTGGCAATTTTTTATGTTGTATGATTTTATTGTTTGTCAGAAAAAAATGTAAAAGGCTTGCATTTTAGAAAGGAAAGTGTTACAGTAATAAATGATAACACGATGACTTGATTGAGAGAGGACGAAAGCCCTCTCTCAATTCACGTTTAGGAGCCATGTATTTCTGCAACAGAAATGCATGCAGAAGGAAAACTGAATATGGAAGAAAGAAGGTGTACACATGTCAAAACGTGAAACATACGAAACGCGCACCGAAGAACTGATTACTCCGATTTTAGACCGCATGAATTTTGAGCTGGTCGATGTGGAGTATGTAAAGGAAGGCGGTACCTGGTACTTAAGAGCCTATATCGACAAGGAAGGCGGCATTACCGTAAACGACTGTGAGGCAGTGGCGCGGGAGATGAACGAGATTTTAGACAGAGAAGATTTCGTTGAGGACTCCTATGTTTTTGAGGTCAGCTCTCCGGGACTTGGCAGACCGCTGAAAAAAGAAAAAGATTATGTGAGAAGTATGGGAAAAGAATTAGAGATCCGTACTTATCGTGCAATCAACCGTCAGAAAGAATTTTATGGAATTCTGACCGGATATACAGAAGATACCGTAACGATTCAGCCGGAGGAAGGTGAAGCACTTACTTTCCAGAAAAACGAGATCGCACTGATCAGACTGGCATTTGATTTTTAGAACAGGAGGAAAAAGGAAAAAATGGCAAAAAGCAGCAAGAGCAAAAAAAATGCTGAGAGCAGAGAGTTACTGGAAGCATTGACAATTTTAGAAAAAGAAAAAAATATCAGCAAGGATACATTACTGGAAGCAATTGAGAACTCACTGCTGACAGCATGTAAAAACCATTTTGGAAAAGCTGACAATATCAAAGTTACCATCGATCCGGAGACTTGTGAGTTTCATGTTTACGCTGAGAAAACCGTTGTACAGGAAGTGACAGATCCGCTGACAGAGATCAGCTTTGCAGAGGCAATGATGATCGGCGGTGGTCATGGACTTGGCGATGTGATCCATGAGGAGATCCAGTCCAAAGATTTCGGACGTATCGCAACACAGAATGCAAAGAATGTTATTTTACAGAAAATCCGTGAGGAAGAGCGCAAAGTGATCTTTGATCAGTATTATGGAATGTCCAAAGATATTGTAACCGGTATCGTTCAGCGTTATATTGGAAACAATGTAAGTATTGACCTTGGTAAAGTGGACGCTGTCCTCAGTGAAAACGAGATGATCCCGGGCGAGACATTTGAGCCGACCGAGCGTATCAAAGTATATGTGATCGATGTAAAATCTACTTCCAAAGGACCGAAAGTACTTGTATCCAGAACACATCCGGAACTGGTAAAACGTCTGTTTGAGGCAGAGGTTGCAGAGGTTCGTGACGGTATCGTTGAGATCAAGAGCATTGCCCGTGAGGCAGGAAGCCGTACAAAGATGGCAGTATGGTCCAATGATCCGGACGTTGATCCGGTAGGCGCATGCGTTGGTATGAACGGTGCCCGTGTCAATGCCATTGTAGAAGAGTTAAACGGTGAGAAGATCGATATCATCAACTGGAATGAGAACCCGGCTATGCTCATTGAGAATGCATTAAGCCCGGCAAAAGTTATCTCCGTTATTGCAGATGCAGAGGAGAACAAGGCAAAAGTTGTTGTTCCGGATTATCAGCTTTCCCTGGCAATCGGTAAAGAAGGTCAGAATGCACGTCTGGCAGCCCGCCTGACCGGATTCAAGATCGACATCAAGAGTGAGACACAGGCAAGAGAAGCCGGTGACTTCATGGATTATGAAGAAGATTACGAGGATGAAGAATTAAACGACATCGATCTGGAAGATATGAATGAGGAGTATCATCCGACAGATGCTTCCGATGACGATGGATTCATTAATATTCCGGAAATCGAAGATGAGGATGGAGAGAATGAATAAGAAAAGTCCGATGCGCATGTGTGTGGGATGTCACGAAATGCGGGAAAAAAGAGAAATGATCCGTGTTTTGAAAATGCAGGACAATACCTTTTGTATTGACGCGGCAGGTCGCAAAAACGGCCGCGGAGCATATTTGTGCAAAAAGATGGAGTGTCTGGATCAGGCAGTCCAGAATCACGGATTGGAACGTTCGTTCAAAATGAGTATACCAAAAGAAATTATTGCGGAATTGACAGAGGAGATGAAAACGATTGCAGAATAACAGGATTTTATCAGGTCTGGGGCTTGCACAGAAAGCCGGATGCATTGCCAGTGGAGAATTTGCGGTGGAGAAAGCCGTCAAAGGCGGTCTGGCGTGTGTTGTGATCGTGGCAGAAGATGCTTCCGATAATACAAAGAAGAAAATGAGAAATATGACAGATTTTTATGAAACCCCTCTGTATATCTATGGAAGTAAAGATGATCTTGGTCATTGCATCGGCAAGGAGTACCGCTCTATGGTAGCGATCCTGCAGCCGGGCTTTGCCAAATCTGTCATGAAGCAGTTAGATAACAGACCAACAACTGAATAGGGAGGAACTAGAATGGCAAAAATCAGAGTTCATGAAATAGCAAAAGAATATAATGTACCGGCAAAGGATGTAATGACTTTCCTGGAAGGACATAATATAGAAGTAAGCAGCCATATGAGTACACTGGAAGACAATGCGGTTGCATTAGTCAGAGGAAAATATGGAAAGAGTGGCGAGGCAGACGCAGATAAAAAAGAGCGTCCGAAGAAAAAATCAAGCATTTCTGCTGTATACAATCCGCAGAACAGCAAGATGAGCAATCGTCGTTCCAATAACGGAAACAGAAACGGGGATCGTCCGCAGCGCCAGAATGGAGATCGTCCACAGCGTGCAAACGGAGAGAACCGTCAGCGCCAGGATGGTGACCGTCCACGTTACGACAATCGTCAGCGTCAGAACGGTGACAGACCACAGCGTCAGAATGGAGATCGTCCACGTTACGACGGCGACCGTTCCCAGCGCCCAAATGGTGACCGTCCGGCAAGAAACGGTGATCGTCCACAGAGAAGATATGGTGACAGACCGGCAAGACAGGAAAATGGTGATAGAAATGGCCGTTATGAAAGAAAAGACAACAATAATCAAAAAGGCTTCCAGGGTAATCGCGGCGGTGGTAATAATTTTGGAGGTAATCGAAACAATCGACAGGACAATTCAGGCCGTTCGAGAGAATCGAGAGGACGCTTAGATCACGATATTTCACGTATGAACCGTGACAACAAGGCGTCCATCGAGGAATTGCGCGGAAAAGAGAATACACACGTAAATAAAAAGAAAAACAAACAGGATTACGAAAGAAAGAACCGTAAACAGGAGCAGTATGTAAACCTGGAGAAGAAGACGGGACACAAAAAACGGAATGCACAGCCACAGCCGCAGGCAGAAAAGAAGACAGATGAAGTTCGCAGCATTTCCCTGCCGGAAGTTATGACCGTTCGTGAGCTGGCAGAGCGTATCGATGTACCGGCTTCCAAAGTCGTAGAAAAATTATTCATGCAGGGTATTCTTGCAACTGTAAACCAGGAAGTTGATTACGAGAAAGCAGAAGAAATCGCACTGGAGTTCAACTGCATCGCTGAGCCGGAAGAGAAAGTAGATGTTATCGCTGAACTTCTGAAAGAGGAAGAAGAGGATGAAAACACACTGGTTTCCAGACCGCCGGTTGTATGTGTTATGGGACACGTTGACCATGGTAAAACTTCTCTGCTGGATGCCATTCGTGAGACTCATGTAACTGATCGCGAGGCAGGTGGTATCACACAGCATATCGGTGCATCTGTCGTACAGATCAACGGACAGAAGATCACATTCCTTGATACACCGGGTCATGAGGCATTTACAGCTATGCGTATGCGTGGAGCAAATTCTACGGATATCGCAATCCTGGTAGTTGCTGCTGATGACGGAATCATGCCGCAGACTATTGAGGCGATCAGCCATGCAAAAGCAGCAGGCATTGAGATCATTGTAGCCATCAACAAGATTGATAAAGAGAGCGCAAATATCGATTATGTAAAACAGGGTCTTGCAGAGCAGGGACTGATCCCGGAAGACTGGGGCGGAAGCACCATCTGTGTACCGGTATCTGCACGTACCGGAGAAGGCATCACAGAACTTCTTGAGATGGTACTGCTGACAGCAGATATTCTTGAGCTGAAAGCAAATCCGAAGAGAAAAGCCCGTGGTCTTGTTATCGAAGCACAGCTGGATAAAGGACGTGGTGCAGTTGCAACCGTTCTGGTTCAGAAAGGTACCTTAAAAGTCGGAGAGCCGATCGCAGCAGGAAGCAGCTATGGTAAAGTACGTGCCATGATCGATGATAAGGGAAGACGTGTCAAAGAGGCAGGTCCTTCTACACCGGTTGAGATCCTTGGTCTGAACAGTGTTCCGAATGCAGGTGAAGTATTCGTTGCATGTGATTCTGATAAGGACGCAAGAAGCTTTGCAGATACTTTTGTATCCCAGAACAGAGAGAAAATGCTTGAGGAGACCAGATCCAGAATGTCTCTGGATGATCTGTTCTCACAGATTCAGACTGGCAACTTAAAAGAGCTGGAACTGATCGTAAAAGCAGACGTTCAGGGTTCTGTAGAGGCAGTAAAACAGAGTTTGACCAAACTTTCCAACGAGGAAGTAGTTGTAAAAGTAATCCATGGCGGTGTTGGTGCCATCAACGAGTCCGATGTTTCTCTGGCTTCCGCATCCAATGCGATCATCATTGGATTTAACGTAAAACCGGATGCAACTGCAAAAGCAACTGCAGAGCAGGAGCATGTAGACATTCGTCTGTACTCCGTTATTTACAAAGCAATTGAGGATATCGAGGCAGCAATGAAAGGTATGCTGGATCCGATCTTTGAGGAGAAAGTCATCGGTCATGCAGAAGTTCGCCAGATCTTCAAAGCTTCCGGTGTCGGCAACATTGCCGGTTCTTACATTCTGGATGGTGTATTTGAGCGTAACTGCAAAGTTCGTATCACAAGAGAAGGAAAACAGATCTTCGAGGGTGATTTAGCTTCCCTGAAACGTTTCAAAGACGATGTCAAAGAAGTAAAAGCCGGATATGAATGTGGTCTTGTATTTGAAGGATTTAACGACATTGCAGAGTTTGATGTCGTAGAAGCATATAAGATGGTAGAAGTACCAAGATAGTCTGGAGATGACAGAATATGAGAAAAAACAGTATTAAAAATACCCGTTTAAATGAAGAAGTAATGCGTGAGTTATCTACGATCATCCGCAATGAGATCAAGGACCCGCGTATTCATCCGCTGACCACCGTGTCAGCGGTACAGGTTGCTCCGGATCTGAAAACCTGCAAGGTTTATATCAGTGTACTGGGTGACAAAAAAGAAAAAGAGGATACCATTCAGGGATTGAAAAATGCAGCAGGCTATGCGAGACGTTGTCTTGCACAGTCCCTGAATCTCAGAAATACACCGGAACTTCGGTTTATTCTGGATGAGTCCATTGAATATGGCATTGAGATGTCAAAGAAGATTGATGCATTAACAGGTGGCAGCAAAGAGGAAGAGTAAGAGGATGGACATGATTTCATTAGATTCATATTTGGAAGGAATCCATACAGTAGCTATTTCCGGTCATATCCGGCCGGATGGCGACTGTGTGGGCTCCTGCCTGGCAGTATATAATTATATTTGTGACAATTATCCGGACATTATGGCGGATGTGTATCTGGAGACAATACCGGACAAATTTCTGTTTTTGAAAAATGCGAACAAGATTCGCCATATTCGTGAGACAGACGGTAAAAAAGAATACGATCTGTTTATTGCCCTGGATTGCGGGGATGCAGGTCGTCTGGGATTGGCAGGACAGTATTTTGAGGTGGCAAAAAGCACATTTTGTGTAGATCATCATATCAGTAACCAGTCTTTTGCTGATTTTAACTATATTTTCCCAAATGCAAGCTCTACCTGTGAACTGGTTTATCAGCTTTTAGATAGCAGCAAGATCACAAAAGAGATTGCCGAGTGTATTTATCTTGGAATCGTGCATGATACAGGTGTGTTTCAATATTCCTGCACCTCATCGAAGACGATGGAGATTGCGGGAAAACTGATGGATAAGGGCATTGATTATTCCCGGATCGTAGACGAGACATTCTATATCCGTACTTTTGCGCAGCAGCAGATTCTTGGAAAGGCACTGATGGATGCGGAGCTGCATTTTGACGGAATGTGTATTTCCAGTGTGATCAAGCGCAAACAGCTGGAAAAATTTCATGTGGAACCAAAAGATCTGGATGGAATTGTAAGTACCCTGCGTTCTACCACGGGCGTAGAGGCTGCTGTGTTTGTATATCCGAATGAAAATGATACTTATAAAGTCAGTCTTCGTTCCGCTTCTTATGTGGATGTGGCAGCGATCGCCGTAGAATTTGGCGGCGGCGGACATTGCCGGGCAGCCGGTGCGTCCATCGAGGGAAAACCGGATGACATCCTCAAAAAAGTACTTGCAAAAGTCAGAAAGCAGTTAAAGACAAAAGAGGAAGATGGATGTACAACGGAATCATAAATGTATACAAGGAAAAAGGATATACTTCTTTTGATGTAGTGGCGCGGATGCGCGGGATCTGTGGACAGAAGAAAATCGGTCATACCGGGACGTTAGATCCGGATGCGGAAGGCGTGCTGCCAGTCTGCCTTGGAAAAGCAACGAAAGTCTGTGATATGCTGACCGATTCGGATAAGGTATATCGTGCAGTCATGCAGCTTGGCGTGGAAACGGATACACAGGATCTGACGGGAACCATTTTAAAAAAAGTGGATACTTCCGGTTTTATGGAACAGAAGGTTATGGATGCGGTGATGCAGTTTGAAGGCGAGATCCATCAGGTTCCGCCAATGTATTCCGCATTGAAAGTAAATGGAAAGAAACTGTGTGATCTGGCCAGAGCCGGTGTCACTGTGGAGCGGAAAGCCCGTCCGGTGACGATTTATAAGATTCAGGTGGAAAACATAGCACTTCCGTACGTAACAATGACGGTTTCCTGTTCCAAGGGTACTTACATTCGTACGTTGTGTCATGACATTGGACAGAAACTTGGCTGCGGTGCGGCTATGAAAAGCCTTGTCCGTCTTCAGGCAGCAGGATATCGCATGGAAGATGCATATAAGTTGGACACCTTACAGGAATATAAAGAAGCTGGCACATTAAAAGATGTGGTGACCCCGATCGAACATGTATTTGAAGTGTATCCGGTGCTGACAGCAAAGCCGGAATTTGACATTATGTTAAAAAATGGCAATAAGATGGCGCTGCAGCAGTTTCAGGAAACGATAAAACCGGAACCGGAAATGAAAGTGCGTGTCCGGATGTCGGATGGACGTTTTGCAGCCGTTTATGAATATCGGGAAGATCTTGGACTGTTCCGTCCGTCAAAAATGTTTTTGGAGGATTAACGAGTAAGGATGAAATATATAAAAGATACATTGGATTTTAAAATTGAAGAACCTTCGGTTATCACTCTGGGCAAGTTTGACGGTCTGCACAGCGGACACCGTTATCTGATGGATGCTATGCAGAAGGGAAAAGAACAGGGGCTCAAATGTGTGATTTTTACATTTGATATTCCGCCGAAAGCAATTCACAAAGACGCATACAGTGTATTGTCTACCAATGAGGAAAAAGCACATATTTTTGCGGAAGCTGGAGTGGATTATCTGGTTGAGTGTCCGTTTACGGACGAGTTCCGACAGCTTTCACCATATGCATTTTTGCAGATGCTGAAAGAGAAAATCAATGTAAAGATGAT
>SKED01003193.1_pt1 | contig 10428 bp, 9 predicted proteins | sample 4826651 | NCBI WGS metagenome assembly SKED01 (sample SAMN11008818, study PRJNA524170) | human gut metagenome | biome: Human fecal sample; material: Feces; isolation source: fecal sample from pouch patient p19 | host: Homo sapiens | place: Israel: Tel-Aviv | collected 2016-06-28
ATATAATCGTAACAGAATTATTACAAATGTATTGTGTATGGGCGGGATTAATATATGGAGAATAAGCATGGGCACATAGAGCAAAACAGCGCCAGAATATGGCAGATTGGCTTGTTTTCTCTTAATAATACATCAACTAATCTGTTTCTTGCCATGATGGGATATGTCTCATATTATGCTAATGGAATAGCAGGTCTTTCGGTTGTCCTTATCTCGGTTATTCTTACGGGAATGAGAATATTTGATGGCGTGACAGATCCGGTGATAGGATATTTTATAGATAAAACCAATGGAAAATACGGCAAATTCCGGCCTTATATTGTTATAGGATACTTACTCATGGCAATTAGCAGTCTTATTCTGTTCTTTACTACAAGCCTTGTTCCGGTTATTTTAAGACCATTTTATTTTATAATTGTGTATTCAGTATATATAATCGGATATACATTTCAGACGGCAGTAGTAAAGTCTGGACAGTCGGTAATTACTAACGACATGAAGCAGAGACCTATGATAACATTTTTTGACTCAACATTTATAATGTTCGCACATGGTCTGGTTGCTTTTTATGTTTCTGTGTATCTTATTGAGAAATACAAGACATTCCAGTCGCAGGCACTTTTCTCAGAATTTGTTATTACTGTTGTAATCGTTGCCGGGATATGCTCTGCACTTGCGGTAGTAGGAATATGGAGCAAGGATAATGTTAAATATTTCAAGCTGGAGGAAGATAAGAAACAGCAGATACATTTCAGAGATTATGTTACTATAATTAAGCACAACAAGCCAATCAGAATGCTTGTTATAGCAGCAGCATCTAACAAATTCGCACAGATGGTATATGGCAATTCAACAGTTCTTGTAATGCTTTATGGAATTCTGATGCAGAATTATCCGCTTGCTGGTATAATTGGAATAATTGTAGGTATTCCTAATCTGGGAATAATATATATTGGGATAGAGCATGCCAAGCGATGCGGACAGAAGAAGACACTTGTAAGGTCAACATATCTTGCAATTATTTTTCAGACGATACTTATGTTTATGATGATATTTTCAGACCTTACAAATGTATCATTAAGACATATTAACTTTATAACGGTAGCGTTTTTGTTAGTGTTTACGCTGCTTAACGGAGTAAAATCAATATCTAATAATATAGTTGTTCCTATGATTGCCGATTGTACTGATTACGAATATACACTGAGCGGACATTTTGTGCCGGGAATAATGGGAGCACTGTTTTCATTTATTGACAAATCATTTTCAGCACTTGGAACAGGATTTGTAGGAATTGCACTGGCGATAGCAGGGTATTCTAAAGTTTTTCCGCAGGTGGAGGACCAACTGACACCACAGCTTAAGTTTCTGACAATATTTTTCTATTGCATAATTCCGATAATAGGCTGGATTGTGACAATATTTATAATGAGATTCTATAAGCTGGATAAGAATACTATGAGGGGCTTGTATAAAAAATAGAGTGGAGATTAATATGCTTATTAGTAAAGGAAATCCCATGCTTATGGGATGCAGTAGATATAAGGATGGATATAATTTTACATATGAGGCAGAATGCGAAAATGCAGCTCTGCTGATTTTTGATGCACATATGAAGCCAAAAGAACGGATAGAACTGGATTCATCAATGAAATGTGGAAATATATTTTCAGTTCATGTGTCTGGCAGGAGGCTGGATACATGTTTCTACTGCTATGAGATAGATGGCTTAATGTATCTTGACCCATATGCAAAGGCGATAACGGATTGCGGAAGATTTGGACAGACGGACGAGAAAGATGTGTATCTGGCTGCGATTGATGTGGCAGATTATGACTGGGAAGATGACAGACCGCTTAATTATGATTACAGCGACTGTATATTCTACAAAATGAATGTCAGGGGATTTACTAAGAGCAGGACATCAAAGGTCAGTGATAAAGGCACATTTGCAGGAATAGTGAATAAGATACCATATCTTAAAGAACTTGGAATTACAACTCTTGAGTTACAGCCTGCATATGAATTTGATGAAATAGGCCGTTTTCCACAGCTGACTGATACGATAATGTCAAAATACGGAGCCGGAACACATTACAGCGTGGATAAGAATACGCGGAAAATTAATTACTGGGGATATGTCGGAGGATTTTATTTCGCACCTAAGGCATCATATTCTTCAATTGCTTCAAAGCATCCGGGGGTATTTAGGGATTATACAGTTGAATTTAAGAATATGGTTAAAGAACTGCACAGAAATGGCATTGAAGTCGTTATGGAAATGTTTTTTACTGACGAAAGTACGGGCTTTATATTGCAGTGTGTAAGATACTGGGTTACTGAATATCATATTGACGGAGTTCATGTGTACTGTGATGAGTCTGCTCTTAAGGCACTTTCACAGGACGCACTTTTAGCGGATACCAAGATTATAACTGTATACTGGAATGGCAAAACCGGAACGAAGAAGCATATGGCTAATTATAATAATGATTTCCAGAATATTGTGCGCCGCCTGTTAAAGGGTGACGAGAATATGCTTGGAGAATTTGCAGCTATATCAAGAAAGAATGAAGCAAACAGTGCAAGTATTAATTATATTGCCAACAACAATGGATTTACTCTTAATGACCTTGTAAGCTATGACAGAAAGCATAATGAGCTTAATGGTGAGAATAACAGGGATGGCGAGGATTTTAATTTCAGCTGGAACTGTGGCGAGGAAGGTTCGACAAGAAAGAGAAAGATTAAAGAACTAAGAATGCGTCAGATTAAAAATGCACTGGTATTTGTTTTCTTGTCGGCAGGTACTCCGCTTATACTTGCCGGAGACGAGTTTGGCAATTCACAGAACGGTAACAATAATCCGTATTGTGTTGACAGTGAACTTTCATGGGTTAACTGGAAGGAAACTAAAGAGGGAAAAGAAATTCTTGAATGGACAAAGGCTCTTATACAATTCAGACAGAATAATAAGATACTTCATATGCCGCAGTCGCTTACTTTAAGTGACAGGGTATCATGTGGCTACCCTGATATATCATATCATGGAACTAATGCGTGGTATGCACAGATGAATACATATGACAGACATTTAGGAATTATGTATTCATGTGTATATGGGGATGAAGAAGACCACAGTCTGATATATGCTGCATATAATATGCACTGGGAGAATCACAGCTTTGCACTTCCTAAGATTAATGGTACATGGAAGGTTGATATGAGTTCTAATGTATCAGGTGCTGTGATTGAAGATAATAACAGAAGTGTATGTGTTGAGCCGCGAAGCATTGCAATACTCACAGGAACATATGAAATTCCTGCTAAAAAGGAGAAATAATGGATATAAAGAAGCTTGCAGATGTCAAAGACAGATTTGCAGATTACGAGAAGATATTTAATTCAGGTGATTATGACAAAGCGGCAGATATATTATCTGCAATACTTGAAAGAATAGAAGAGTGTACGGACGAGCGTAAAGCCGGAACTATGGATGATACATTTGTGAAAAAATCGGACATGGACGGCAGACCAATATATATAAGCCTTAATCATGTTATGGAATATTATGTGTACGCATGTTATTTTGAACCGGAAACGGATGTGCTGTGTACAGAGCTGCCTGTTGGAGAGTACTACAGGACTTATGGCAGTCTGTGCCTGAAGTTATCGAAGTTTCGCAGAGCTGAGGATGCATTTAAGAAGGCTATATGCTGGAATCCTGTTGACCTTGATTCATATCTTGGACTTGCAGAATGTTATAAGAATCTTAATATGCTGTCGAGATATCTTGATGTTACAAAGCAGGCATACAGATTCTGCTGCAGCCGCGCAACGATGGCAAGATATTACAGAAATATGGGATTTTATTATGTTGCCAGGTATAATACTGAGGCGGCAAGAGTGTGCTACACCTACAGCAATATATATTATAAGACAGATAATGCAGATAATGAGCTTAAATATCTTGAGCAGGCATTAAATGACAAGACACCGGAATATTCTGTTAAACAGATGCAGGAAATACTTGATAAGAATGAGGTGGAACCAGGACCTGACTCTAAGACGATAGGAATTATATACAGAGTCGGTGAACTTATGATGAATGATAAAGATTACAGTCTGGCAAGAGACTGCTTTTCAATTGTTTATGATATAACACAGGAAACACAGTTAAAGACATTGCTTGATGAATTAGATAAAGATCTGGAGGATAACAATGCTTGATAAATCTTATGATGGAATAATATTTGACCTTGACGGTACTATGTGGGATACAAGAAAGCCAATATGTGAGGCGTGGAATATAATACTTTCTCGTCATGAAGAGATTCACAGAACACCAATTGTCGAGACTGACCTTAACGACTGTATGGGACTTCCGATGTACGACATAGCTGCAAAGCTGTTTCCACAAGAACAGGAACAGGTAAGAAATGCACTTATGGACGAGCTGTGTACATTTGAGAATGGCTATCTTGCTGAAAGAGGTGGAATTCTTTATCCACAGCTTGCAGAAACTCTTTATACACTAAGCAAGAAATATCCATTGTATATTGTGAGCAATTGTCAGGATGGTTATATTGAAAGTTTTCTTACAGCACACCTTATGTCCGATTTCTTCAAAGATACTGAATGCTGGGGAAGGACATTTCTGTCAAAGAGCGAGTCTAATAAGATACTTATGGAAAGAAATGGTCTTAAGAATCCTGTATATGTTGGTGATACAGCAGGTGATGCAAAGTCTGCCAAAGATGCGGGCATAGATTTTATATATGCTGAGTATGGATTTGGAGACGTATCCAAAGACTGCTATGTTGCTAAGATAGAGAGCTTTGCAGAGCTTGCAGAGATATTGTAGGATGGGTTTTAAGCTGGAGAGTACTTTGGGGCTTAAAGCTGTGTTATGATATGTAGAGAGCTGGGCTGGGATAGGCTGAGAACTGTGCCAGAATATGTGAAGTTTGGAAAAGACCTACGCAAGATAGAAATTCAAGTGAGTGAGTAGGCTTTTAGCAAGAAATAAGATAAAAATCAGAAGAGATACAAATCAATCTCAATAATAGCAGTTTACAAATGATATAAATTAATATATACTAAAAAAGTAAATATGGCAAACTTATAGAAATATAAGGACGCAAAACTAGAAGTCTAGAGGTATAAAGCTGAAAAACACTATTTTCAGTTGAGAGATTCACATAAGCATAAGTCTCTAATACTATGATAGTTCGGTTGCATTAAGAAATCTTTTAAAAATTTCTTAGTGCAGCCTTTTTTGTTTTAAATTCAGGCTTCAAAAATACCATAGGGGGGAAAAGAAAAATTGAAGAATTTATTTAACAACTCTGAGGAAGTTAGAGAAAATACAAATGCTAGCATTAAATATATTAGAAAGCAAGCGAACACATTGCATCTAACTCTGTCAAATAACATGAAATATGAGGTGTAGAAAATGGAAGCACTAGTTATAGGTATTATGATGGATCTCGTTTTTTTTGCCCGATTTTTATACATAAAAAAGCATTTCTATAAAACTAAAGGAGTTGCAAATGGCAATGGCTATAAATATCAATACGCTTCTGAGTTTATTTATGGATACAAAGGGCATAATTATGTTTGCCGTGTAAAAAAGAATATATTTTCGATGTATCATGAAAGGGGTTCTGTTTATACCATACGTGTTAACAAAGATAATCCATATAATGGAGTTATGGGAAATGAACAGACCATATATATGATTCTGAGTATTGTGTGGTTTGCACTTGTTGGCTTTTACATAATGTTATTGGCATTGGAAAGGCTTATGTAAGTGTCAATTGAGAGTGAACTTAAATTGTGAGTATATAATATGGAGGAATTAAGAAATGAAAGTTATAAAGAATGTGTTGTTAGAAATAGTAACATTAATTTTGATGATGATAAACCTATATATGTTTTTTATTCAGAGTGGAATTGCAAGGATTCAGCAGACCACACAGGAAGAATTTGATGTTTTTTGGAGAACACTTTCGATTCTGAGTTTGATTATTCTGATAATCCTTGTTGTGGTATATATTGTAAGCGTTAGGTCAGTTTACAAGGAACTACACGCAGACCACGAAACGGGGGCTGCTGACAACAAATAAAGGCTGAATATCAAGCACCGGGAAAGTGCGAGATATTCAGCCTGTTTTGTTGTCAGGGGTTTCCAAAGGGGTTTGCCCCTTGGCACACGACTTTGCTCGCAAAGTGTAGTGTGTTATACGCTCTGTCGGCGTTGCTGCGAAAATGCGGTTGCCGCCGGAGAGGGCAAGGGCATTTGAACGGCAGGAAAGCAGGGCTGTGATTGCGTGGCGTGGAGCCGCAAGCGCAGGACTGGTTTCGCCAGCAGACAGGGCGTATATGAATGCCCCCGTCCCTCGTCCTACGCCGAACTATGGGACAAAGTGTCCCAGACGGATAGCCACACTTACGAAAAAGCAGACGGATTTTTCTCTCAAAATTGAAATGGGCGGGAAGCCATTTTAGGGCTTTCCCGCCTTGATTGCCCATTAGCAAAGACGGGCGGGGCTGTCAACGGCGGCGCATGAAATGCGCCGTTCATCTTGACCGTTGACTGGCTCGACTGGCTTTGCTATCTCCCCAACAAGTTATTGTTTGTTGTTTTCCCAATTATCTAAACGGGCTTGCATAGTTTCTCGCCATTCTTCACTTGGACAAGCAGTAATCAATTTTCGATACTCTTCACTTGATGGTGCTTCTATCAAATAAGACTCTACCAATTTTAGCAAATCCCACTCTACTCCATACATTCCACCTTCGGGGAAAATGTCAATCAATACGCCTACTTCTTCTCTTGTCAATGGCGTTTTTACATTGGAGAGCAATTCGTCATACATGTTGATGGTTTCTTCTGTAGGGTCATCTTTCACTGCGTCTGGCATTTGACCGAGAAGTTTCAATTTTATAATTGCCTCCTGCACCTTTACTCCCTCCAATTTCTCGTTCTCTATTTTCTCCCCCGCTGTGGGTTTGGATTTTTCAGCAAGTCCGACTTCTGTGCAATCTTTTTCAGCCACTTCTTTTCTTCCTCGGACAGCTTTTTCAAATTCAGCTTGAGCCGCTTGCAGATAAACGCCAGCGACGCTTGCTCCGGGTCGCTGTCCTCTTTAGCGGTTTCCTCGGCGATCTGTAAAAAATCTTCCAGCGGATTGTCCTCCGGAACGCTGAAAAAATCGTCCTTATGGGCTTCCCGCAGGTCAAGGGCTATCTTGTTTATGTCTTGCTGTATCACATAGCGGCAAAAGCTGTCATCGTCAATATGGGCGGCGACAAGCTGCCTTAACTGCGGGTCGGACAAGCCGGGATTGTGCTGCTTCATAATGGCTGCGCTCATAATATCCACAATGGCATTTGCGCTCTGTACCTGCTTGACTGCCGTTCCGTTCACATAGATTTCAAGGTCAGCCATCAGCCGGGGGAAATCCGGGTGTACCGCCAGCTCACACAAGAGGGAAGTATCCACCCGCCCACTTTTCAATAGTTCAATCATATCATCACTCAAGCGCAGGTCTGCAAGCTCGGCGTTTGGGTGATTTTTTGTTTTAGAGCGTCCCAGCAGGTAATCAACGGTCACTTCATAAACCTTTGCCAGCTGGATAAGGGCATGGTGGCTGATGTCTTTGAGATTGTCTCCCTCGTAACTGCCCAAAGCAGACTTGGAGAGATGGGTTTTCTCCGCAAGCTGTTCCAGCGTCAAGCCACACTCCACACGCAGGTCTTTCAATCGTTCCTGTATGGATAGTTCCATGCTATCACCTCCTTGTCTGCTCGATAAATGGGAATTTATATTTTTTTCTGTAAATAAATCATATCTGTTAGTTGAACCCCACCTTCAAAAATAGGGTGGTCATAGTTATCAATAAAAAAATTTTTAATGCTGTGTGAGCGGACAAAACCAGATTTTTCATAAAAAGGAACGGTCAACGGGCTATCCCCTGTACCAACTTGTAGTATCGAATACTTCCCTTTATATTTCGCAGCAACAAAGTCAATTAGTGCCTTGCCGTAACCTTTGCCCTGATATTCTGGCGCAGTTGCAATATTTTTAATTTCAAGAATGCCTTTGCCCTCATCGGTTACTACACACTCGCATTTAACCCCATTATCGACTAATACATACATCATTCCTCTATCAATATATCGGTCTATCATGCTCTCTTGTTCGTCGGCTAACAGTAATAAGGGGAGAAATTGTTTTTTATTCTCTTTGATTTCTATAATTTCCATATCGGTATGTACTCCAAAATTATCGTTTATTGTTCTGCTTTTTCATTTTACCACAATTCCGAGAGCGTGGAAATAGGCAGTTTTTTTGGCGGATTTCCTACCTTTCGGATATACGGGACGGGCTGTCTTTTAGGTGTAGACTTAGGGTAGTTCATCGATGAGCTGCACCTTGAAAAATGAATGACCGTCCGAAAAGGAATACCCCGGCAGGGGAAGCACCGCAAGGAGCCAATTTCTGGACACTTTGTCCAGAGGTCACTTCGGGACAACTTGTCCCGAAGCTGTGGGGAGCGTGCCAACGCCGGAACACGCCGCAGGAATGGGGCAGGAAGCCTTTTCGGAGAGAACGGCTAAGGAAAAATGGAGGGACGCATGAAAGATAATCCATATAAACGCCTACCACCGTTGGAGCGCAAGCCGGACGGTACCCTCTGCCGCATGACCCCGGCACAGAGGAAGCAGGCAAACGCCCTGATCCGCCGGGAGTGCTGCAATTATGAGGACGGGAACTGTATGCTCCTTGACGATGGGGACACCTGCACCTGCCCGCAGACGGTTTCTTTCTCGGTCTGCTGTAAGTGGTTCCGCTGGGCGGTCTTGCCGCTGGTGGGGACGCTGGAAGCGGAGATTTACCGGGGACGGGATTTGAAACGCTGCGCAGTCTGCGGTGGTGTGTTTGTCCCCAAATCCAACCGGGGGAAATACTGCCCCGACTGTGCCGCCAGAGTTCACAGGCGACAGAAAGCAGAAAGCGAACGGAAAAGGAGGTCTTGTGTGGACAGTTAGGGGCTGAAAAGTCCTTGATTTACAAGGCTTTGCAAGCACAGAACAGGGGCAGGCAATAGAAACTACCGTCTGCCCCCGGAAACAGTCTTCTAACCGTCCACAAAACACGATATGACAAACACCATTTATATCCATCAGCCGGAAAAGGCGGTCAGCTTTACCCGGCTTCCCAATTTCCTTTTTGAAGCCCCCACATTCACACCCCTGTCCAACGAAGCAAAGGTTCTGTACGCCTTTATCCTGCGCCGGACAGACCTATCCCGGAAGAACGGCTGGGCGGACGAATACGGGCGCATTTACCTGTACTATCCAATCTGCGAGGTAGTCGCCCTGCTCCACTGTGGGCGGCAGAAAGCCGTCAACACCCTGCGGGAGCTGCAATACGCCGGACTGGTGGAAATCCAGAAGCAGGGCTGTGGAAAACCCAACCGAATTTACCCAAAATCCTATGAAGCGGTTCCAAACACCGACTTCAAGAAATCCCGTTCTGGTACGCCGGAGGACTGAAAACCGCACTTGACAAGTACGAAAATCAACCCTCTTGGAGTACGAAAATCGGACGGTATATAGAAATACAAAGATAAAAAGATTGATTTATATTCTATCCATTCCCTTCCTATCCGAGATATTTTCTGCGGGATTTTCCTGTGAAAAAAATCCCGGAAGGGAAAGGAACGGGGAAAGGAGTTTATGGCACAACACGCAATTTTGCGATTTGAAAAACACAAGGGCAATCCGGCAAGACCGCTGGAAGCCCATCACGAAAGGCAGAAAGAGCAGTATGCCAGCAACCCAGCTATTGACACCAGCCGGAGCAAGTACAATTTCCATATCGTCAAGCCGGAGAGCCGCTATTACCATTTCATTCAGAGCCGCATTGAACAGGCGGGGTGCCGCACCCGCAGGGACAGCACACGGTTTGTCGATACGCTGGTAACCGCCAGCCCGGAGTTTTTCAAGAGGAAATCCCCAAAGGAGATACAGGCGTTTTTCCAGAGGGCGGCGGACTTCCTCATTGACCGGGTAGGGCGGGAAAATATCGTGTCGGCGGTGGTACACATGGACGAGAAAACGCCCCACCTCCACTTAACTTTTGTTCCGCTGACAAAAGACAACCGCCTGTGTGCAAAGGAGATTATAGGGAACAGAGCCAACCTCACAAAATGGCAGGACGATTTTCACGCCTATATGGTGGAGAAATATCCTGACTTGGAGCGTGGGGAAAGCGCCAGCAAAACGGGCAGGAAGCATAAGAAAGGCATACGCACCGAGAAAGGCGAGTTCAACCGCTGGATCAGAGCAACCAATGCCGTTATCCGGGACATCAAGAAGAAAATCGCTCTCCTGTTTGATTGGATTGCCGAAGCAAAA
>SKED01003195.1_pt1 | contig 10411 bp, 10 predicted proteins | sample 4826651 | NCBI WGS metagenome assembly SKED01 (sample SAMN11008818, study PRJNA524170) | human gut metagenome | biome: Human fecal sample; material: Feces; isolation source: fecal sample from pouch patient p19 | host: Homo sapiens | place: Israel: Tel-Aviv | collected 2016-06-28
ATATAAAGCATTGCAGGATGAAGAATTTTTTATCTTTAAAATTAAAATATTTTCTTAAACAACATGTAATTTTGCAATAGTTATTGAAAAATAGAGACTTATTATTAGCTATAATGGTCTCATAAATTAAGACAGTTTTTCTGACAGATTTTAATGAATCTGATATACTTAAACCAGTATGAGAGAAAGGACATGCAGATATGCAGTCTGGTCATACTAGATCAGCAAAATCTGTTTTTACTAATATCCGCAAGGATTACAATTTATGATTTATTATATCGTGATTTCAGATTAGGCCGAGATAGACCTTCGTGGAATCTTCGAATACATTGCTTTTGAATTGCAGACACCAGAAAATGTAAGTGGTCAGCTTGATAGGCTTGAAGCATGTATTATGGATCTTGATCATATGCCGAAGAGATATCGACAATATGAATTGGAACCATGGAAAAGTCGAGGGCTGCGCGTAGCGCCGGTAGACAATTATCTTGTTCTATATATCCCTGATGATGATACACAAGTGGTTACGATTATCCGTGTTATGTACGGTGGACGAGATGTGGATACGCAATTAAACAGATTTATAAAAACAAAATAATTTGAAAGCATCAATCAGAAATGGTTGGTGCTTTTTTTATGTCTGGAGAAATCTGTTTTTTTTATGCCCATTTTTACGGAAGGAGGTATCGACCGTTGCTAACAGAATTATGGGTATTATTGTCGAGATTGGCGCAATTTTAGCAATATTTCCTGAGCGGGGGCAGAAAGTGCCCCCACTTTCACTATTTTGGGGGGCGAAAAACGCCACCACATATAATAAACAAAGGGTTCAAGAGAAAAGTCACTTGCTAGAACAGCATTTGGATGGAGACATCTCTAATGCGTATCTAGCCGTCAACCTAAGAAGTATCAAGGCAGCCAAAACAGCAGATTAATCATGCAACATTTCCTACTGGTTAATCACCATGTCATTTTCATTTTGTGTTATAATGTGTTATCAGATTTTTTTGGTCTCCGCTGCCGCTTCGGTCGGTGCAAAGCGGACATCCACCGGATGTCCTGCACCCTTGTATTTGCCCTTATCAGAGTTCGTAAACACTGGTGGGACGATTCATGCGGAAACTGAATTTGATAATATATATTACATTAGTATTTTAAGGAGAATGTATGGAAGGTGAAAGAAAAACATTGACACAGCTATCTGTGCCAATATGCCTGGAAACTTTATTTTATATGCTTTCAGGTATGGTTGATACACTGATGTTATCATCAGTAAGTGATCAGGCTGTGGGGGCTGTTGGAACAGCAAATACATATATAGGTGTTTTTATTATCATGTTCGGGGTAATATCATCCGGTATGGTAGCAGTTATGTCACAAAATATTGGAGCTGGAAAACCTGGAATTGCATATCAGGCCAGGCAGCTTGGACTTGTATTTAATGCACTGACAGGTATCCTGATGTCTTTTATTCTTGCTGCTTTTTCTGGGTGGATACTTAAGATAGTGAGTATTGCCCCTGCTTTACTTGAGCCGGCTGAAACATACCTTAAAATTGTTGGAGGTGCAAGTTTTTTAAATGCGCTTATTCCTATTTTTTCCAGCTATTTAAGAGTATTTGGATATACAAAACATTCCTTGATAGGGACAGTTGTCGGTAATGTAATTAATATTATACTGAATTCAGTATTCTTGTTTGTGTTTCACTGGGGAGTAATGGGAGTTGCTGCTGCAACAGTTTTTTCAAAGGTTGTGAATCTTATTATTGTAGCAGCAATGGGAGCTGTACTTATAAAAGCAAAGCAAAGTCCTGAGCGCGCACAACCACGAAAGATACTTGCACAGATTGTTAAAATCGGTTTTCCTTCGGCATTCGAAACAGCACTTTATAATGTGGCAATGACATTTATAGTATGTTTTATGAACCATATGGATACGGATGGAATGAATGTTACAGCTCGTTCGTATGCTATGCAGATAGCCAATTTTTCATATTGTGTGGGAGCTGCGCTTGCACAGGCAAATGCCATTATGACGGGCTGGAGAATCGGAGCAAAGAAGTATGAGGAATGTGACAGGGGTACGCGAAAAGCTGTGATATATGGTCTTGTAACAGCAACGTGCTTTTCTGTGACATTTGCAATTACCGGACGTTTTATCGTTCATATATTTACGAATGATATACAGATGATTGAGCTTGTAGTAAAACTGTTGGTAGTAGATATATTTCTTGAATTTGGAAGAGTGACAAATCTTGTATATGGCCAGGCATTAAAAACAAGTGGAGATGCTATTTTCCCTGTTATAATGGGCGCAATATTTATGTATCTGTTTGCAGTTGGTGGAACATATTTTCTTGGAATACATATGGGGCTGCTTGCGGTAGGGGCATATATTGCCATGGCAGGTGACGAGTGTGCGAGAGCAGTTGGAATGGTGCTTAGATGGAAAAGTGGAAAATGGAAAAGTAAGAGTCTTGTAGAATAGAAGAGAATATGCCTTTTCGTGTGGAGAGGCAGTTAGAGGATAAATTGGAATTTACTGTTGAAAGGATTAAACAATGCCAGGTTACATAATGGATTTAAGAAAGCTTGTAGGACACAGGACACTGATGCAGTGCGCCGCAAGCATAATAATAGTGAATGAAAAGAACCAGATTCTTTTAGGAAAGCGTACAGATAATCACAAATGGGGATATGCCGGGGGTTCTATTGAACTTGACGAGAAAGTGGAGGATTGTGCAAGAAGAGAGCTGTTTGAGGAGACAGGTCTTATTGCAGATGAGATAGAATTTTTTATGGTGAATTCCGGTCCGGAGGTGCATTATGTGTATCCTAATGGTGATGAAGTGTCTAATATTGAGATTATATATGTGTGCAGAAAATACCATGGAGAATTAAAGAGACAGGAAGAAGAAATTGAAGAACTGAAGTTTTTTAATATTGCCGAGGTTGAACTGGATAACATTTCACCACCGATAAGACCAGTGGTGAAACGGTTTATAGAACAGAATTCTTAGCAAATGCTGTGCAGATGAAATGCATTTTTTCTGAATTCAATAAGCCCTTCATCACGCATTTTTCCAAGTTCCTTGGAAAGTGCTGAACGGTCAACGTTAAGATAATCGGCAAGCTGCTGGCGGTCGAATGGAATTACGAATTCCTGACTGCCAGCTTTTCTTGACTCATTGGACAGATATATAAGAAGCCTTTCTCGGATTGTCTTAGGTGATGTGCAGAATATCCGGTTAGACAGGGTGAGATTCTTCTGAATGGAAATGTGCAGCAGATTGTTAAGGATTGTATCTTTGCAGTGTGTATTTTCAAATTGTGAATTCATCAATTTATCCATATCAAGAAAAAGAATCACACTTGTTTCAGATGCAACCGCATCTACCATGAGCGGTTCGCCAGTCAGAGCATATGTTTCAGCAAATACATGTCCCGGAGTAATATTGCTCATAATAGCTTTGTTGCCCCACAAATCTATATATTCAATAGTTACCTGACCAGATGCAACAATTCCAATTTCGTGAACGCTGTCTGTTACATGATATATAAACGAATTTTTGTGGAATTTTCTGGCACGCAGAAATCCAGCTGTGGTCATTTCTGATATTTCAGATTCGGTGATATCTTTAAATATTGGTGATTTGATAATTGCCATAAGTTCTCCTTATACTGCCCCGGTAAAATCCAATTTTCTGACTTAAAATACATTTTTAATAAATTATCAAAAATGTGGTTAAAACAACATATTTATTATGCTCATTATATTATTCTTTAATCACGAAATCAATGAGAACACAGGAGGATTAAGTGATGATAAGAAGAGTTATTCATATTGATGAGGATAAATGTAATGGGTGCGGAGCATGCGTGACAGCATGTCATGAGGGGGCAATCGGATTGGTTGATGGAAAGGCAAGACTTATGAGAGACGATTACTGTGACGGACTTGGAGACTGCCTTCCACAGTGTCCTACAGGGGCAATTTCATTTGTAGAAAGAGAAGCGGCAGCATATGATGAAGCTGCGGTTCTTGCCAATAAAGCTGCAAAGGAGCAGGCAGTAGCACATAAACCACATTTTTCAGGATGCCCTGGAAGCATGATGAGACAGTTTAACAGAAATTCACAGGTAAATGCGGAGACAGAAGATTCAGCAGCAGGACACACGGCATCCCCGGTTGCACCAGAATCCCAGCTTGCACAATGGCCATGTCAGATTAAGCTTGTGCCGGTTAATGCACCATACTTTGACGGAGCAAAGCTTTTGATTGCAGCAGATTGTACAGCATATGCATATGCCAATATGCATCAGGAATTCATGAAGGGAAAGATTACTATTATCGGTTGTCCGAAGCTTGATGATGTTGATTACAGCGAAAAGCTTACACAGATAATAAGTAACAATAATATTCAGAGTGTTACTATTGTTCGAATGGAAGTTCCATGCTGCGGAGGTCTGCAAAATGCAGTTGTAAATGCCTTAAAGAACAGCGGTAAGATGATTCCGTGGCAGGTTGTGACGATTTCAACTGATGGGAAAATCTTAGATTAAAAAATATTAGAAATAACACTAAAATATTGCCAACACATGAATTTTGAATTATAGTATTAGTGCTTTATAAAATTCTTATAAATATTTGGAGGACTTATGAAAAAAATAAAAGCGCTTATGCCGGAAGCATATGATTTTAATGGAAAGCTTCCGCTAAAACAGGCAATACCGCTTGGACTTCAGCATGTAATGGCAATGTTTGTAGGTAATCTTACACCTCTGCTTATTATTACAGGTGCATGTGGAATTGGGGCAGGAAGTGAATATGCATCTATCCAGGTTGCACTTTTACAGAACGCAATGATTATTGCAGGTATTGTAACACTTATTCAGTTGTTTTCAATCGGACCTGTTGGTGGCAAGGTGCCTATTATTATGGGTACAAGCTCTGGATTTATCGGAGTATTCAGCAGTGTTACCAAGATTATGGGTGGCGGAATATTAGCTTATGGTGCAATTATGGGAGCATCTATTATAGGTGGTCTTTTTGAGACTGTACTTGGAGCATTTATTAAACCATTAAGAAAATTCTTCCCATCAGTAGTAACAGGAACAGTAGTTCTTTCCATAGGATTGTCGCTTATCTCAGTAGGTATCAATTCATTTGGTGGTGGAAGTTCTGCTAAGGATTTTGGTTCATTGGAAAATCTTTTCCTGGCATTTGTTGTGCTTGTAGTTATATTATTTGTTAAGCACTGGACTAAGGGATATCTTAGTTCATCTGCAATTCTTGTTGGAATTATTGTGGGTTATATTGTAGCAATTATTATGGGACTGGTTCTTCCACATACAGCAGTTACAGCTGATGGAGTTGAGTATACTAAATCATGGGTACTTAACTGGAACAAGGTAGCAGAGGCTAAATGGATTGCAATTCCAAAGTTTATGCCAGTTAAGCCTGTGTTTGATTTAAGAGCAATACTTCCTGTACTTGTAATGTTTGTTGTAACAGCAGTAGAGACTGTTGGTGATATTTCAGGCGTTATGGAAGGTGGAATGGGAAGAGAGGCAACAGATAAGGAGCTTTCTGGAGGCGTAATGTGTGATGGTCTTGGTTCAACACTTGCAGCAATGTTCGGTGTGCTTCCTAATACATCATTCAGCCAGAATGTAGGACTTGTTGCAATGACTAAGGTTGTTAACAGAGTTGCACTTGCATCAGGTGCGGTATTCCTTATATTATGCGGACTTATACCTAAGCTTGGAGCACTTATATCAATCATGCCACAGTCAGTACTTGGTGGTGCAGCAGTTATGATGTTCTCATCAATCATAGTAAGTGGTATCCAGCTTATTACTAAAGAGCCGCTTGATGCAAGAAGACTTTCAATTGTTTCAGTTGCACTTGGTGTAGGTTACGGAATGGGTGTAAGCCCTGCAATTCTTGAACATACACCACAGGCAGTACAGCTTATGTTTGGTGAGTCAGGTATTGTACCTGCAGCATTTGTGGCAATATTACTTAATGTGATACTTCCTAAGAGCAAACCGGCTAATGAAGAAACTTCAAAAGACGAGTAATATCGTCTGGAGTATCGATATCATATAGTTCATATTCATCCCGTACAGGAACTAATACAACCTGTGCGGGATATTTTTTTGTTAAGAACCCGCCGCCTTTTTTCTCAGGAAGGTTTAGAAGCTCATCGTAATATTTTGCAGGAAATATACATGGAGAACCAGCATTTTCCTTGTAGGAAAGTCTGCATATCTTATCATCATAATAAAGAAATGTAAGACACAGAAGCTGCAGGCTTGTCCTTGTGATAAGAGGCTGGTCTGATGGCAGGAAAAGGATTCCCTGAGGCTGCAGATTACCTGAAGAAGCGTTATCTGATAGAATTCTGGTAACTCCAAGCCGGACCATTTCATTTCTGTATGGCATGTCGTGTTGGAGAAAATGTATATTTTTATCTTCACATATATGGACAACTTCATCATGCCGTGTTACTGCAAGTGTCTCACCAAAGCCGGCAAAATGGCTTATAGATACTGCATTTTCAAAAAGAGAGCGTCCATTAAAGTCTGTAATCAGCTTATTAGAGCCAAAACGTTTTGACATACCGGAAGCCATAATAATGCAAGAAAGCGTTTCAAATGTGTTGTCAATATCAATAACAAGAACATCTTTCCTGTTACAGATTCTGTTTAGAAATTCTGTGGATTGTTTTCTGATTACAGCTAAAACATGTGAATTATCAAGCAGTTTTTCAACAGCCTTCTGAAATGGGATGCAAGAGCTTTCAAGATAACCAAGCTCATCAATAACAAATAATCTTTCAGGAGTTGTATCAAGATGTGTATCAATGGCAGGAATTGCACAATTAATAAATCCATCTTCAATAATTGTCATATTATTGCCTTTAGATGCAGGATTAATTCCAGATGTCCGGGGTACACCAATCACGAATTCTTTATTGTCAGCAACCAGATTAGATTTAATGACAACCTGTGGTGTATCCGTTCTATGACTCTGTAACAGATTGAAAGAATCGGACATATGTTTTAACATATTATTAACAAGATGAGATTTTCCACTGCCGCGGCTGCCTGTTATAAAAATGTGTTTTCTGCCGGTCATCCTGAAAAATGTAATTACGGCTTCTGCGTCCAAATAACAATTATTCATAAATCCCCCTATTATAAAGCAAGAACTATTCTGTGTACATTTCCCTTGGCATCAGTACATTCAGTAACATTGATATTATCATATATAAGAGACATTTTCTCATTGATTTCTGAAAGACTGGCTGCATGTACATCAATATCTGAAACAATTTTTCCATCTTTCATAAGAAGAATCCTGTCGCAGTACTCAAGTGCCAGTTCCGGACTGTGTATACACATGAGAGCACATTTGTTATCAGAAATGATATTCCGGATATGTTTCATAAGCATATGGCGGTTAGAAAAATCAAGCGCACTGTCAGGCTCATCAAGAAGCAGAAGCGCCGAAGCTTCTATAAGTGTGCGTGCAAGTATGCATAACTGCTTCTGGCCTTCGCTTAATGTGAGAAAGTCTGTATCATATAATCCGGCAAGGCCAACAGAATCGATAGCCTTATCAGCACGATGTCTCATATTGGAATTGTATGATTCAAGCATGTGAAGCTGTGGATTAAATCCGAGCAGACACACTTCTCTTACAGTCATACTTATGCTTATTCCGGTTCTTTGTGGAATGTAGCTTATCATGCCGGCTCTTTTTCTGACAGACATATTTTCAAGCTGGAGTTCACCAAGCATACATTTTCCACTATGTTTAACAAGATTCATGACAGCTCTTATAAGCGAGGTTTTACCACAGCCGTTATTGCCGATAATTGCTGTAAGCTGTCCGGGATGTATGTTAAAGCTTACATTCTGGACAGCACATTTGCTTCCATAATATACTGATACATCTGAAACATATAATTCAGGATTGAATAAATCGGACATTATGCAACCTCCTTTTTGTTAGCTTTGATAAGCAGGATTATAAGCAGCGGTGCACCAAGGAGTGATGTAAATATGCTTACAGGGAGTTCCGATGAGGATACACTTCTTGCAAATATATCAGCAATTGTCATGATGATGGCACCAGCCAGTCCGCTTGATATGTATGTGAATCTGTCATTGCGTCTTGTGAGTAATCTGGCAATGTGAGGTGCAATAAGTCCAATAAAACTGATAAGTCCGGTTACACATATAATTGATGATACGATTAACGTTGCAATCATTAATATGATAAAACGCAGAACTGTGACGTTGACACCGAGAGCGGCAGCTTCATCCTCATTTATCGAGAGAATGAGAATCTGTCTGTATAATAAAGTCATGATTATAAAGCCTGCACATGTTACAAAGAAAGGAATAGCAAGGCTGTCCTTTGAAACACCGTTAAGGCTTCCCATGATCCAGTATTCAATAGAAGCAAGCTGTTTTTCAGGATCTGCAGCAAGTTTGAGAAACATAAGGATTGTCTGTGCTACAGAATGAATGGCAATACCAGCAAGTACAATTGTGTAACTGTTTCTGCCGGGAACAAGATAAGCCACAAGTAATGTGATTATAAGGGCAATTATTCCTCCGGCAAATGCGGATATTGATACAACAGGGGTTAAAGACGAAACCGCAACTATAGCAAAAGCTGCGCCGGCACTAGCACCGGAAGAAACACCGACAACATCAGGTGATGCCAGTGGATTTTTAAATATCATCTGATATACATAACCAGATATTGAAAGGCCAAAGCCTCCAATAATGCCCATAATGGCGCGTGGAAGTCTTAGTCTTTTAAAGACCATAATTGACATAGTGTCCCCTGACAGCAGTCCTTTTAATGTGAGTGGATACTGTCCGGTAAGAACTGACCATGTAAACACTGCTATAAGAAGCAGTGCCCACATGACAGATAATAGTATAATTTTGTTCCTGTAATTATTAATATTCTTGAACATAAATCATCCTTAATTATTTTGCAGGTGTAAATCCATAAAAGCTTTCATAGAATTTAGTTACACAAGTTTCATAGAAATCTTTAGTTACCTTTTCTGGGTGAAGAACAGAAGCAATGTATATACTTCCAAGGAAGCTTCCAGGAACTGGAGAATCCCATGCTTCGATATCGTTAGGAAGCTTTACTACATTTTTGTTCTTAACAGCATTGCAGCCGGCAAGATTAGCATCGTTTAAGATGTCATCAGCTGAGTAAGTTGCATCAGCAGCGATAACGATGTAATCAGGGTTCCATGCAAGAATCTGCTCGTAAGAAACATTTGCCCAGTAAGTATCTGTAAGTTCAGAAGCAACATTTTTACCACCTGCGTTAGTAAGCAGAGTATTCTGATACATCTTGCTTCCGGCAGTTGAGAGAACAGAGCTGTTACCTGCAAGGTATACAGATGGTGTATTTTCGCCAGAAACATTAGTCTTGTTATCAGCTAAAAATGTCTTGATTGAATTATTAAGTGCTTCAGCACGACCGACATTGTTAGTAATCTTTCCAACAAGAGTTATACATTCCTCTAAAAGTGACTGGTCTTCTGGATTCACAACAACAGCCTTGATTCCAAGACTTTCAAGAGTATCAGCTGTTTTCTTTAATTTCATTGGAAGAAATACAACATCAGGTGCAGCAGCTACACATGCTTCTGTATTAAATTCCTTGGCTGTTCCCATGTTAGGAAGGCTTACGATTGCAGGAGCTGCAAGCTTGTAAATATTTCTTGTGTTAGCCTTGGCTTCAATTCCAACGAGTTTATCCTGTAATCCTAGTGCAAGAAGAAGGCTTGTTGAAATGTAGTAAGATGATGCAATCTTTTCTGGAGCCTTTTCAAATGTTACGGTTCTACCAGCCTGGTCAGTAACAGTAAGAGGATAGCTTACGCCAATTTCATTAAACTGTGACATTACGTCAAATGCTGAAGTGGTAGCTTCTTCTGTGCCCTTATCAGAAGTTGTAGAATTGCCGCATGCTGCTAATGAAAAAAGCATGAGCATTGCTAAAAAGAGGGCGGTAAATCTTTTAAAATTTTTCATGTTAAAATCCTTTCTGTGAATTGGTTTGTGGAGATTTGTTAGAACGGACGCCACGAAAATTGTTGAGTTCAACGCAGGACACGCTTTCGCTGCTTGTCGCTCGCAGCGGTACTAAGTTCGCGGGAATTTGTTGTCACTTCGTGCCAACTATTCCCGCTTACCAAGTACCGGCGGCTCCAAAGCATCCTGCGTTGGACTCAACAATTTTTCGTGGCTGACTTCCTAACAATTATCCAACAAATTAATTTACATAAATAGTAGCGAATGAATTTTATCAGATTGACAAGGGTTTTACAAGCCGTTATATTTATATAAGGAAAGAGAGTGAG
>SKED01003203.1_pt1 | contig 10384 bp, 9 predicted proteins | sample 4826651 | NCBI WGS metagenome assembly SKED01 (sample SAMN11008818, study PRJNA524170) | human gut metagenome | biome: Human fecal sample; material: Feces; isolation source: fecal sample from pouch patient p19 | host: Homo sapiens | place: Israel: Tel-Aviv | collected 2016-06-28
GGCTTATTTAAGTGCGGCCATTTTTATAAATCCTCTGGTTTCCTATAAAACAGCAACTATTTTCATTGTTAAACCGATTTATTTTGTAGTTTGCATTGGAGAATATTCGCTAATATGCCCCTAAGTTGACGCTAGGTTGACCACATTGCGGTCAGACCCTCAGTATACTCTTACTTAGTTTCTTTTGGGTATATACCGGTATGATCACACTATTTTTTTGTTATTTGGAATAAAGATTTTAAAATAGGCCATATAAAAGGTTCACTACTCATATATTCTACCAATATCAGAAGCGAAAGCAAAATACCACCCCAAATTATGAGATATATTCGCACAGATCTATCAATCGTTCGTTTCATTTCTGTTTTTATGTCATCATTCTGAAAACACTCTCTTATATCATCTTCTGTTAGTATTTCTCGGTAAGAATCTTTTAGCTTGTCATAACTACTATATACTTTTTGTAGTTCATATTTTGACTGTTGATAGCTAATAAAAAGATAACCAAAAGAGGCTATCAAAACAATTTCTGAAAGAATTGTGATGTCTTTTGTAAAAATATTGTCCAAAGGCTGATCAGATACGATGTTCGCAAGTATTACAGAAAACAGGAATCCCAAAATAGCCAAAAGATTTGTCTTGAACTTATCTAACATCTCCGTTGCATATTCTCCAGTTCTCGATACAATATCCGTAATAAATTCTGCAACTTTATTTTTTAATTCCAAATATTGAGTTACATTATCTCTCAAATAAAGATTGTAATTCGTTTGAATGGATGCCATTACTCCATCACTGATATTTAACAAAGATTCATATTTACAATGGAGACATATAATATTCCTAGCTATAATCACTTTATCAACAATACTGCCGCCTGAATAAATCCAATTGTAGATTTTATAAAGATTATTATTTCCCTGTATATTTTCAAGAGTATCATGATATTCCATTGAACGCTGCCCCATTATCTGAAGTTTCAGTTTACCATCCTGTATGAATGAGTTTGAAGCCAGTAAACAAGCAGACAAAATTGTTTCCATTTTCAGGAATAAGTCTTTGAGCGGGTTTCCTTCGTATCCAATTTCTATTTTAAAATCATCTGGAAGTAATTCATAATTGTCCTGATTATAAAAATATGCATTTTCTCTGCATTCCAGTAATCTGTTTGTTCTATCAAAGTCCAAATCCAGTGGTCTACTTCCTGCCGTCAGAAAGAACATTGTTTTTGTATAAAACATATCTCTACTGTCAAATAATTCAAAGGTTATACTCCGACCAGCTTTTTTCATAAAATTCGAAAATGCTGTTAAAACTTTGTCTATTGGTAATGAACTAATATCTTCAGCAAATTTTTCAAAGCAGTATACAGATAAATATCCATTTACTATTTTTTTGTCTATTGTAAGGCTAACCTCAACTGTTTCATCACTTTCAAGACCTTTAAGAAATTCTGCATACTCTTCCTCTACATTTTCTTTTAAATCAAAGGATTCTCCCCCCTCTGAAACTAGATAAATTTTTATTTTGTCTCTATTAGAAATATCCCAAATCGTATTCATCCATTCTGAATATTGTACCGGAAGTTCTTTGCTGAAACTGAACTCTGCCTCATATGTATATCTCCGTTCTTCTTCCTTTCTCAGCTCTGTAATTTGATTTCGGATTCTTTCCAACATAAGAAACTACTCCTCTCTATTGTCTTCATTATTGCGTGCAAATGTCTGAAAAGTGCGGTCATCGCTTAACCTTATTTTAAGATATTTTTTTCCATACGCATCTTCATATGCACTGATATCATTTTCATTTCCTATATCTGAGATTTTTAACATAATTCCTGTATTTATTTTATAAGTTCTTATTGCTTTTTTCTTTATGGCGTCTGGTATTGCCTGAAATTGTCTGTCAAATCCTTTTTCTTCTGGAAGTCTATTTAGTCTTTCATGTAATTCTCGTTTTTGCTCGCCTGTCATATCATTAGGCATATAACCCGTAAATATTTTTTCAATCATATTATCATAATCGAACATCTCCCGATTTGCATTGTTCATATATGCGTACATGGCATTTTGGATAACTCTATTATCATAAGGCGCTGTTTTCTTCAATTTTCTGTTTAAACACTTTTCAACAGAATCATATGTTTTGTACGTATTTACCCTGTCATTCTGACATTCCACCAACTCTAGGAAATCGAACCACCAATATTTTGCAACCGTATTCGAATATATTTTTGCCTGAAACTGATCTGCATTCAGATTATTCAAATCAAACATGCATGTTTTCCAGATTTTCTTTGTATCTTTTGAGAATCCAAATCTTTCACTGTAGTCCCTTTCATCAAAGAAACCTGTATGCTCAATTTTAGCAAGAATACACTTTCTGTTTCCATTATCCTCAAACAATGCAAAAATCAAACTTCCCTTCTGTACACTGATGTTCATATGCCCAATCCGAGCCTGAGCTTCCCGTTCATTTCTGACAAGTCTTTCTGCAATTGAATCTATCTTTTCTTCAATCGCATCTGGAGTTTCCAGATTTCCTGCAATCTCAAGAATTCCCGCAATAACTTCGGTTCTTGTTGACTGTGTATGATATTCCCTGATGGAAACATTGTTGCTCACATGAACAATCAATTGTTCAATATAATCTTTAAACTTTGGCATCATATTCACATTTCTTCTTTGAACACTGTTGTTTTCATAATCAATCACTCTGACTGCCTGTGCAATTATTTCCATCATAACTCTCCTTCATTTTATCTTTTGTTTATAAAACCTTTGTTGGAATTATCTATTTCACTCTAATTCTTTTCCATTCCAAGTAATCCAGATTCTGATAATACAAATATTTATAATTCAGAATCATTAGTCATGTTTATATCAAGTTCTCACAACATATCAATATCGTCACTGTAAATACATTTTCCACCTTTATCAATTTTGTATATCACCTCTTTTTCCCATACGGATTAATGTTACCTCTTCATGTTCTATATGTGAATATCCATCCACGTTTTTCTACGCTCTGTCTTCCATTATAACAATCTCCATATTAGACCGCAACAATTTTTCTATATTTGTATGTACTATTTCACATATATAAATAAATGCTTATTTAAGCTAATCCTTTCTTCCACCCCATTATCAAACCTATACACCATCCTCCTCCGATCAAACACCGGATTCGCATCATGTATAACACTATGATGATTCGGGCATACAATCATCTGGTTATTCGCATCATTATTCAAACTATTAACAAAATAATCAATGTGATGTGCCTCTGCGATATGTGAACCATATTTTTCTCCAATCACCTGCCCGCATATCTGGCATCGGTATCCGTACAACAGCTTCAAATTTTCTCCAATTTTTCTGTTCAGTTTACGAATCTTAACAATCTGTAACTTCTTTTCTATTCCACTGCTTTTATCTTCCATCTCATATTCTATTTCATTCTCCACAGTCCGCTCTCGCATTCCTTGAATTGCCTTTTTCATAACCTGAAAATCATCCTGTGCTATTGGCTCCAGAAGAAAAGTATCTTCATATTCTGTGGTATAAATAGCAAGATATTCCTTTAGTCCATCTGGCATTTTTATATAACTTCTGTCTTTTGGATCTCTGTTTTCACGAATCATCTTTATGTAACTCATGCTTTTGAAAAAGTATTGCTGAAGTGCCTGTGACAGCTCACCATTTCTTGGATATCTGATCTGATAGGCATCCTTCTTTCTCTTTTCTACTGAGTTATTCATATTAACGATTTTCGCATCATACGTTTTTCCATTCATAAAAAAATGAATGATTTTAGATTGTCCACGCTGTAAAAAATTCTCCATATTTCGGAGAAAAATCACCTGATTATCTAACGGCAATGTAAAGCCTTCCATCAATGTAGACCAGTCTATTTCTTTTTTATACACATAATTTTCTGATTCCATACGCATCTTCTCCATCACTATAAAAGTGCTTTTATCTTCTCTTTATACCGTCTCCGATAATAGTCCATCGCCCTATACTCAATAACATCCTTCATCTGCTCCGCCAGCACTGGCTCCTTCACAATTTCTTCCATTTCATCCCTCAATGCCAACGCCACGCCATCCTTTTTCACAAAGAATTCTTCCCCAGATTTTAATAGAAAGTGTACCGGCATTTTCATTATCTTTTGGATATGGTTCTTATCCGAAATCTTGCGATATTCCTCATATGTAATCTCTTTCTCCAAATCCTTCCAGTTTGTTCCTGTAGAGAAGAATTCTTTCCAGCTTGCCAGAAGTTCTGCCTCTGACACTTCCATTCTCACATTCCCATGGTTATAAAAAGCCATCAGTACCGGCATTTTATACACCTTGCTCATGTTGGTGTTTTCCAGCAGATTTATAAAGTCTTTTCCGATTCCCTGGCAGAATCTTTTCTGCTCATCTGTGAGTTCATCCAATTCTTCCAGGTAATTCAGATACTTTTTAAACGGATTTTCATTCGAATGTGTAACTGCCATCTGATACACATCATCATCCATATAAGTAAACAAATCCATTCTGGTTGGTTGTTTACCAAGCAATTCTTTGATTCGGAAATACTCGTTTCTGATTTGTTCTTTGATTGTCAGTTGTTTCTTGTCCATTTCCGCAAACAGATCAATCAATCTCATATCAAAATCAACGAAGCATTCATCTGGATAATCTGCTTTATCTGCCGGATAATATGTTTCTTTTCCTGTTTTATTTTTCCCTGTCAGCAAATACCTGACTCTTCCCGCTTTTTCATAATTGCCGATAAAGTCCAGAACATTGAGATATTCTTTTCCCTTATTTCTGCGCAATCCCCTTCCAAGCTGCTGCAGAAAGACAACCGGGGATTCTGTCGGACGCAGGAACATTACCATATCAACTGATGGAATATCTACGCCTTCGTTGAACATATCCACTGAAAAGATAACTTTGATTTCTCCATTTTTCAGTTTCTCAATCGCTTCTGCTCTGTCCATGGAAAACTCTCCATCTACATTACTATAAACTGCTGCCGACGGAATTCCTCTTTTACCGAATTCTTTTGCCATTTCTTCTGCATGTTTTCTGGAACAGCAGAATCCTAATGCCTGCCTGGAGCCATATTTACAGTAATATTTGTAAATCAACTCATGTCTGTAAGCATTCCCGATATAAGTTCTGTTCAGTTCTTCTTCTGCATATTTTCCTTTGACTATATGTAATTTTGTGTAGTCAGTCTCATCATAAATTCCATAGTAATGAAACGGAACCAGCATTCCCTTATTGATTCCGTCTTTCAGTGAAATCTCATACGGCACATTGTAATCGCAGATTTCATATATATTTTTGCCGTCCATTCTCTCAGGCGTTGCCGTCAGTCCAAGGAGAAACTGCGGTCTGAAATATTCTACAATTCTTCGATATTGGTCATTGACTGCATGATGAAATTCATCAATCACCACGTAATCGAAGTAATCCGAAGCAAAATATTTTTCATTTAAATATTCCGGTTTTCCAAGGCTTGCTACCGAGGCAAATATAAGCGGTTTATCTGTGCACTTCTCAGCTCCCATAAAAAATCCATAGTCTTTGGAATTCCTTACATTCTGAAAAGAAACTGCTGCCTGTTTCAGAATCTCTTCCCTATGTGCAACAAACAACACTTTCTCATATTTTTTTGAATCAAAAGCAGCCAAAAATGTTTTCCCGATGCCCGTTGCAGCCTGAATGAGTGCTTTCTGTGCTCCTTCTGCTCTTGTATCTTCCAATGCGCACAATGCCTCGATCTGTGCTCCTCTTGGTTCATATAAAGGTTTTATTTTCGTATCATTTGTTTCCGCCTCTGTAAAGTCATATCTGTCAAGGTCTTTTGCCACCGCCGGACAATGCCAGTTCTGGGAGTAACGTTTTAATTCTTTGTCATCAATGATAATGGAATGATTCACAAATAAATCCTCAAATGTACGAAAGAACTCTTTGTAGTTTTCCGGGTCTTTCTGACTGCTGAATCGATAATTCCATTCTATTCCTGAGGTCAGCGCACTTCTGGAAATATTAGAAGAACCGATATAAAGTTCACTGTAATCTGTATAATGGAAAATGTAAGACTTGGGATGAAAGGACCGTCCTTTTTCACAATAAAATCTAAGATCAACTCTGTCACCAAGTTTTCTTTTGATCAGATATAGTGCTGATGGCTGTGTAATTCCAAGGTAGTTTCCTGTCAGGATTCGGATTTTGGCTCCACGTTTTAAAGTATGTTCCAGTTCTTTCAGCAACATTCTCACTCCGGATTCCATAAGAAAAGAGACAATGATATCAACGCTTTCTGCTTTTTTCATGCTCTGTATCAGCTGATAATATAGCTGTCTTCTTTTATCCGGTCCGCCGGTCATTGCATCTGTGGAATATTCGTTTTCATACCCGATGTTTACTTTTTCTGCAGAAGTAAATTCAGCCATTTTTCCTCACCTCTTCCCGGTCGGACATCTCCTGTGATCCAATGTTCTTCTATTTTAAGGCCATGCATGTCATGTATGAAATCTTTAAATGTATCTGTCGTAAAATCGGTAAAATATCTTCCGTTTCGTTCACCTTCAAATTCTCCGTATTTAAAAGAGGTATAAATCCATCCTTTCGATTTCAATGCTGCATACATATTTTTCAAAACTTCACGCAGTTGTTTTTTCGGCAAATGAAGAATAGATGCACAAGCCCATATGCCATCATATTTTTCTTTTTCATCCAATTCCTGAAACAACATCTGCCTGACTTTAATTTCCGTATATTCACTTGCAATCCGACACAATTGTTCTGAACCATCAACTGCATCTACCTGATATCCACGACTCAGAAAGTACTTTGTATCTCTACCTGCACCGCAGCCAAAGTCAAGAATATACGCATCTGGGTTAAGTTTCTCCAGAAATTTATCTTGCACTTTTGTAAACTTTACCGAAACAGTCCCAGAGGCAAAAGACTGCGCATTTTCGTTATAATATTTTAATGTTTTATCTATATCTGCCATATATTCACTCACCAAACGCCATCCCGCACTGATTTCACTCCTGTTTTATCTGCAAAATACCTGTTTTGTTTCTTATGCCTTAATTTTTCTGATAAATCTAACTTCTTTGTGACATATTATACATTTTTTTGACATAAACAGCAACAATTTTCGTCAGACATTTTTTGTTATATTCACTTATCTATAATACGCAAAAACTGTTGCATATTTCTTTTTTGATATCTTTTCTCTTTCATCAACTTCCATATAAAAAAGAAAGCCAGACTGCACATAGGTTTCTTCCCCTACATACAGTCTGGTTCTCTGATTCCATCATTCATTTCTGGTAATAAGTCAATAAATCAGACATTCCATTACTCTTCCGCATCCATCTCCGACTTAATCGCATCCTCGCAGTCTGCCATTGCCTGTAATGTCATAGTGAGCAGCTTCTGTAGTTCCCAGCCAAGTTGTTCAGCTCCTCGTTCGATGACTTCTCTGGAGCATCCTGCTGCGAAGCCTTTGCTTTTATATTTCTTCTTGAGGGATTTGAGTTCCATGTCTTTTGTGCTTTTGGATGGTCTCATAAGTGCTGCTGCCCAGATAAGTCCTGTAAGTTCGTCCGCCGCAAAAAGTACTTTTTCCATTTCGTGTTCCGGTGCTACATCAATGGTTGCGCCACATCCTACTGTGATGCCGTAGCCGTGGGATACAACTGAATGGATTACGTCTTCGCCTACGCCTGCTTTGCGGAGCATTTCCGGAGCTTTCAGGCAGTGTTCTTCCGGATATAACTCAAAGTCAATGTCATGGAGGAGTCCTACAATTCCCCAGTATTCTGCATCTTCGCCATAGCCAAGTTCACTGGCATACCATTTCATTACTGCTTCTACAGTCAGGGCATGCTGAATATGGAAGGGATCCTTGTTGTATTTCTTTAATAATGCGAATGCCTCATCTCGTGTAATTGTCTTCATTATTTTGTCACTCCTCATATCTGAATTGTCAGGTGGATAAAATCATCTGCTTTACTGCTTGTTTATAACTGAATAACTGCTCTGCAGTTTATCTGTCAATCTGGATCTGACATGCTTCCATTGCTTTCAGTGCATTCTCATGGCTTTCCGGTGTTACGCCTGCGCAACATTTAGCGTCTACGATGATCGGAACTTCCGGGAGAGATGCTTTTGCCAGAAGTGCATTGGAAATAACACAGATGTCTGTGCATAAACCTACGAATGTGATACTTTCGATTTCATTATCCTCATTCATTGCCACCAGTTCTCCTGCAAGATATGTGGAACCAAAGGTTTCTTTATCAATGGGTTCTGTTTTTCTGAGTGCATCTAATTCGCTTCTGATCTGCCAGCCTTCAGTGTCACGGATACAGTGCGGTACAGGAAGCTTCTGTCCTTCCTGGGTGTCAAGATAGTAAGTCTCATGGGTGTCTCTGGTAAAAAGAACAACTCCATCAAAATTTTCGATTTTCTCTTTTACACCAGGTACAATGGCAACTGCCTCTTTTGTTCCAAGAGCTCCGTCGATGAAGTCATTCTGCATGTCTACAACTACTAATACCTTCTGCATATTTCCTTCCCTTTCGTTCTTTCTGCACATTTTTTCAGATAATGCTATAAAATCTCTGGAAACGTATGCTGTTATTATTTGTTATTACTATACAACGACAAAGTGTTTTTGTACAGGCAAAAGTGCCTGTTTTACTATAGCAATTCCATAAAATATCAATCATCTATTTTTCAGTATATTTTTCAAATCTGTACTCCTGTTTAATATCCGGATATTTCTCTTTGTCTACTTCACTCATGAACATATCATAGGGTCTGGCGCAGATTTTGAAAGGTGCGTAAAGTGCCTGATAGATCATCAGTTTTTCACCGTTTTCTGTGTGATGGGCTACTGCAAGGACTTTATAGAGATATTCGGAAGTATCCGGGGATACCCATTCTCTTTTGAAATGCTGTACAATGTCGCCTGTATGGATATCGTGTTCCGGTGATTCTGATGTGTTTTCATTTTCCGCACTGTCAGGTTCTTCTGGTTCTGTATTGAGTTCTGTATTGAGTTCCATATACTCTTCTTTATCAAGGGAAACCGGGATTCCGGAGCGACCATTGATGTGGACACCACCATACCAGGTACCTGTGACCTCACAAATATCGCCTACTTCGTATTCCATGCTGCAGTCATTATTTTTCTTTATAATTCTGATCTTTGCCATCTTTTATTTTTCCTTTTATCTCTTATCATTTTAAATATATTCACATTTTTTATTTCCAGCTCTTCCATATCTCCGGCTGATATCCTATTGTCGCCTGTTTTCCGTTTCTTACCACAGGGACTTTGATGATGCTCTGGTTTTCGAGGATTTTCTCTGCTTTGTCTTCCTCTGCAATATAGGTAATCAATGCCAGCAGGTCTTTGTCCTTGCAATCAGTATCTATCAGCTTGTTATAACCGCCAACTGCCTGGCAGACGGACTGAAATTCGCCTTTGCTTAAGCCTTTTTCTTTCATATCTATAAACTGATATTTAATTCCACGTTCTTTGAAGTAGCGTTCTGCTTTTTTGCTGTCGAAGTTTTTCTTTGTACCAAAAATCTGTATATTCATAATCTAATACTTTCTCCCATTTTCCAGAGGATTGTTGTTCCTGTTCATTTTTAATTTTCGTCCATTTCACATTTTTTTCAAATTCTCACCACATATTTCTCACATTTTCCGGTTATATTAATACCTGTACAGAGCAAAGAGTAATTGCAAATAAAACTTTTTCTTTTTCATACTTTTGCCGGGAATCCATAAGGTTCCCGGCCTCCTTCTTTTATTCCGATATTTTTCAGTCCTATTCCATTAAATTTTCTTTTTAATATGGTTATAGATATTCAGTCCTTTTGTCTGTCCGTATTTGGAAATGATAGATCTGTAAATCTGCTGCTTTCTGTTTTTGTCTTCTGCATTTTTCTCCACAGTTGTGGAAACATAGTTTACCACTTCCTTTGGCATACCTGCCTTGTCAAGAACCAATACTAATTCCTGCTGTAATCTCTTTGTTCCGGCTTTCATGTCAATTATCTTTTGTTTTGGCTTTTTTGTATTCTGATTCTCTGATTGTTTGGCAGACTGCTTTTCAGATTGTTCATTCAACTGTTTTTCTGTTTTCTGATCAGTTTGTTCTGCCACCTGTTTGTCTTTTTCTTTACTGGTCTGTTTTTTTACCTGTTTCTTTGTCTGTATCTGTTTTCCGGAAATCTTCTCGTTTCTGGAAATTTTCACATTTTTTTCTGCCTTCCAGAATTCTATAATATGGTCAAATCCTGTATCCTTACTGATTACAACAATTTTACATTCTTCATCCTGACC
>SKED01003205.1_pt1 | contig 10381 bp, 8 predicted proteins | sample 4826651 | NCBI WGS metagenome assembly SKED01 (sample SAMN11008818, study PRJNA524170) | human gut metagenome | biome: Human fecal sample; material: Feces; isolation source: fecal sample from pouch patient p19 | host: Homo sapiens | place: Israel: Tel-Aviv | collected 2016-06-28
CTGCAAACGCGCTCTCGCTCCGGGTTCGGCGTAGCGGTGCATAAGGTTGCAAAGTACGCAACCTAAGCACCGACGCCTCACACGGGTTTGCAGTGACTTTCTCGCGCTCGAAGCCATGAAGTTATTCCGAAAGATGTTCGTAAAAACTTGATGGAAGATGTAAGTCAGTTTTGCAAATGACTTTCACTCGGAATGATAAATCGGGGAGGCGTTAGTTCTGTGCTCTGGAAACCTCAAAGGAACGAAGTTTCCAGACATCAACTGTGGCACTGCAATCTCCGGTCAGTGTGAGGAGGCGGGAATTGCCATTGGTGGACAGATCATGATCATTTGCGAGATCGCTGATCTGACTGTAAAGTCGGGTTGCGAAGACTTCTTCACCGCCGTTGACAAAGATCTCAAGGGAGGTCGTATCGGAGTAGATGCGAAGCTGATTCAGCGAAGTAAGTTCTACACTGCGGGAAGTTCGCCCGAATCCTCCTTTTTTGAGATTGAGTGTCAGGACACCATCCAAATAGGAGAGGGTAACTCCGTCGCGGAGTGTAAGTGCCATCTGCTTGCAGTCGGAGAAGGTAAGTTCAGTCTCGAAGACCGGGAACCCACAGGCATTCTCAATGGGGAGGGAATCTGCCTGGTTTAGATCTTCCTTTGTGGCAAAGTGTGCATGATCGGTGCGGAGGTCGAGGAGTTCCTTGATCGGTTGCTGGATCAGTCTGCCGTTTCGCACATGGAGTTCACGCGGGAGGGTGAGCGCGTGTTGCCAGCCGTGCTCGGTCGTCGGGTTCGTGTAATCAGCTTCCGGGATTCCCATCCATCCGATCAGAATCCGTCTGCCATGCTCATCCTCGAAGATCTGGGGAGCGTAGAAATCAAATCCGCGGTCAACCTGCTGGAATGGGGTTTCCTCTATGACGCGGAATTCGCGATTCTCGAAATCGGCATCAATCTTCATGAAGGTGCACTGGTGAACGTTCGCATAGTTCACACCCTGCTGTGCGACACCTTGAGGACAACAGATCAGGCAGAGTGTGCCGTCAAGGAAGAAGAGATCCGGACATTCCCACATGTATCCAAATGGGAAGGAGGTCTGAATTCGGCTGAAATAAGACCAGTGGGTGAGGTCATCTGAGCGGTAGAGCAGGACAAGACCGTGGCTTTCATGGTCGCGCGCTCCGAGTGCCATGTAGTAGGCGTCCTTGTATTTGAGGATTTTCGGATCGCGGACGTGACAGCTGATGTCGGACGGATAATCGTCGGTAGTCATCAGAAGTTCTTTTTCGGAGAAATTCGTGCCATCCTGACTTGTGAAATGGACGGTGTTGCTTCCGCGTCCGGCGTTGATGTAGTCGTAGTCGGGGCGGTCGAAGTATTTTACATTTCCGGTGTAGAAATAGTGGATCGTTCCGTTTTCGCGGAATGCGGAGCCGGAGTAGACACCGTGTGCGTCAAAGTCGTGATCTGGAAAGAGTACAGGACCGTGGTCCTCATAGTGAATGAAATCGCGGGTTGTGCAGTGATTCCACAACTTGAGTTCGCCGGTCGGCTCAAACGGGGTGTACTGGAAATAGATGTGGTACACGCCGTCTGCCTGAACAAGTCCGTTCGGATCATTGAGCCATCCGGTCTCCGGCATCAGGTGAAAATGGAGTCGGCAGGGATCTTCGCTGACCATTTTGCGAAAATCTGCTTCTTCCTGATACCACTTCTCGTAGTCGTCTTTTGTCACTTTGTGGTATTTTTCAAATTTCATAAGTCCTCCTTCGGACACACGGATGTGTCTGCTCTTTGATACATCATGATACATGGTTGTTTGTGCTTATTTGTGTTTGATCGTCATTGCCTTGCTGGTGTGATCCGCATTTGCGGATGCGTGAACCTCTAAGGTGACATCGGCAGATGCCTGCGGAAGAATCATCATTGTTTGAGGATTGTATCCGGCGGTGCGAACTTTCTCAAGATCAACTTTTAAGAGCTTGTCGCCCTTGTGGACGGTATCGCCCTGCTTTACGAAGGCTTCAAATCCGTCGCCCTCCATCTTTACAGTGTCAATACCGGCATGGATTAAAAGGTCTGTGCCCTTTGTGGATGTGATGCCGATTGCGTGCTTCGTCGGGAAGAGCAGGCTCACGGTTCCATCGCACGGTGCGTAGATCGTGCCCTCGGACGGATTGACTGCAATTCCATCACCGAGCATCTTGGAGGCAAATGCCTCATCTGCGGACTCGGAGATCGGGAGGATCTCACCTGCCATCGGAGTGAGGAAAACTTCGTCGTTGGTGTTTGCAGGTGCAGAACTCTCAACGTTTTCCGTTGTTGTTGAGGAAGTTACAGCATTTGCAGTGGAATCAACGGTCTGAGTGGAATTTGCGGAGGTTGTTCCCTCGCCTTCCATCGCTCCCATGTTGAACTTCTTCCAGAAGATAACGGTCAGGAGGAAGGAAACTCCCATGGAGAGTGCAAGACCGATTGCAAAGGACAGGTAGTGGTCCGGTTTCATGGAGATGAAGCCCGGAAGTCCGGCAGCGCCCAGTGCCTGAGCGAGGGTTTTTGTTGCTGCGAGGTAAGCACTTCCGACAGCAGATCCGATGATTGCTGCGTAGAATGGATATTTCAGTTTCAGGGTGACACCGAACATTGCCGGCTCTGTGATGCCGAGCAGAGCGGAGATACCGGAAGCGGAGCAGATCGATTTGATCTTCTCGTTCTTGGTCATCATCAGGACTGCCAGAACAGCCGCACCCTGAGCAACGTTGTTCATGCTTGCGGTGGAGAAGATGAAACTTCCGCCGGTGTGAGCGCTGTCTGCGATCAGCTGGGTCTCAATTGCGATGAAGCTGTGGTGCATACCGGTCAGTGTGATCGGTGCGTATACAAGACCGAAGAGTGCTCCGCCGATGAAGCCGAGGGAGTTGTATACCCAGGTGATTCCAGCGGCGAGAAGGTTTCCCGCCTCTCTCAGAGCCGGACCTACAACGATGAAGGTCAGGAAGGAGGTTACAAGGATGGAAACTAACGGGGTGGTCAGGTTGTCAAGCCAGGACGGAGTGACTTTGTGAAGGCGCTTCTCGATGTTTGCGATGATCCATGAAACAGCGAGAACCGGAAGAACCGTGCCCTGATAGCCGATAGCCGGAATCTGGAGTCCGAAGATGTCCCATACCGGGGCTGTGCCGACACCGATCTGATAAGCGTTCATCAGATCCGGGTGAACCATGATCATACCCATCGCAGCGCCGAGATAAGGGTTACCGCCGAATTTCTTTGAGGCACTGAAGCCGATCAGAACAGGCAAGAAGGTGAACGGTGCAGATGCAAACAGGTTGATCGCAGTTGCAAGTCCTGCCCACTGCGGATACAGGGCGATGATCGACTGACCATGGATCAGGTTGGAGGTCAGAAGGTTGTTAAGACCCATCAGAAGACCGCCTGCAACGATTGCCGGAATGATCGGAACAAAGATGTCGCTGAGCATTTTTACAAAGCGCTGAAGCGGATTGCCCTTCTTCTCCTCGGATTCATCATTGGCGGTTGTTTCGCCCTGAACACCGAGCTGTTTCTGAACCTCGTCGCAGACAAGATTGACGGTGCCTGCTCCGAAAATAATCTGGAACTGTGACTGTGTGAGGAAGACCCCCTTGACTCCCTCTACATCGCTGAGAGCATTTTCATCTCTCAGATCATTGTTGCGCAACTGAAGACGAAGACGGGTTGCACAATGTGCGACAGAGCGGATATTTTCCTTTCCGCCTACGAGTCGGATTACTTCACTGGCGATTTTTGCATAATCCATAAAAAACCTCTCCTTTTTTGTGGTGATAAATGAATTGAACAATGAACCGTGAAACAAAATGTGGTATCGGTTCCATATCTGAATCATACAGCATTTTTGTCGTAAAGTCAATACGAATATGGAATCGATACCACATTTGAACCGCCAAAAAATCAGGCGATTTTTTGTGCAAAACGAACAAAACCATGCGTCATCATCTCACACTCTTTCCGGGGATCATCTCAAAGCCGATGACCTGCTTGACCGGGACGGGTTCGTTGCGGATCAGACGCAAGATTGTCTCGGCGCTGAGTTGCCCGAGCGCATAGGAATCGAATTTCAGAGTCGTGAGTTCCGGGGAGAGGAGAGCACTCTCATTGTAACCGCCGAAACCGGCAACGGAGACATCATCGGGAATTCGTTTTCCGAACTGAGCGAGCGTGTAGTAGGCACCGAATGCAAGGCGATCCGTTGCACAGATCATCGCGTCTACGGGACCGCTTTCGAGCGCTTCCTTTGCCATCTGCTGACCGCTCTCATAGCTGTAATCACCGGCGAAGAGGCGAACCTCAGAGATCCCGCAGGATTTCAGACCGTCGAGAACACCCTGACGGCGAATGATTCCAACTGCGCGGTCGGTATCGCTGATTCCGAGCCAGACAACGTGCTCCGGATGAGATTTTCCAACATATTTTCCCATCTCGAATCCAGCCTGATAATCATCGTCCACGACGGAGATTCCGGCGTCGAATTCCTGTGCCATCACGACGATCGGGACGGGACTGTTGGCGATCAGCTTGCGGTGCTGGTCGGTAATGGAGATGGAGCTGAGCAGGATTCCGCCCACGTTTAAGCTGATCAGACGGCGAATGTTTTCGAGCTCGAGGGCGATCTGGTGATCGGAGCTCTTGATTAAAGTCTCGTATCCCTGTTCGCGCAGATGGCGGTCGATGCTTGTGATGACGCGACCGGTGATCTTGGAATTCAAGGTCGGCACGACAACGCCGATGATGTTGCTCTCACGGGCATTGAGTCGGGCAAATGAGTTTGGCATATATCCGCACTCGCGGATCACAGCCTGAATCCTCTCGCGGGTCTCTTCTTTCACATATCCGCCGTTGAAGTAGCGGGAGACTGTGCTTTTTCCGACACCGGACATCTCGGCGATGTCCGCCATAGTAAATTTCTTCATAAATAATTTTAACTCCTTGGAATTTTTCATAATACAAGTATATCACGATTCTGGAATGCGGAAAAGTGCGGGGAAAGTTCCTACACAGGGGAGAGGAAGTTTTCGGAAGGGAAAATCCCGTAGGATACTGTGCCGAAAGCAGAGTTTGCCGGTGTGTGTCCGCAGACAGGAGGATATGTTTGCGACTAAGAGAGAATGTTGCTATAATGATAGTTACACGACAAACAAGTTTGGATATGAGCAAGCAAGTAAAAAGCAAAAGAATTAGTAGTCATGGAAATGACGAGGAAAGAAGTAGAACGATATGGACAGTCGATTATTTCATTATGTTATAGCGGTGGAGGAATGTGGAACAATCTCGTCAGCCGCCAGAACTCTGTTTCTGTCACAACCTGCGCTGACAAAGCAGATTGGAAAATTGGAATCTGAGCTGGGGTTTCAGATTTTTGACAGGAGTAAAAATCCTCTCGGGATTACGGAACAGGGAGAGATCTTTCTGGAATTTGCCGGACGTTATCTGGAACTGGAAAAGGAATTTCAGCAAAAATTGGATGCAGTGTCCGGAGAGAAACATCAGGATTTGATTGTGATGACAACAAGCCGAGGAGGAATGTATGCGGGGGTTCGCACCTCGGCATTTCTTGACGCACATCCGGAAATCCATGTGGAGTATCACAATACAGATGCGAGAACCTGCGAGGAGATGCTTGAGAGTGAGGAGAGAGAGCTTGCAGTATACACAGATCCCGTTCAGTCTGACCGGATTGAATATCTGCCTTTGGAAGAAGATCCGCTTCTTCTCGTAATCCCGAAGGACAGTCCGGCGCTTGAGGGAGTTGAGATCGGGGAAAATTCATATCAGAATACGCTCGAGAACGATGTGGAATGTCTGCGAAGACCGAATAACCGCTTTGTTCTTTCTACATCGACGCACAGTCTGTTTCTTGCGGAGCAGGAGCTGTTTCGGCGCTGTCGGATTCATGTGGGAAATGCACTTCATGTGGATCATGTTGATACGCGATATGCGATTGCCTGTGGAGGCGGAGGGATTGTTATGGTGCCGTTACAGACGGTGAAATCTCTTTATACAAACAATCAGGTGGTCTATGCGACGATAAAGGGGGAATCCTTTTACCGATATGTAGTGATCGCGAAGAAGCGCGGAAGAAAACTGTCAACGGGAGCAGAACTTTTTTGGAAGTTTATGGTGGGTCAGCGGTTTGCCCCGTAAAACTGGCTGATATGTCATTTAAGCCATAACGAATGGGAATGGGCTGTGTGAAAAAGAGGAATAAGAGAACATAGAAATGAATGAGAAGTGCTTGTCCAAGTAGAGGATGGGTACTTCTTTTTTTTGCGTTTATTTATGTGAATTTTAAAGAAATGTGGCAGAAAATTTGAGTGATACGGGCATCCGGATCAGAGAATATTCAACGGAGAACGGATGAAGCGCAGATAAAAAATAAATAAAGAATAGAGGAACAACAAGTGAAGAACAGATGGGGAACAGACGGAAAGCGGGAAGAAAAATGGTTATGGAAGGTGGAGAAAACCTGAATAGCTGAGGACGGTTGAAAGTATTGCGCAATTAAAAAAAGTTTATATATAATACAGACAATGTTTTTACCGGTGAAAGCAAACGAAACAAAGAGACAAAGCAAAAGAAGAAATGAAAGAAATGAGAGAACAACCATTTCTGGGTGTTGTCGGGGTGAATAGGAGAGGATAAAAAGATGAGCAAGCTGAAGGAAGTAAAACTGCTTGGAATGCCACTTTGGATGTTCCTGATTCTTCTTGTGGTAACTTGGGGAGTTGGAATGACGGAGTCGATTCCGGGCGATATGGTAGGCGCACTTTGTTTTGCAACTGTTGTTGGAACTTTCATTGGATTTATTGGAGATCGGATTCCGATCTGGAAAGACTGGCTTGGCGGTGGTATGCTTCTGACCTGTCTGGCAGCTGGAGCAATGTCCACATTCCATCTGATTCCGGATTCCCTTGTGGAAACGTTGAATACGTTTAATGGTAAGACCGGATTTCTGAATCTTTATATTCTGGTGCTTGTCACGGGATCAGTTTTATCTGTGAACAGAAAGCTCCTGATTCGTTCTCTGGGCGGATATATTCCGTGCATCCTTTCTGCGATTGTGTTTGCGTTTTTGTTTGCAGGAGTAGCAGGAATCATTGTGGGAATCGGACCGATCAATGCAATCTTGAATTACGCACTTCCGATCATGGGAGGTGGAAACGGTGCCGGAGCAATCCCGATGAGCAAGATCTGGGGAGAGGCAAGCGGACAGGACCCACAGATCTGGTATGCATCTGCATTTGCAACCCTTAGTCTTGGAAATATGATTGCCGTTCTGATTGCTGCCCTGATGAATAAACTTGGAGAGAAGAAACCGGAGTTCACCGGAAACGGAGAGCTGATGAAGACTCCGGCAGATCTTGGGACACAGGAAGCAGAAATCAAGCCGACGGTGGCTGATTATGCAGCGGGTTTGGCACTTGGTCTGTTCTGCTTTGTATTCAGCGGATTTTATTCTTCCAAGATTTCGATCATTAACCATGCAGGTCTTGGATTCTCGATTCACCAGTTTGCATTTATGATTATTCTTGTGGCACTCTTAAATATTTCCGGTCTGGTTCCGGACAATGTGCGTGCCGGTACAAGAGGAATGCAACAGTTTTTTGTAAAGTATATGTCCCTTCCGCTTATGGTTACGGTCGGAATCGGAACAAACCTGATGGACTATGTAAAAGTACTGAATTTCCAGAGTCTTGTTGTCATTGCAGCCGTTGTTATTGGTGCAACGCTTGGTGCATGGCTGATGGCTCCGCTCTTTAAATTCTTCCGAATCGAGACGGTTGTCACAGCGGCACTTTGCATGGCAAACGGAGGTGGTGCAGGTGATATTCAGGTTCTTGGAGCAAGTCATCGCATGGAGCTGATGAGCTATGCTCAGATTTCCTCGAGAATCGGAGGAGCGATCATGCTTGTCATTGCAAGTTTCATGTTCAGTACCTTTATGTAGAAATCTGTGAGAAACTCTGAGAAAAATTGTGAGAAAAAATTTGAGGGAAAACGGATGAAGATTGAGACATTGAATTTTTGTATCACACCTCTTAGCAGAGAGGTAAAGGTTCGCGTGTTTACACCGGATGGCTATGAGACGGGAGAAAAACAGTATCCGGTTCTCTATGTGAATGACGGACAGGATCTGTTTTGCGATCAACAGACATTCTGGGGAGCAGAGAGCCTGAGATTTGAGCAGTATTATAGAGACTATGGAAAGTTTGTGCCGGATGTGATTCTTGTGGCGATTGAATCGCCGGATGATCACGCGAAGCGCACCGCGCAGTATTCGCCATTTACGAAAGATTTTGTTGTTCCGGAGGGAAAGACGTTTGAACCGCATATTGAGGGAAAGGGCGTAGAATATCTTGAGTGGATGACAAAGGAACTTAAGCCGGAGATTGACCGCAGATATCGGACTCTGACGGATGCAGATCATACCGGAATCTGTGGATACAGCACGGGTGGTCTGATCAGCACTTATGCACTGCTTGCACATTCGGAGACGTTTCACCGCGCAATCATTATGAGTGCGGCAGTCTGCATCTGGATGGATAAGTTGGAAGAAGTATTGAAGATGGCGGATTACTCACATATTTGCAGACTGTATCTGGACACGGGAACAAATGAGTTTGGACGGATGACGACGAAAGAGGAATTTCTTGCAGGATCGGAGATCATTCGCAGTTATTTCGTTCGCGGAGGTCTGACACCGAAAACGATGAAATATAATGTGTATCAGGATGCGATTCACAATCAGAGGGAGTGGAGAATGCGCTTCCCGGATGCGCTTCGCTGGACATTTCCAGAGTTTTAGGACATTTCCATAAGAAAATAAGAATGATTTTAAACCTTCGGGATAGGAAAATCTATTCCGAGGGTTTTTGTGTTTTGTAGAAATCTCTTTTCGGAATGGAAGAAATATGATAAAATCCAAAGATGGATGTTACCATAACGGTAGGCGGTTCGGCTCTCTTGGGAGGGCATGCGTACCCTCCGATTACATTTTGATGTAACGAAAAATATAGGAGGAGGGGGATGCCATATGAGTATTATGGATTTCGTAGCATTGGTAAGCTTCGGCTTAACATGCTTTGGACTTGGATACACTTTGGGAAAAGACGCAAAAAAATAACCGCCCTGTCCTCGAAAAACTTGGCGATTATTTTTTTGCTTATGTTTGATTAGAGACGACCGTCTATCGGTAACATCCCTCTTGATATATAATATAGCATTTAAGCGAATGATATTCAAGCGGATTTTAACAATTTGGAATGCGATGCAATGGCAAATTCCGTTACTGGGCACGTGCGCGTGAACAGTAAAAACAAAGGTATAAAGAATAACGATTATTAGCACATAAGAGTTAGAAATGATGGTATAGACAAAAAATACAGGAGGTGCAATTTCGATGAGACAGTGTATGGATGCAGACAATCTGCATCGCCGTTTAAAAAAGATTATCGGGCAGGTTCAGGCGATTGACCGCATGGTGGATGAGGATGTGCCGTGTGAGGATATTTTAGCGCAGATTAATGCGGCAAAATCCGCGCTTCATCGGGTTGGTCAGGTTGTGCTTGAGGGTCACATCCAGCATTGTGTGCGGGATGGAATTGAGCATGGGGATGCCGACCAGACGATCGCAAATTTCACGAAGGCTGTTGAGCGCTTTGCAAATATGAAATAATGAGCATTTATTTGTTTATTTAACGAAAAATCGAAAGATTGAATAAAGAGAGGATACATTGTCCATGAGAAATTGGACGGATGATCCTCTCTTTTTTTATGGGAAAATTTGGGGCGAGTGGAAGCAAGACACTTGACAACCAATACCCCCATAGGTATAATAGCACACAGAATATATACCTATATGGGTATAGGTACAAAAAACCTTATTCTGGGTAGGTAACAGGTTAGAGGGAGGAAATTCAGTATGATAGAAAAACTGGAAGAGTTTCTGGAATGGGGAGGCACGAAGAAGGATATTGTCTGTCTGATTCTCTCCGCGATTGCACTGGTTGTCAGCATCTTTGATCTGGTTCCACTGCCGTTTGATGCATCGTGGATTTCGATCATTCTGTGTGGAGTGCCGATTATTCTTGAAGCGGTTATCGGTCTGGTCACAGCGTTTGACATCAAGGCGGACGTGCTTGTCTCGATTGCGCTGATCGCGTCGATCATCATCCGCGAGGATTTCGCTGCCGGTGAGGTCGCCTTCATCATGCAACTTGGCGCACTTCTCGAGGATTTGACTGTCGCAAAGGCGAGAGCGGGAATTGAGAAACTCGTTCATCTGACTCCGCGGACAGCCCGCGTGATCGGAAAGATTTCGGGAAGTCAGGGA
>SKED01003215.1_pt1 | contig 10353 bp, 10 predicted proteins | sample 4826651 | NCBI WGS metagenome assembly SKED01 (sample SAMN11008818, study PRJNA524170) | human gut metagenome | biome: Human fecal sample; material: Feces; isolation source: fecal sample from pouch patient p19 | host: Homo sapiens | place: Israel: Tel-Aviv | collected 2016-06-28
ACTGCCTATGAAAGAGAAAGAAAACCAGAAACTGATCGATTCCTATGATTATCTGTCCAATGCGGCATCCACGCATGACTGCACCGGGCTGATTCCGTCCGCGCCGGTCAGTGAAGAGGAACTTGAATCTTATGAGGATGTCTATCATTACCGTCCCCCCAGGATGAAATCTTCTCCTGATACAGAAGAAAAATAGTCTGAAACTGTGTACCTGCCTGTCCTTTTCTTGCATATTTCAAATTTTTTCCTTATTTTGCAGTATTTTACTTTATATTTGCAAATTTTTATATTGTTTCTTTTCGATATATTCTGCTGTACGCTAAGAGAAACGCAGGCGATGCGTCTGTTTTTATGGAGAAAGGAGCAGGGATATGGACTACAAACGCATGAATGAGTTTCGACTTCTCGGTCTGACCATTGCTTATTATCGCAAACTTCGTGGACTTACACAGGCAGAACTGGCAGAGGCAACCAACCTCAGCCGTACACATATCAGCAATATTGAGGCACCAAATGGAAAAACATCGATTTCTCTGAACAAGCTTTTTGATATTGCAGAGGTTCTGGAAGTTCCGGTGAAAGATCTGTTTGATTTTCGTGATACCTGATGAATCGCGGCAGCCGCCATTTTCTTGTGGAAGCACAGATTTTGACTCGTTGCTCGTGTAAAAAAGAGACTGTTTTGTGACAAAGTGGGGGATTCCCAGCAAAATCATCACAAAACAGCCTCTTTTCGTTCAATTCCTTATTTTTTCTGGCTCAGAGTGCTGTTATGGTACGCACTGGACATCGTAACATCCTCTCCGAACCAATCCGGCGGACAGTAACTGTTTGCCTCCTCCTCGGTTGCAAATTCCACTTCTGCAAGCAGCAGTCCCTCATATCTTCCGTGGAAAACATCCAGTTCAATCGTCAGTCCGTTTTTCTCCGGGATGCGGTAACGGGTTTTTGTAATCACCGTTCCGTCCGCTTTTCCCAACAGATGTTCATAAGACTCTTTCGTCAGCTGCAGGTTATATTCTTCCCGCACCATCAGACCTTTGGACTTGTAGGTCAGCACATAATCCGCCCCTTCTTTTCTCACCCGAACCACCGGCTCCGTGCAAAGATACGCCTGTTCCATCTCCATGTGCGGATATTGCGCCAGATCTTCCGGCAGTTTTTTGATCAGGTATTTCCTTTCGATCTCCATTTTTTTCTCCTTTTACTCGTTTTTTGAGTTCTTTTAGTTCTCTGTTATAACCATTATAACCGCAAAATCCTGCAAACAAAAGTCCCTCTTCCCGCTTGTCTGTATTTTACAATGTTGCTATACTGTTTTATGGAATATATGAAATATTAATTGAACATTTCCAGAAAGGATGAACCATATATGATAAATACTTCTCAGGATCTGAAAGATCTTCTTTTCCGTATCAACCGTAAAAGTTATCCGGCGTATAAAGACACGAAAGGCAGCTATCGTTTTCCGGGGTATGTGCTCTCCATCGACCATGTGCAGGGTGATCCCTTCGCTGCCCCTTCAAAAATCAGCCTTCATATCAAAGGCGCACAGGCAGGTTTTCCGGAATCTCTGTATGCGACACGCGAGATGCGGATCGCTCTTCAGAATCAGCTGATCCGTGGATTTGCAGCGCATATTGAAAAATACAATTTCCGCGCCAAAGGTTCCGGAAAAAGCGGTCTGATCGCCATCTCAAAGCCGGGACAGGAAATCCTCGAACGCTCCGCCTGCACGATGGACGCAAAAAACGGGGATCTGACCATTCGTCTGGAGGTCGGTTTTCCTGCCAACGGACGTACGATCAACTCCGGAGAACTGATCAAAATTCTGTTTGATTTTCTTCCGGTCTGCGTGAAAGACGCTCTTTTTTACCGAAATCTGGATGCTCGGAAACTGGAACAGGTACGGGCGCTTGCCGAGGATCAGACCTTTATCCGAAAAGAACTCGCAGCACGAAATCTCACCGCCTTTGTCGCAAACGGCTCCGTTCTTCCGCGGGAATCCGGCGTGTCTTCCCGTCCGATGAAAAACGGAATTCCATTCGTCTCACCGGATTCCATGGCAGTCACTCTGGATCTTCCAAACCACGGTCCGCTGACCGGTATGGGGATTCCATGCGGTATCACGCTGATCGTAGGCGGCGGCTATCACGGCAAATCCACACTGCTTGAGGCTCTCGAACTGGGTGTGTATAACCATATTGCTGGAGATGGCAGAGAATATGTGATCACCCGGGACGATGCGGTAAAAATCCGTGCGGAGGACGGTCGAAGCATCAAGCACACGGATATTTCTTTCTTCATCAACGACCTGCCAAACCACAAAGACACCCATTCCTTTTATTCCGAGGATGCCAGCGGAAGTACTTCGCAGGCTGCCAATGTCATCGAAGCGCTCGAGACGGGAAGTCATCTGCTCTTAATTGATGAAGATACCAGTGCTACAAACTTTATGATCCGCGATGAGCTGATGCAGCGGGTAGTCAACCGCAATCAGGAACCGATCACGCCATTTATCGAACGTGTACAGTGGTTGAGCGATGCACAGGGAATCTCCTCGATTCTGGTTGCCGGAAGTTCCGGATCTTATTTTCATGTGGCAGATACGATTTTACAGATGGATCATTACAAACCGGTGGATATCACTGCATTTGCCAAAAAAGAAGCGGAAGCTTTCCCTTCGATTCAGCCTTCCGCCCCTTCCGGTGCTGTTGCAGACTATCGCCGTGTGATCCAGCCGGATCCTGCTTTCCGTCCGGATCGCCGTCTGAAGATGAAAGTACTGGGTATGGACAGTATCTCCGTCAACCATGACGCCATTGACCTTCGCTGTCTGGAACAACTGGCTGATCCTGAACAGATCCAGGCACTTTCTGCTCTCCTCTGCTATGTGGAGCGGCGTCTTTTTAACGGAAAAGACACCTTGCACCAGATCATGGATCAGCTTGATAAAGAATTATCCACCAGGGGACTCGAGATTCTCTCCGAGGGCGGCAGATTGGCCCCGAATCTTGCCATGCCGCGTATCCAGGAGGTCTATGCCTGCATCAACCGGTTCCGTGGTCTGAAAATCTAAAGAATTTCTTTCTGATTTTTTTTGAAATTTTATAAAGTCTTCATGACGTAGACACACTTTTATCACATTTTCCATGTAATATAATACTCAACAAAGCGAACCACACTTTGTTAAAGGATGTCACAACATCGCCTGTTGTGACATCCTCCCCCTCATTAAGTGGTAACAGTTATTTTTAGATTTCCTTTTTCATATTGGCCGGTATCCGAGAGGGTACCGGCCCTTCCTCATTTTATCCGAAATTTATTTCCGGGATCAATCACGTATTTTCCTTGAAACCTCCCTGGAATGTTATATATCAATTGTATTTTCGCCCAAAATAGGATATGATTAATAATATCTATTACTTCTCGGGAGACAACTTATGAAAGACAGGCATAAAAAAGAAAAAAAATCCACAAGAAAGCATCACCGGATTCTCTGGGTGTTCGCTTTCTTTCTTGTAGTCGGAATCGGAGTGACCGCATATATCCTCCTTTTTTCCGCATATACCCGGTGGGTGGAACGGGAGACAACCGCCACCGGCACCGTGCAGGAAGAAATCTACAGTTTCAAGAGCCGGCGGGATCTGCTTTCCCTGACACCGGAGGTCAAACGGGCAGCTTTATACGGACGTGCTACCGAAATTGATTATGGAACCTATATTATCCCTGGACTTAACGCTACAGAAACACAGGTTTTCGGAGAGAAAAACACTTCCTCCATCTGTACTTCCATGACTCCCCAGGGACTCGCCGTTACCGAAGATTATCTTCTGGTCACTGCTTACTGTCATACCAACACGCATAACTCTGTCATCTACGTCATCGATAAAAAGACCCATGAATTTGTAAAAGAAATTGTTCTTCGAAATAAATCTCATGTTGGCGGGATCGCATACGATACGATTCATAACAACATCTGGATCTCCTGTATGTCCCGTGGTATTCCGCAGGTCACTGCGATCACACTGGATCAGTTGAAAAATTACCGTTTTCAGGATGATTACCAGCCGATTTCCTATTCTCAGTCTTACGATCTGTACGCCATTACTCGGAATTCATTTCTGACCTATTATAATAATGCATTATACATCGGTTATTATACTTCCAATTCCGCGAGTGTGCTGGAAGAATACGATATTACCGAGGACGGAACCTTACAGACCAGTACCGTTGACGATGCCACAATTACAACCGGTCAGCTGGGTGTGGATTCGCTGACACCGCTTGCCCTGCCATCCGGGATGCGCGTGATCACAGAGCGGGCACAGGGTGTGGCATTTTATAAAAACAGGATCCTCACCTCTCACTCTTACGGGGTGCTTCCGGGATCCCTGAAAGTATTTCCGAACTCTCTGCAGATGCTGCTTGAGGAAGGCACCATGCTGCAGAAGATCCGTTTTCCGTCCAAACTTGAGCAGATCTATGTGGATGGTGACGATCTCTATGTACTGTTTGAATCTGCGGCATACGGCTATCGCTACACTTCGCTGACACAGTTTGACCGGATCTTAAAATTAAATCTGAATACTCTGCTGGCAGACAGCACAAACTAATATTATAATCAAAGGAGGGATCGTATGAAGCAGTATCTTTTTCTCGGCGACAGCATCACCGATGCGGATCATCTCTTTGATCCTGCCAATCTGGGATACGGCTATGTCTCTCTCCTTGCCCGCAGACCGGAATATACAGACGCTACGCTTGTAAACCGGGGACACGAAGGCTTTACCATTGAGCGGGTGTTACAGATGCTCCGTCGTGACGGACTCGGCGGTCACTGGGATGCGATCACCCTCCTTGTCGGAGTCAATGATATTCCCGTGGAACTTTTTACTTCTCACTCCAGGATCCCCCTGGAGTTTTCTGCCCTTTACCGGGAAGTACTGGATCTTTTATGCCGGCATACTTCCACCATCCTGTTACTGGAACCGTTTCTTTTTGATGAACCAGCAGAATACTCCGCCTGGCATTCTTATATCGAAAAAGAAAGCCAGATCATCCACGATCTGGCACTCTCTTATTCTGCTCATTTTGTCCCGACGGACGCGATACTCCGACAGGCAGCCCGCTGTGATGGCGTCGATGCGATCACAACCGACGGGATTCATCTGACCACCCGGGGTAATACCCTCCTTGCTGATCTCTGGCATCAGGCATTTACTGCTCTTTCTCCTGACTGATCCCGCCTTCTTTTTCTTTCTGCTTTCGTCTGCGGTTCATGATCCCGCCGATTCTTCCTGTCTCTTTTGCAGACAGAGTCTTCCACCCTTCTTCAAGCACCTGATCGAGAAGTCCGAGTTCCTGTGCGATCTCATATTTCATCCGCTCTTCCCGGCTCATCTTTGCGATATCCTCCCGGCTTACCTTTTTCTCTTTTCCCATAAAAAAAGTCACACTCCTTTTCTCTTGAAGTATGACCTTTTTTTCTCTTTCTATTCACGTTGTTCTTTATTTCGGAATGATGATCGATGCGATGATGTACGCAAGGATTCCGGATCCTCCCATAAAGGAAAAGATCACCCATGCCAGTCTCACCAGCGTCGGATCGATGTTAAAATATTCTCCGATTCCGCCGCAGACTCCACAGATCATATAATTGGTTGAGGAACGATATAATCTCTTATTTTCCATATTCTGATTCTCCTTTTATCATATAAATTTTTACTCTCTGTTATTTTTTCGGACCCACGCTTAAAATATATCCGTTACCCATTCCACAAACCAGTTAACCGGATCAAAATTGGTATGGTCACTGATTTCACTCATAACCTCATCTTTCATCTCCTGAAAATCCCCGCTGTTGATGGAAAGTGCATCCACCAGATCATTTCCTCCCCGGATTCCTCCGAGAAGCATCCCACAGATCAGAAGGGCAAGCCCGAGTCCCCCGCAGATTCCGCTGGTTACAAGTAACCCTTTGTTCAAACGCTTCATTCTGCCCTTGCCTCCTTTCCTTTATGTACGATTCTTGAGATAAAATTCAGCGTGGTACGTAATACACGCGGACACAGCTGAAAGGTAAACCACAGGAAAAATACTGCGCATAAGATTCCCAGTGCGATGCAGATCAGACCGCCGCCCATGCTTACCAGTCCGGCTGCCGGTGAACTGATCGCATGAAGGATCCCTTTGATCAGAACGGCGATCCCGCCTCCAATCATTCCAATCGCTACGGCGAAAAAGCTGATCCACAGGGCAAATACGGTTGCCAGGATTCCGATAAAAATGCCAAGTGCTCCACCGCCAACGCCGAGAAGCATCGGAGATGCAAAGACCAGTATAATGATGAGCAGTGCCCATCCGCCAACACCGCGTTTCGGTTTTCTCGCCTGCATCGCATACGGGCTTTGCGTACTTCTATTCTGCCAGGTCTGTTGCTGACCGCTCTGTCCCTGCGTATCTGCATTCTGCCAGCCTTGCTGTGTACTCTGATTCCATCTGTTCATTGTCTGCCCATTCTGCTGCCAGCCATCGGCGTCCTTCGTCTGACTTTCTGTCCCTGTATTTTCCATATCGGTATCATTCGCTCCGAATGTCGATCCGCCATACTGCAGGTTTGCCTTGATGCTTGCTACTACTTTTCCCGGACTTCCCAGTTCCTGGATCACGGCATCCTCGTTTTCCTCCCCGGCATCGTCAAAATATTCCTGATAATAGCGAATGGCTTCCTGCCGTTCTGCCGGCGGCAGATCCTGCAGAAGTCTCGCTAATTGTGCAATAAACTGCTCACGATTCATTGTTGATTCCTCCCTCAAAAACCATGGAAATATTGGATGAATATCTCTTCCACTCCTCTTTGTATAACCCCAATTGGGCCAGTCCCTGCTCGGTTACTTTATAATATCTCCGGTTGCGCCCCGCACATTCCAGATCATAGACCATCAGGCACTGATCTTTCTGCAGCCTGCGAAGCACCGGATACAGGGTGGAATCGGAAATGTCGATAACCTTCCGCACATCCTGTGTGATCTTATATCCGTAAGTGCCTTCCTTCTCTCTCGAGACAACGGCAAGAACAATGGCATCCAAAAGAGCCGCTCCTGTATTAAATACCATATCGCACCCCTTTTTCTTTTTTCTGTATGTTCGAACCCTTTCCCGATCTGTTTTCACGAAAAGACTCCGCTCATACCTTTCCCCCGGTTTCCCGGACCGTATGTTGTTTTACATTTAATAATATACGCCGTATAATATTAGATGTCAACAAATCCTGGGAATCTTTAAAATATCTTAAGACTTCTTCTAAATATCTACAAAAAGCGGCTGCCGCGGAGGTTACACCTCCACAGCAACCGCTTTTCCAAGCGCAAATGAATATAAATAACACTCTTTTACCTTTTTTCCATACGCGCGCTCCAACGCCTGACTGTAATAATGCATCTGTCTCTGATACCGTTCGATCAGTTCCTGTCCCTCTTTTACATGGTCAGTTTTATAATCCACCAGCACCAGGCCGTCCGCCTCTTCCCAGAAGGCGTCGATGATTCCCTGTACCAGGATCTGCTCCCCCTGATCCCACGCAGGATTTCTCTCACTGGCATCGATACTCATCACAAACTGCTGTTCCCGGTGCAGCGTGCCAAGCACAAAGGCTTCTTTCATCCGTTTTCCCACAGCTGAACGCACAAACCAGCTGATCTGACTGGAACGTACCACTTTGGCCGCCTCTTTGCTGATCTTTTCTTCCTGCAACAGTTCTTCAATCTGCTTCTCGATCGCCTGCTGTGAGTCGACTCTTGCGTAGTCCAGGCATTCCAGGATCCGGTGATATACCGTTCCCCTTGCAGCCCCCTGTAACAGTGGCTCCTGTTCTTCTTTCATAAAATCAGGAATGATTGGCTCCTGTTCTTTCTCCACGTACAGATAGACAGTTTCTTCCTCCGGCTCTTCTCTTCCCTGTTTTTTCAGTTCGGATACACTGACTTTCGCCGGAATCTCCTGCAGATATTCATACGGATACACATAGGAAAATTTCTCTTCCAGATCTTTTCGGATCGTCGCATCAAACACCTCCTGCGGATCCCAGGTTTCGTATGCGGCTCTCTGCCGTACCCGGTCTTCCCGGTCTGTTACCTGATCCGTGATCAGATGTTCCATCTCAAGGATCTGCACCGGAAACTCTTCGTTTGCTCCGGCAAGTGCTGGAAAAATCCAGTCCCAGTAGCAGCGCGCGCCTTCCCGCATGCCGTAAGGAAGTTTCTCTTCCTGCCAGTCCTGCGCCTCCGCCTGTACTGCCTGATAATCCTCTATTTTTTTCACGGTTCCGGTAAGGATCAGTTTTTCTTTTGCTCTTGTGAGTGCCACATATAATACACGCAGTTCCTCACCCAGACTCTCCAGCCGGATCTGTTTCTGGATCACCTGCCGCACCAGTGACGATGCCTGTGTCCGCTCCTTGGGGTCTACCGCCTGCATCCCGATTCCCAGATCCTGATGGATCACCAGACCGGTGCTGGCATCGGACATATTAAACCGTTTCCCCATCCCTGCCGCAAAGACAATCGGAAACTCCAGTCCCTTACTTTTGTGGATGCTCATGATCCGCACCGTATCTTCCTGTTCTCCACGGATATTGACCTCACCAAAATCCACCTGATATTTCTGCAATTGTTCCACATACCGGATAAAATTAAACAACCCGCGGTAACTGGTGCTCTCATATTCCATGGCTTTTTCCACCAGCATCTGCAGATTTGCCCGCCGTTGTGCACCGCCGGGCATCGCACCTGCGTATAACCCATACCCGGTCTTTGCCAGAATCTCTCCGATCAGTTCATGGATCGGCGTATAAGTAACCTTTTCACGGAGTTTTTCATAGACGGACCAGAAATTGCCAAGTTTTTCACACAACTCCCCGTCCTGTCCCTCCTGCAGATAGTTCCAGACACAGCCATAGATTTTCTCCTGCGGATAGCAGGCTTTTAACAGTGCCAGCTCTCTCGCACTGCACCCGCCTAACGGCGATAACAGGACACCGGTAAATGGAATCTCCTGCATCGGATTATCCAGGATCCGCAGATAGTTCAGGATCGTCTGTACTTCTGTCGTGGAAAAATATCCTGTTTTTGAGGTAGCATAGGCAGGGATTCCCATGTCCATCAGTACATTGACAAAGTTCTCCGCCCAGCCGGTGATCGTCCGAAGCAGGATCACACAGTCCTGATAACGTGCGGGACGATACTGTTTTTCTTTCTTATCCCAGACCAGTTCTGTTCCCACCATGCTGCGGATCTTTTCTCCGATCATCCGTGCTTCCAGCTCCTGATCGCTCTGTTCCTGCATCTTCTCATCCATACCGTCCGTGCCGGTCTGTGCCACAAGCACCTGGCACGCCGGTTCTTCCGGTACTCCCTCCGGCTTTTCTTCAAATACCGCACCCGGATACAATGCCGCATCTGCATCGTATTCCACCGCTCCCAGATCCTTTCCCATGATCCGGTAAAAGATCTGATTGACCCCTTCGAGCACCCCGGCTCTGCTTCGGAAGTTTTTGTGTAGGTCGATCCTCTGACATACACTGTCTTCCAGACTGTAGGTTTCGTATTTTTCCATAAAAAGTTCCGGTCTGGCAAGGCGGAACCGGTAGATACTCTGCTTCACATCGCCCACCATGAACAGATTATGCCGCCCGAAGCGAAGCTGTGACACACTCTGCAACAAAGTCTCCTGCACCAGATTGCTGTCCTGGTACTCATCGATCAGGATTTCCTCAAAACGATCGGAAAATTCATCCGCTGCCTGGGTATACCGGATCTCCCCGTCTTCTTTTTTGACCAGGATCTCCAGCGCAAAGTGTTCCATATCTGTAAAATCAACGATATTTTTCTGCCGCTTTTTTTCCGAAAATGTCTCGATAAACTGCCGGGTCAGACGAATCAGTTCCTGCACCGGCTCCCTGCAAAGTTCCAGTTCTTCCAGCACTTCCTCCGTTGTCTCATAAAAATAATTCTCCCGCAGTTTTTTCACAGCATCTTTTGCCTGATCCCGCAGGTTCTTCGCCAGCTCCCGCTTATCCTCCTGCACACTGTCATCTTTCTTTCGTGACAGTGCTTTTGGCTTCCAGCTATCCAGCAGGACTCTGCATCCGTCAAAATCCTGTGTTTCGAAAGCCTCTTCCAGATCTCTTCGAAACAAAAGATCCTGTTCCAACGCTTCTCCGTACATATATGGTCCGCCGGGACTGTAGATCACTTCTTTGCACCGCTCCTGAAGATAAGTGATCTGATCCAACAGGTGTCCGGCATCCTCCCACAGTCTTTTCATCCATATACAGGACACCAGCTCTTCCTT
>SKED01003218.1_pt1 | contig 10347 bp, 10 predicted proteins | sample 4826651 | NCBI WGS metagenome assembly SKED01 (sample SAMN11008818, study PRJNA524170) | human gut metagenome | biome: Human fecal sample; material: Feces; isolation source: fecal sample from pouch patient p19 | host: Homo sapiens | place: Israel: Tel-Aviv | collected 2016-06-28
CTGGTTACAGATCGCTGCACTGCATGGAAAGCATTAAATGGAAATGTCAGCGAAGCCGAATTTCACGTTCTTCAGCAGATTGTCCTATGCGAAAATCAGAAAGTTTCCATTGAGAAGAAACTTGCAAGTACGATACTACTGGTTCTGATGATATGTGCAACTGCTGCATTTGTGTGGTTTACCTTTTTGGCTTGACTGAATAATTTTGGTATTTTGAATTCACATTCTTAGAAATCAGTTTTCAAAAGCAAAAATCCGCCGAGGAATCCTCCCGAAAAAAACGGGAAGAATCCTCGGCGGATTTCGTTTATCGTGTTGGCTCTTTTTCGGCTGTGTCTTTTTCCTCTGCAAAAAACATCTCTACATTTTTCTGAGCTTTCATCAACTCCTGCATCTCATCTCGTGCCTTACGGTAGTCTGGGTATGCTTCTTTCTTCTTTTTCAGAAGTGCAGCGTATTCGATGCTCAAGTCCTTGGCTTTTGGCAGCTTTTTCAATCCAGCTTCATCAAAAGCGGCTTTTGCAGCCTTGTGCAGGGTGATTTCTTCCCGATGGGCATCCAGAAAGCTCTTACGGTACCCGGCTTTGCGGTAGGCATCATAGACCGGACGTGTCCGGGCGTAATTGACGATGTGCGTCCGCAGCACGGCAATCTCGGCCATGCGCGTTTCTGCTGCCTTGATTGAATCGCCCAGTTCGTGATAGCGAGCAGTTGCGGCATCCACACGTTCCTGCATTTCTTTAATGCTGCCGATTTTATGCTCCTGTAAGAAAATCAGCGTCTTGGACATTTCTTTCAGATTATATCGCTTTGCCCAGCGAGCATACCCCATGCTCTTTCCCTCGGCCAGTTTTGCCTGAATATCCACTAGCATCTGAAATTTTTGTTCTGGTACGATGCGGTTCTGCTTTTGCCGGGGATGGTGTTCGACTTCTCCAGAGATAACCACTTTCAGTTCTTCTTCGCTGTATCCTGCGCCCAAAGTGCGGAAGCGGATGAATCGTTTCTGCCGTGTGCCTTTGACGGAGGTGTATTTCCCTCGCTTGACCTCGTATCCCTGCTGCTCCAGCTTTTGCAGAAAATCTTCGTAGTCTTTGGGTTTTTCCGCCAGAATGTTGTCGATCACGCCGCATAGACAGTCACGATTGCTTTCTTTGGGCGGATAAAGTGTGCGCTTCTGCCGCTCCCGATAGGGTTTTATCTCAATGACGGAAAGCTGATGCTCTAAGCAGATCAGATCGCTCAACCGTTGCACAGCCAGCCCGGACAATAAAAAATCCCGGAATTTCCGGGTGCTGTCCAACGCAGTGGAGTTGTAGATAATGTGATTATGAATGTGTTCCCGGTCCGTGTGGGTTGCAACGATAAACGCATACTTGCCTTTGGTGAAACGCATTGCCAGCTCATAACCCACCTTGTTGGCTTCTTCGGCGGTGATCTCGCCGGGTTTGAACGACTGCCGGATCTGATAGGCAATCACGTCACTTTTTTGTCTGCGCCCAGTGACAAGTTCATACTGCCGTTTGGACAGCATGAATTCTTCATCCACCGTCAAAGGACTGCATTCGTAGCTGCTAATCAGTTCGCCATGCTCAGTCTTGTCGGGATTCTGTACATAGTCTGTACGGCTTTTCAGACAGGCCGCAACCGACTTGCCTTTGTTTTTGTGCAACGCGATCAGCCGTGTTGCGGCCATCCTAAATCACCCCCATAAAAGAAAAAGCCGCCCGAAGGCGGCAAAAGGTTGAAAATGCTCCTTACAGTTCGGCCAACCACTCACTGAACCGCCCGATGCCCTCGGTGATGGCAGTTGCGCCGAAAAAGAGGACAAAGCAGAGGAATTCGGCTACCAGCAAGATAAGGAACTGATTCCAAGTCTGACGGTAAGCAGTGTAGATGCCACAGCCGAAGATGTAGAGCATCAGCGGAGCAACTACATAGCTGGACAGGGTTAGCAGCCACCTTGCCATCAGAGCTAGAAACGCCACAAAGAGAGAAATCGGGAAAAGAACAATTTTCTTCAGCATAGACATCATATCAAGCACTTCCTTTCTGTTCGCCCTTATTATAAAGGTATCGACTACTACGTTGCAAGGATGTCAAGCATTATATGTACACCCGCAGTCCTCCAACTGCGGGAATTTTTATAGCTCTGCCAGCTTGGAAAGAATTTGCTTGCCAATGTCAATCAGTTCATCCAGACGCTGCCGCAGATCTTCCATGTCGGCGGCGTAGACCTTGCCGCACTCGTTGGCACGCTTGGCGTACTGGTTCAGATTGTTGCTACACATCTGCAAGAGATATGCCATGCGTTGCAGTTCTTTCAAGTCGAGGTGCAGGCAATAGCCGTCCAGTGCCATCTTGCGGATATAGGCACTCAGGCTTCGGATGCCCATGCTGAGCATCTTTTCATAGATACGGTTCTTTTCTGTTTTGCTCAAGCGCAGGATGATGGTTTCATCCCGCTTTTCTTTCATCGTGCATCACCATCCTTATCATAATAGCTGCGGAACGGTTTGACAGGCTCCGGCTGATTGGTCTTTTCCCCCAGTGCAGCCAGCACAGACGGACGAGTTGCAGGTGTTTCGGTTTCCTCGGTTTCTTCGGGAGCATCCTGCGAGGAACTGCGGTCACGGTCGATGTTCAGCAAGGCGTTCAATTCAGCAAGGCGGGCAGACTTTTCGGCCAGTTCTTCCTCCTGTGCAAAGGGCTTTGCCACTTCGACCTCTGCGGCCTGCTTCTGCTGTTCAAGGTTTTGCAGAGCATTTTCGGCATCTGCAATACGGTCAGCGAAATTGTCGATGGCATTGTCCAGACGAGTGATATTGCCGCGCGCATCATCGCCCAGCGACACCGGGTAACTCAACTCTGCCCGGAGTACGACCTGATGCTCATTTTTGAAGCTGTCGAATCGAATGTTCAGTTCAAAGCCACGGTAGGTGCCCAGCAGCATCATATCAGCATTAGGCATCTCCTGCCGAGCCAGCAGCAGCCGTTCGCCTGCAGCCTTTTTGTCATCGTACACCATGCCCTTGATGGTCATGCCGCAGAAGTTTTCTTTGTCCTGCGGGTGTGCTACTGCAATCTGTGAATCCTGTTGTAAAGCAGCAATGCGGGTTTTCTGCTTCTGGATTTCCTCTGGGAAAGTTTTGAGCAGCTTATCCTCCAGACGATATTTCTGATTCTGGAAGTCTCCGCGCAGCACCTTCAATTTTGCTACCTGCACGTCCAAGTCCATCTTTTCCCGGATGCGAGGGTCGCCTGCACACAGAGCCTTGATTTCTGCGTAAGACAAAGCCTGTTCGTCAATATCATCGCAAGATCGCATAGGCGATTTGCTCGTCATGATCTGCGAGATAAACTTCTGTTTATTCTCAAGGGTCTGATCGGGTAAGAGGATGGCATTACTGCCAGCCCCTCCCCTAAGAACCGTACGTGAGAGTTTCCCCTCATACGGCTCAAGCCTTTCAGAAAGTTCCCGTTAGGGAACCCGGCGCAACAAAACAAGCATCGTTTTTGTGCAATACGGTATGGCATTCGGGATGCACCATTTCCAGCCATGGTGACTTTCCATGTCGGAACACCTTGTGAACCTTGAAACCTGTGTCAGAAGTTATCGGTTCTCCACACACAGGGCAGCAGCGGTGCTGATTTCTCCATACTTTCAAGAGCTTTTCGCGTCCGTTGGTGCTGTTCAGCATTTTCTCACCATCACGCTCTTCATAATAACCATTCCACCGCGCATCGAACGGATTTGCTTCGGCAACGATTTTCTTAAAGCGGATGATTTTGGTGTCCGTTGCATATTCGAGGGCAAAATAGGAAAGCTCTTTGTTTCTCTTCTTGGAGCGTTTTTCTGCGGCAAAAGTCCAGTTCCGAGAGCCGATGCAGTGCCAATATTTCTTGGCAATCCACCGTCTGCTCTTTTTCTTGTGCCTGCGCTTTGCCCATTGCCAGAGACAATTATAAATCTGATAGTCGATTTTGCTGAATGCTTCAGCGGACACAACAAATCGCTGGTTATTGACCCAGCCACGGATAACCGGGTTGAGCTGGCGAATCAGGGAATCCTGCTTTGCCGATTTGTTGCTCTTGACGATTTCGCGCACCTTTTTCAGCAGAGAACTGACCGATTGCTTCGAGGGTTTGATAAGGAGTTTTCCGTTGTATTTTCGAATATTCTTGCCCAAGAAGTCAAATCCATCTTCGATGTGGGTGATAACCGTCTTTTCTTCGGACAACTGCAATCCACGTTCAGCCATAAACTCTCTAATAATAGGAAGGACTTCTTCGCGCAGAAATTCCGGGCTTTCTCCGGTTACGATAAAGTCGTCAGCATAGCGCACAAAGTTCATCTTATTAAAGTGAGTTTTCCCATTGAAGTACTGTTTGGTCGGCAGTCGTTCCTTTAAGAGCCGTTCCAGCCCATCCAGTGTCATATTCATCAGAGTGGGCGAGATAGTCCCGCCCTGCGGCGTACCCTCTTCGGTGGGGAACAGCTGTTTCGTATCGACAAATCCACACTTTAGCCATTTCTGTAAAACCTGTGTGTCCATCGGAATGTTTTCCATGAGCCATTCGTGGCTGATATGGTCGAAGCATCCCTTGATGTCACCTTCGAGAATCCATTCGGGTGATTTTCCTTTGTTCAGGTCGGTAAAGCACTGCTCGATTGCATCGTGCGTACTTCTGCCGATTCGGAATCCATAGGAGTTCGGGTCACCGTAGGTTTCAGCAAGCGGTTCCAGTGCAAACATGTACAAAGTCTGCATGGCTCGGTCTGTCATTGTCGGAATACTCAATGGCCGCAGTTTGCCGTTTTTCTTCGGAATATAAACACGTTTCAGAGGCTGAGGACGGTATCCTCGCCGTTTCAGTTTATTGATTGCCTTGAATTTTGCCTCTGGGGTCAGCCACAGTTCATGGTCAACCCCAGCCGTATTTTTACCACGATTGCTTGTTACTCGCTTCACTGCCAAGGCTTTGGCGTAAAACGAGTGAGTTAACAGCCATTGCAGCGTTTTCACTTTGCTGTAATGACCTTCTTGTTGAGTCTTTACGATACGCATTTGCAGCTTTTTAACATAAGCGCGAGCCTTGTTCCAGTCGATGCTGGCCCAATCTTCCACTTTGCAAGTCGGTGCACACGATTTCTCGTTCATTTGCAATTCCTCCATTTTGAAAAGTTCTGTAAATTCTCTCGTAAAGAAAGACCATGGATGGAAGTCTGCCCGCTTTCGCATGAGGTAATGTTGCAACCTCTATCCGTCCCCATTACAGGGTCGGCATTCGCTTTTTCCATCTTTCTTCTACCCGCATTTCATAAAGTCTCCTTACGGTTTCCGTCCGATTGCTCGGAGAAATACGGGCTTACCACGTTCCGCTTATTCAACAGTATGGGTTAGGTCTCACTTCTCCGCCGGCAGCTTTGTGTCCATGTATTCCCACTATACAGGGGAATAACCAGCTGCATTACCATTTTGGTTCAGGCTTGTCAGCAACTTTAGCCTGTTCGGCCTTAACGACGTTTATCAGTGATTCACGTTACATTAACCATACCATACAAGTCAGGCTCCCCAACCGCATTGTTGCTTGCAGCTTATCGCTTTCACCTCGCAGTTTCAGCTTGAACCCTTTCGGGTGGGGCTACCCTTGTCCTGTCACGCTTCCTCACAGCCGTTACCAGCCGCTTTGTTGACAGTAGACTACTGCTAATGGAATAACAGGTCCGGTCATTGCCAGACAGTTGAATTAAGCGACTTCGTGTCGCACGAACAGGTAGACCTCATCAATGGTCAGAGAGATGACCCTGCCGTCCATGTTGGTGCGAGCCAGAATCACCGGGCCAGTCAGGTAGTGCTTGCCGCCCATCTTCAGCACCTGCGCCGGGTTGTAGCAGAGCAGCAGCGAGGTATTGGGGAGGTTCAAGCAGGCGTCGTCCTCCTCAAAACAGGGCAGGATGCCCGGAGCCTCATCCAGCGTGATGACGGTCAGCTCCATATTCGGGGCAATGGCTGCAAGGTAGACCTCGCCGCCCCGGTTTGCCGCCAGTGTAGCGCAGATGCGCACATCAATGGTGATCTCCTCGGAGCGGATGGTACGGGTAGCGTTGTTTTTCATAGGCGTTTTCTCCTTTTGATTGCAAAAGAAAAAGACCTCATCGGGTCTTTCGTTACGGTAAGTCAGCGTTCGTTCTGCCGCTGCTGTTTGCGCTGCCACTGTTCCAGCAGCTTGATGATGGTGTCCTCCATCTGTTTCGGGGTGTAGCTGCGCGGGAAATATTTCCGCAGGGTGTCGTTTTTGATGACCACCTTGTCCAGCTCGTCCTTTTTCTCTTCTCCCATGACCGCAAAGGCAACATCATACGAGAAGTGCCCTTCCTGCGCCAGCTTTTTAAGCCGCTGCGCTTGGGAAAGGGACGGCGCATTCTGGGTGTCTTGCATCGCTTCTAAAAAATCCCGCTGTTGGCTTTCGTCCAGATAGGACAACTCCACAGCGGGATTGAAGGCAATTTTCTTTTCGTCTACCATGTCCAGCAGCTCAGGGATAAGGTTGGTCAAGCGGATGAAACGCTGGACGGTTTTATATCCCTCGCCAGCATCTTCCGCAACCCGTTCAATGGACAGCTTCGACTTCTGGACAATTTGTCCAGAAGTTAAATCTGACCTAGCACCTTGATTTTTTATTGCTTCCAGCTTCATTTTGTAAGCGAAAGCCCTTTCGCTGGGTAGGATATCCTCACGTTGGAGATTGCTGTCCACCATGAGCAAAACTGCGGCATCATCATCCATGTTTCGGACGATGACCGGCAGCGTATCCAGCCCGGCAAGCTGTGCAGCGTGCTGACGGCGGTGCCCGGAGATGATCTCGTAGCCACCTTCCGGGCGTGGGCGGGCGATCAGAGGAGAAAGCACACCGTACTGTTCTACACTTTCCACCGTGCGCTGCATGGACTCATCGTCCAAGACCTTAAAGGGGTGGTTCTTGAAAGGAAACAGCTCTCCGATGGGAATCTGCTGCACCTGTTCCCGCTGCTGTTCCTGTCGGGATTCCTCGGTGGAGAAAATGTCATCTGCCCCTTTCAGCGACACGTTTAAGCTGTTTTTCGGCATTCGCCATCACCTCCCTTGTTAGAGATTTATAGGCTTCTGCCACCTTGCCTTTGGGGTCGTGCTGGAAAATGCTCTTACCCACAGCACTGATCTCCGCAGCGCGGACGGACCGGGGAATGGTCTGGTCAAACACTTTGATCTTGCTGCCGTAAGCACCTCGAATCAAATTGTCGATCTGCTGTCCATAGTTGGTGCGGTTGTCGGTCATGGTCAGCAGGATGCCCTCAATTTTCAATTTCGGGTTGATTTGCCGCCGGACTTTCTGCACAGTCTGCAAAAGCTGTTCCAGACCTTTCGCAGACAGGTACTGCGCCTGCACGGGAATCAGGGTGGTGTCCGCCGCTGCCAAGGCATTGACGGTCAGCATCCCAAGGGAGGGGGTGCAGTCCAACAGAATGAAATCGTACTCTCGTTTGGCACTGTCCAGCACCTGTTTCAACATCTTTTCCCGGTTCATGCAGTTGACAAGGGAAACTTCCAGCCCTGCCAGTTCAATGTTTGCCGGAATCAGGTCAACGCCCTCTGCATGGTGCAGGATGCCTTCACCGGGCGGAATGCTCTGGTCATTCATGGCTTTTGCCATCAGGGTGGAAAGAGTGGTGGGCAGTTCATCGGGCTGCTGCCAGCCCATGCTAATGGTCAAGCTGCCCTGCGGGTCAGCGTCCACCAACAGGACTTTTTTGCCCTCCATCGCCAGCCCGATGCCCAGATTTTCACAGGTAGTGGTCTTGCCGGTGCCGCCTTTCTGGTTGACGATGGCAATCGTGGTTGCTTTCTTTGAAATTTTCATCACCTCCGATTCGCTAAGTCGTGGTTGGTTTGGTTTTGATAGGAAAGCTGCATGGTGGTGGGTGCGTTGTACAGAGAAGCGAGCAGGTATTGTTTCATGTTTCGGATTGGGCTGCTGTTCTCTGCAAGGCACTTCAACACAAATTTGATGTGGTCGGCGTTCAGCTTCATAAAGCGACTGCGTACCACCTCGGCTGGCTTATCGTCCCCGGCAATGCGCAGCGTCTTGCGGTTGGTGGCGCAGGTGTCCACCAGCAAATCTACGATCTGATAGATGGTGTCCTCATCATCCGGGCAGAGCCGGAGCAGGGTGTCTATCTCCAAAGACTGAGAGAAATATTCTTCCAAGTGTTCGCGCTTGCTCATCCCATCATCTTCTTCGGAATAGAAGGGATAAGTTTCACTCGTTTCAGTATTATTTTCATCAGTCTTATTACATCGTGATTTTGCAGGGTCTTGACTTGCGCTTTTGAAGCCTCCAGAATCGTGAAAATCACGATTCTGGAATATTGATTTTGACGATTCTGCTGAAAAGTTCTTCACATACACCAAACTTGGCTTTCCCAGACCTCTGCGTTTTCGTTCAATCAAACCAAACTTTTCAAGTTCCCGGAGCAACTTGGTTGCTTTGTTGTCTGCGCAACACAACGCCCTCTTGACATCCTCAATGGTGAAGATGATGAACACCCGGCCCTGCTCGTCCAGCCAGCCATTTTTGACGGAAAGGCTCATGCGGTCGAGCAGGATACCGTACAGCGTTTTGGCATCGGTTGACAAGGTCAGGAACCGTGGTTCCTGAAACAGTGTTTTTGGGATACGGTAGAAAGCGAAAAGCTCTCCAGCTTGTCCATAGAAGTAGTCAAGGGTCATACGGTTGTGTCAAGGGCTGAAACCGACAGTGATACAGAAACATTGTAAAAACCTCCAGTGAAAAGTATTTTGTTGAGAAATGAAAAAAGCGCAACTTCGATTTTGGGGGTCGAAATTGCGCTTGGCAACATGTTATAATACAATGTCTTGACGAAAAACGGAATGGACGTATAATAAATTGTGTTATTTGAAAATTTTATATAATTTGCCCTTTGCACGGTCTCTCTGCTGGCAACAAACAAAATTTTATCGATCGAGGAGGAAAATTAATGGGATCAGAAACAATTTCTGCAGTCATGTCTGCTTTGGCTATTATTTTGGGAATGATTGGTGCGATGTTTTCGGTAAAGCATACTGCTTCCAGTATAGAGAAAACGTCTGATGGTGACGCAAAAGAAGCAAAAGAGGCTGCTCAAAAAGTTCAGGAAGGAAATAAAGACATTATTTCTTTGATGTTGAATAATATGTCCGAATTAAGAGAATATTATGTCATTAATAAGCGGCAGGCTAATCGGGTGTTTAATGCAACATTGACGGCTTGTGTTATGGGTGGAATTATCTTTATCATTGGAAGTATCGTAGCATTTTGGGGTGGCCAGAAAGTATCGTTCTATACAACAATTTCCGGATGTGTTGTAGAACTCATTTCTGGCTTGTTTTTCTGGCTTTATAAAAGAACGATTGATCAGCTCAATCTTTATCACGAGAGATTGGGTTCAACAGAAAAGTATCTCACAGCGGTGCAGTTGGTTGATAAAATGTCAGAACAAGAAAAAGATAGTATGTATCGGTATATCATTGAAATGATGCTGATTGATAACAGTTCAAAGTGTCGTACAAAAAAGCCTCCGGAGAATAAGATACAAAATACATAATACTGTTGAACTTTGTGATGGCTGCTGAAGGAGAATTGTTGGCCAGCAAGTGATTTGTTGTATTTTAAATCAACCTATCAACGTCGAATATTGTTTATCCTCGCACCTTTGTGTGGGGGTGCGTGAGTGCGTGGTTCGGGAGAGCGCTTGCATGGCATGCAAGAGGTCAGCGGTTCGATCCCGCTATTCTCCACCAAAAAAGCACTGTACTTCGTAGGAAGTACGGTGCTTTTCTTTTTTGTTCCGGCAAAAAGATCAGAGGTGCACCGCTCGCCATGCAGGCGGGCCAGTGACACCCCCGATCTCAATCGAAACCGTTATCTGATTTAACGCTTGCAGTGTTTTCCGCGCCGCGCCGCCAGCTCCATGCCAAGGCCCGCCAGCGTATCTCTACGTCGGCGGTCTTTTTTATGGGCGCGGGTGGATTACGCAAGCCGCGCTGCTAAAAACAGCCCACTGGGCTGTTTTTGCCCCTTCTTCTGCGACGGGGCCGCAGCTGTTCGAATCCGCCCGCCTAGCCTCCGGGAAGGTTATTACAAAACAGAAACTCCAGTACCCGGTTCGGATACTGGAGTTCTTGGTGGAGCGAAGCAACCTAAATCCGAACCATTGCCCTCTGGGGCATCTTTGGCGGCGATTTCATCGAAAGTGATGGTTTTTGTGCCGTCTTTGTAGTTGAATGTAATCAAAACTTTTTCATC
>SKED01002143.1_pt1 | contig 10334 bp, 9 predicted proteins | sample 4826651 | NCBI WGS metagenome assembly SKED01 (sample SAMN11008818, study PRJNA524170) | human gut metagenome | biome: Human fecal sample; material: Feces; isolation source: fecal sample from pouch patient p19 | host: Homo sapiens | place: Israel: Tel-Aviv | collected 2016-06-28
GAAATACACTGCTCGCCTCTTCCCCCTTAATGCGGGCGGTAACCATTGCATAGATTCCATCTTCATCCAATGCGACGATGCCATCGTCTCCGGCATGTGCAAAATAAAGCGTCGTTCCATCGTACACCGCCAACGTGAGTGTAGACTGCAAAGAATAGGACAATACCTCAAGTTCCTCAGCCCGCTTCTCAACGGAATCAAATGCATACTGCATTGCACCTGAAAGTCCCATCTTTATTCGACTCGGAGTATCAAAAACAAAATCCGGCTGATTCATCTCGACTTCAAGAAACTTTTCTAAAAAATCCAGACTGGATTTTACAGCTGTCTCCGCGCCGTAATCTGACAACTGGCAACTGCCGACCCCATCCGCAATCGATGCAATGACAATCTGCTTGTTTACCCAGCGAAACCCACTTCTGTCCTGACAGGGCAGATTGTTTTTGATATGAGATTCCCCCCGCTGGGAAATACAGAATACACTGATGTCATTTTCATATCCGGAAGTTGGATCTGGAAGATGAATCTCTGGAAGTGTTTCTTCCGTCTCATTGTTTTTTTCGTGACCCGTTTCGCCGGCTTGTTTGCTATCTGTTGTCTTGTTTTTTTCGTGATCTTTTTTACTATCTATTGTGGGATTTGTTTCGCTATCTTCTTTGTCATCTTTTTTGCTATTTATTGTGTGATTCGTTTCGTTATTTTCTTTGCTATCTTTTTTGTAGTCTGTTTCGTTATTCTCCTCGCGTTTTGTGTCGTTATTGCCTCCAGCGGTCGCTTCTTTCTTTTCCTCGCACCCCACTTTTTTCTCTTCCTTACGGTCCATTTCCTTTTCTTCCTTGCGACCCTTCTCGTGGTTCTTGGTGTCCTCAATGATATCCTTGGTGACACCCTCACTGGATTTATCCGCAAACGAGAAAGATTTTTCTTCCGTCATTTTAAGCGTGTTCTCACACTCTGTATCCATTACTTTTTGTGAAGCCTGAATAGGAGAAGCCGTTTCCATTGTGTTGTTTTCTTTTTTGATTTCTTCCATTGCGATCCTCCTGAGAAATCCTGTGATACTCCCCACCTATGAAGGAGGTGAATATCTTTTTTAAGTTATATTTATTTTATCAACCCACTATCTAAAAGTACATGCTCTTTCGACTTAAAGTACCTCTGATTATTCACCAATACCCACCGTAATGATACTCGGTGTAGGTGGAAGATTGACCTCCTCAGATACCGTAGGGTCGGACTTTGCGATAACAGTAAGGCTTTCACTAAGCCATACAAAAGCCTCTTTAAAGTGTTTTGAATCAGCAGACAGAACCACTTTTGAAGGCGCATCTTCTGGATAGTACTCCCGCAATTTTGCCTTATTCGCGCTTTCTCCGATTGCCATAGGCATGAACACTACCTTCTGACGATCAATATAACCTCGGAGTCTCGCTTTTGTAGCAGACTCCCTCTCCTCATCCGTCGCCGCTCCATCTGTAAGTACAAAGAGCCAGGGACGATAGTAGCTAATTCCATTCGCTTTGTATAAGTTTTTTCTCTCCTCAAGAACGTCAAGCGCAGTGTCAATTGCTTCATTCAAAGCCGTAAGACCATCCGCCACTAGTGTCGGAGCCTGATATTCCATTGCTGGTTTAAATGGCACCTCCGTCTGCACTGTGCTATTAAAAGAAATAATCATAACCTCCACTCTTCCCAAAGCAAGAGCATCCTGTTGCAATGCCTGTCCAAATTCTTCAAGACCATTATTCAATTCCTCAATTGGTCTTCCCATCATGGACATCGACGTGTCCACTAACAAAACAGCTGCAAGATGTCTCTCTCCTGGATGAATTGGTGCTACAAGTGTACCTAATGTATCTGACATAACGACTTCCTCCCTTTCCCTTATCATGTACTCCCACCAATTAATTTGCAATCGCATTCAATACAATACTCGCAAAGTTTCTTCCTGTCCTGAAATCGGAAGGTGTTTTGCTGATCACAAATAATTGATTTGTCGGAATATACAGGATCTTCCAGTGTTTCTTGCCATCCATTATCCGAAAACCACTTCGAAGCAGATAATGCCTGAGGTTACTGTTCAGTTTTTCATAGTTACGAAACTGAGCTTTAAATTCCTGTCTCTGTATGCATCTCTCACTCATCTGTACCACCTTCCTTTCTGTAAATTCATTATCCCATAAAGGGTTCTATTACTAAAGAAAGAAACCTGGAAAAGTTGGTTGTAAAATGACCAAAGTTCCTAAAAATTAAAGAAATTGCACTTTAACAAATTACTGTGTTAAATTAAATCCGCTTTAGCAACTATTTTTCTCTAAAACAAAAAATCCGACAGCCACATACATGACTGCCGGATCGCAACTTACTCTTTACTTTCACTTTTCTTATTTTATTTAACGTTCCCGACGGGAATCGAACCCATATCTGACGCTTAGGAGGCGTCTGTTCTATCCGTTGAACTACGAGAACAGCCCCTTTATTATAGAGCAAACAGACTGGTTCCGTCAAGCGGGAATTATTCCTGCGTATTTCTCTGTTACAGTTCATGCATAGCACGAACTGCAACGGATTTTGCCGATGCTTCGCATCCTAAATCGGCAAAATCTACTCCCACTACTGTATCATACGGAATTTTCCGTTCAGAAAATTCCTATCTGCGTATTTCTTTCTACATAGGCTTCCACCAGCTTAAGTGTCTGCATCATGCCATGGATATGAGTCCGCTCCATGTGGTGAGATGCCTGAACCCCCTGACCGATCAGCGCATGGCGCACATTGTGGCCGCCGCGGATTGCAGCGGAAGCATCGGAGCTGTATCTGCGGTAGCAGTCGACTGCATAGTCGAGTCCGAGTTCTTTTGCCATCTCGATCATCTTCGTCGTCAGATCATAGTCATACGGGCCTGCACTGTCCTTTGCGACGATGCAGACTTTCTTCTCATCGCCCTCGAGATCGTCTCCGACCGCTCCCATGTCCACAGCGAGCATCTCGGTCACATCTTCCGGAATATAGCTTGCGCCAAAACCAACTTCCTCAAAATTAGTAAACAGCATCCGGATCTTTCCAACCGGATTTACTTTTCCATCATGAATCTCTTTAAGCAGTGTCAGAAGAACGGCTGTGCTCGCCTTATCGTCGAGGTGGCGGGACTTGATGTATCCGCTCTCGCAGGCGACAAAACGCGGGTCAAACGAGATGTAATCTCCATTCTCAATTCCGAGTGCCCGCACCTCCTCTTTCGTGTGTACATCCTCGTCAAGACGCACTCTCATGCAGTCATCCGTTCTCTTCTGGTCACGGCACTCCGGGAAGACATGGACTGACGGCTCCGTCGTCAGAATCGTGCCCGTGTAGGAGCGCCCATCGCGCGTGTGGACCGTGCAGTACTCGCCCTCAATACTCTCCATCATGTAACCGCCGACCGGAACAAGTTTCAGAGTTCCGTCATCCACGATGGTTCTGACCATTGCGCCAAGGGTGTCACAGTGTGCGGCGAGAAGACGATTTCCACCGTCCTTCCCATCTTCCTCATGGACATACACAATCAGCGCCCCTCTGCTTGTGTACTCTGTGTGAAAACCAAGGTTTTCTGCCTCCGCTTTCAGCCATCCCATAACTTCTTTCGTGTAACCGGATGGGCTTGGAATGTTCACCACACTTCTCAGCTTTTCTGTCATATAGTTTTTTATCTCAAGTTCTGTCATTGTGATCCTTCTCCATTTCTCAAAATAATTGAAGCCTTACAAATAAGTTTTTCATCTAACCTTTTCTCGTTTCTGCCCCGAATAAAATTTTCCTAAAACAGTTTTCGTTCAACAATTCCAAAATGTATTTATCCGAATCTATTTATCCGGATTGCAGAGCAACGCAACACTCAGGACTGCTTTTCCACAAGCACATACACAATCGCAAGCGGAATCACACAGAGAATCGAGGATTTTAACCCCATTCCCAGCCATTTCGATGCCGCATAGGAAATTGCGATGCCAGTGTGAAAAGCGAGAAGCGTCAGACCAAAGATCGTTCCCTTCTCCTTATAATTTGGATCTCCACTGTTCCAGTAAAGACAGAATGAAGATACGGTCTGTTTCAGATTGTTTGTAGAGAAAATCGTTGAACAGACATATCCGCAGGCTCCGGTAAATGAAGTCCACTGAAATGCCGTAACAAAAAATACCGGATAGAGCGAGAGCATTCCATTCATGTCTGCCGGGAAAAATGCCAGCAGAATGCAGACCGGAATCTCAATATAGAGGCAGACTTTTCTGACATTCCAGCTCGTTCTCGCCGGGATCAGTGTTGCAATCGCCACTGCCAGCGCAAAGACCGCAACGCTTCCCAGACGAATCAGCACACTGAGCATCTTTGCATCCTCAAGATCCATCACCAGATGAATCAGATTTCCGGTGACTGCTGATCCAAAAATATCAAACCGGTTAAAGATCGCATATGCTCCCAGAAAGCCGCCGACAAGTGCCATCAGGCAGTGCATCCAGAGATCGAGCCGCATCCAGATGCTCTCCTTCTTTTCTTCCGCAGCAAGCACTTTCATCTGTTCCGCAGCCACTTTTTGCTGCCCTTTCTTCTGTTGTTCTCCCTTAGTTTCTGTTTCCATATTCCTTTGTGTCCTTCCCATTATTTCCACGATTTCACTTTCCCACGCCCACTCTTTTCCCAAATGTCCTCTGCCCTTATTTCATTAGCAGAAATGACTTGGGGCGGGAAAATACAAACCGCTTTATCGTTCATCGTTTTTCCGGCTTCCCGCAAACTTTGCGACTCCCTGCATCCAGATCTGTCCCTTAAATCTTCGCCCTATCTTCGGTTCACCGATCAGATCTTTCTTTGCGATTCCGACATGGAAAATCATATCACTGCACTCGAGTGTCAGGTCATAGACGATCTCCTCCGTGATCCGGTTCTTCTTCTCCTCAATCTTGCGGATTTCCCCGATCACCGAATACTGGTCACACTCGATTCCGCTCGGCATAAAACTGGAATCTACAATCGAATAGAGATCTTCCTTCATCACTCTCTTGGAGATCTGGGAGTACATATCCATGTCCTCAATCGTCAGAGTCTCCATCGCATTCTCATCACCATTCTTCGCCGCTTCAAGCAGGTGATTGCGGTCTTTCGTCGCAACCTTTGCCATCTCAATCTGCTTTCTCGTCTTGTGAAGTGGGAGAAGAACTTTTCCCTCTATGGCAAGACCTGTCAGACTTACTTCCTTCACCTTTGTTGAGAGGCGACCCAGCCGGCGGCAGCGGTACTCAAAACAGTTATCCAGATAAAAAATCAGAGAAATTCCCACGCGGAATTCATCAAGAAGTCCCGCATAAGTCTCCTTCTCCGTGTGGCGCTGAATCGAGCAGTCCACGGTGGAGGATGGATCGGAAGCAGTCAGATACGGGTAGTAAAACTCTCTTCGAAAATGTCCGTCCGGTTCTACCTCCCCAACCATGACAATTCCCATTCCAGGAGCGACTTCTGCGCGAATCTCGCAGAGATTTTCATCCTCGTCAAGCTCCAGACACTGACGCGCATTTCCCCTTTCCAGTTCATCGAGCAGCTTCTCTATCTCTCTTTTCTTTCGGTAAGTGCTAAATCCCACACTTCTCAAAAATTTATGCATTCTCTCTCCTTATTTCTGCATTTCTTCTGCAACTGCCTGATCGGAAAACAATTCTGCCCGTATCATACTCGTCTCCGTCTTTCCAGTCACATCCGTCCTGCTTTCTATTTCTTAAATCTCCTGAATCCCGTTTTCTCCGGTTCCTATGCATTATACTCTATCCATCTTTCTTTTTCAATTCCAGAATATGTTCAAAACCTGTGCACAGCAATCCAAAAATCGACGGACGTGTCACAGAATCATTCCTGATTTGCAAGACAAGAATATACACCGTTGTGAAGCATTTGGGATGGTATAAAACACAAAAACTCCCCGGAACAGGCAAAATCTATCCCGGAGAGTTTCTGTAAGACTCCAAAAAAACTTTAAAGTCTTTCTGGACTTCTTTTTCGATTTATGGATTTATGAGTTTTACGGTCGTTTCGTTGGCTCTATTTAGGCTCTATTTAGGTTCTGTTTAGATTATGCTTATACAATACCCTGAGCCAGCATAGCATCTGCAACCTTCTCGAAGCCTGCGATGTTTGCACCTGCAACGTAGTTGCCCGGAACACCGTAACGTTTTGCAGCGTCATCAGCCTTTGCGAAGATATTTACCATGATGTCATGCAGCTTTGCATCGACTTCCTCGAAGGTCCAGGACAATCTCTCGCTGTTCTGGGTCATCTCCAGAGCGGAGGTAGCTACACCACCTGCGTTTGCTGCCTTGCCCGGCATGAACAGCATACCGCTCTCTAAGAAGAAATCAGTTGCCTCTCTGGTGGACGGCATGTTTGCGCCCTCTGCAACTGCGAAGCATCCGTTTGCCTTCAGTGCCTTTGCATCGTCCAGATTCAGCTCGTTCTGGGTTGCACACGGAAGAGCGATGTCACACGGAATAGTCCAGATGCCCTTGCCCTCGGTGTAAACTGCGGTCGGAACAGCCTCAGCGTACTCTTTGATACGTCCGCGGCGAACTTCCTTGATCTCCTTAACGATATCCAGCTTGATGCCATCCTTATCGTATACATAGCCGTTGGAATCGCTCAGTGCAACAACCTTTGCGCCCAGCTGCTGTGCCTTCTCGGTTGCGTAGATTGCTACGTTTCCGGAACCGGAGATGACAACAGTCTTTCCAGCCAGCTCCTTGTTGTTTGCCTTCAGCATCTCATTCAGAATGTAAACCAGGCCATAGCCGGTTGCCTGGGTTCTTGCAAGGGAACCGCCGTAGGTTAAGCCCTTACCGGTCAGAACACCCTCATACAGACCAGTCAGTCTCTTGTACTGGCCATACAGGTATCCGATCTCTCTTCCGCCTACACCGATATCACCAGCCGGAACATCCTGATCTGCGCCGATGTACTTGTAAAGTTCGGTCATGAAGCTCTGGCAGAATGCCATAACCTCTCTGTCAGATTTGCCCTTCGGATCAAAGTTGGAACCACCCTTACCGCCACCGATCGGCAGTCCGGTCAGAGAGTTCTTGAAAGTCTGCTCAAATCCCAGGAATTTTAAGATGCCCTGGTTTACAGACGGGTGCAGACGCAGGCCACCCTTGTACGGTCCGATTGCGCTGTTAAACTGAACACGGTATCCCTTGTTCACCTGAACCTGTCCCTTATCATCTACCCACGGCACACGGAAAGAGATAATACGCTCCGGCTCAACCAGACGCTCCAACAGAGCTGCCTTGCGGTATTTCTCCTCATTTGCATCAACTACCAGTCTCAGGGAATCCAGAACTTCTTTTACTGCCTGATGAAACTCTTTCTCTCCCGGATTCTGTTCCACCACTTTCGCATAGATCTCGTCTACATAAGACATGTTCATAACCCTCCTTCATCAATGATCCATCATTCCGTCTGATCATCATCTCTTTTTCTCTTCAGACGTTTTTTCTCTCTTTTCAGAGTTTTCATGGAATGTTGAATGTTTTCAAACCAGCGTTCAGACTGCCCGAAAAAGGCAAAAAGGGACTCTGCCATCTGGCAGAGCCCCTTTGCTCCTGACGTTTGAAAAGAGTATACTACTTTAATTCATTAAAGTCAAGAACGAAATTTATAAACTTTTTTCACCGAATTCAGATTTTTTTCTGCGACGAAATTTTGTTTTCTTAATAGCACTTTATGATAATCCTTTATTTTTTCTGTGCCTCAATCTGTTCCGCGAGATCGTTTAAGTAAACCCAGCGATCCATCTTTTCCTCGAGCTGTGCTTCCTTCTCGGCTTTCTCGGTCATCAGCTGATTGAGTTTTCCATAGTCGGTTGCCGACACGGCAATCTGGGCGTCAAGCGACTCAATCGCCTCCTCAAGCCCTGCAATGTCCTCCTCAATCGTCTCCCACTCTTTCTGCTCCTTGTAGGAGAATTTGAGCTTCTTCTGGTGTGCACGACCGTCCTGGGAAGACTTCGCAGATGCTCCACTTTCCGCACCTTCGGCTCCTGTGCCGGACGACGCTCCCGCTCCACCATTTCCACCCTGATTACCTGAAACATTCTGACTTCCCACACGATTAGCAGAAACACCACTCATCTCACCGCCACCGCTCTGAGCGAGCTTGCGCTGGTATGCGACCTGATAGTCCGTGAATCCGCCCTCGTACTGAACGACATTTCCATCGCCCTCAAACGCAAAAATACGGCGCACAACACGGTCAAGGAAATAGCGGTCATGGGATACCGTGATCACGATTCCCTGGAAGTTATCGAGGTAATCCTCAAGGATCATCAGAGTGCGGATATCGAGGTCATTTGTCGGCTCATCGAGAAGCAGAACATTCGGAGCACTCATCAGAATCCGAAGCAGGTAGAGACGTCTGCGCTCACCGCCCGAGAGACGGGAGATCGTCGTGTACTGGACGCTAGACGGAAAGAGGAAACGCTCAAGCATCTGAGATGCGCTGATGCTTCCATCCTTCGTCTGCACATACTCTGCGACGTTTCGGATGTAATCGATGACTTTGAGACTTACATCCATGTCCTCGTTCTCCTGAGAGAAATATCCGAGTTTTACAGTCTGTCCAATCTCAATCGTTCCGGAATCCGGCTTCACCCAGCCCGCGATCATCTTCATCAACGTGGACTTTCCGCTTCCGTTCGGTCCAATGATTCCAATTCGGTCATTTTTCAAAAAGACATAGGAAAAATCGCGCATAAGCACCTTGTCGCCATATGCCTTGGACAGATGCTCAATCTCCACGGTCGTTCTTCCGAGACGGCTCGAGATCGACTCCATCTCCACCTGTCCGTCTGTCAGCTCCGGTGCTTCCTGATCGCGCAGAGCCTCATATCTCTGGATATGCGCCTTCTGCTTTGTCGAGCGCGCACGCGCCCCGCGTTGCATCCACGCAAGCTCCGTCCGAAGAATACTCTGACGCTTGCGCTCAGATGCTGCCATCATGTCGAGACGCTCCGCTTTTAACTTCAAAAATCCCTCATAATTGCTCTGATAGCTGTACAGTTTTCCCTTGTCCAGCTCCACAATCCGGTTCGTCACACTGTCGAGGAAATAGCGGTCATGCGTGATCATCAGCAGGGCTCCACGGAACTTCTTTAAGTAATCCTCCAGCCAGTCCGCCATCTCACTGTCGAGGTGGTTCGTCGGCTCGTCAAGAATCAGAAGATCGGCGGTCGAGAGAAGGACGCTTGTCAGCGCCACTCTCTTTCTCTGACCTCCGGAGAGCGTCTCCACCTTTGCGTCAAAATCATAGATTCCGAGCTTTGTCAGGATCGTCTTCGCGCTCGCCTCAATCTCCTCTCTCGAGGTGAAATGAGGCTCATTGCGGTTGTCTCTCACAATGCTGTCGAGAACGGAATCCCCCGGCGTAAACTGCGGAATCTGCGGAAGATAGCGGATGTAAAGATTTCTTCTTCGGATCACACTTCCGTCATCCGGCTCCTCAAGACCTGCAACAATCTTTAAGAGTGTGGATTTTCCGGTTCCGTTGATTCCGATCAGTCCGACTTTCTCGCCGTCTCCAATGCTGAAAGACGTGTCGTCAAAAAGCAGGCGCTCGGTATAAGATTTCGTCAAATGTTCAATCGTTATCAGACTCATTTTCTGCCTTAGTCATCCTTCTCTGTCACTGCAAATACGGTACGCTTTCTTGCCATCTCATCGCTCTCAAGATACTCGTCGTAGGAAGTGATCTTATCGATGAGCTGACCGTTTACGATCTCCATGATACGGTTTGCGGTCGTCTGTACGATCTGGTGGTCACGGGAGGAGAAAATCAGCACGCCCGGGAACTTCACAAGACCGGTGTTCAGAGCGGTGATCGACTCCATGTCGAGATGGTCAGTCGGCTCGTCGAGCATCAGCACGTTTGCGCCGGAAATCATCAGCTTGGAAAGCATGCAACGAACTTTCTCACCACCGGAGAGTACGCGCACTTTCTTCACGCCATCCTCACCTGCAAACAGCATACGTCCGAGGAATCCACGCACATAGGTTACATCCTTCTCCGGAGAGTACTGGGTCAGCCAGTCTACAATCGTGTCGTCGCTGTCAAACTCTGCGGTGTTGTCCTTCGGGAAGTAGGACTGAGTCGTCGTCAGACCCCACTTGTAGGAACCCTCATCCGGCTCCATCTCTCCTGCAAGGATCTGGAACAGAACAGTCTTTGCGCGCTCGTTCGGTCCAACGAGAGCAACCTTGTCCTCACGGTTCAGAGTAAAGGAAACGTGATCGAGAATCTTCTCGCCGTCGATCGTCTTGCAC
>SKED01003221.1_pt1 | contig 10334 bp, 8 predicted proteins | sample 4826651 | NCBI WGS metagenome assembly SKED01 (sample SAMN11008818, study PRJNA524170) | human gut metagenome | biome: Human fecal sample; material: Feces; isolation source: fecal sample from pouch patient p19 | host: Homo sapiens | place: Israel: Tel-Aviv | collected 2016-06-28
GTCCTAAGGGTGTACCTTTCTGTTTTTGTACCCTTTTTTAGAAAAGTTAAGATAAAAACGGAGGTTTTATTCAATGAAAAAATATATTTCTATTCTTTTAGCGGCAGTTATGGCAGTATGCTGTCTTTCTGCTTGCGGTCAAAATAATTCCAATACCAATACACAGGCAAAAGATAATAATGATAAGCAGGTTAAAGTTGTTACAACCGTATTTCCAGAATATGACTGGGTAAAAGAGATTGCAGGAGATGAAGTATCTAACATGGATCTTACGATGCTTCTTGACAATGGAGTAGATCTGCATAGTTATCAGCCTACTGCGGATGATATTATGAAAATTTCTGATTGTGACCTTTTTATTTATGTTGGCGGGGAGTCAGATGCATGGGTAGAAAATGCATTAAAGGAAGCTGATAATAAAGATATGAAAGTCATAAATTTATTAGATGTGCTTGGAAGCAGTGTAAAAGAAGAAGAGGTTGTTGAAGGCATGGAAGCAGAGGAAGAAGAGGCGAAAGATGGAGCCGAGGAAGAAGCGGAATACGACGAGCATGTATGGCTTTCTTTAAGAAATGCAAAAGTTCTTTGCAAGGCAATCGCTGATAATCTTGCTGAAATAGATTCTGAAAATGCGAATACTTATCAGGAAAATGAAAAGGCTTATGCAGATAAACTGGATGAACTGGACACCTCTGGCGTAGAGCCCATGTCCCATATTTTCGGGGATCAGAACGTATTCCGTGAGGATGTGGTTACAAACGGCGACAACAGTAAGGAGATGCTTGCAAACGCGCCGAAAGCCAAAGAAGGACAGTATCAGGTTCCAAAGACCATAGGATAGGAGACATTCACATGGAATTATCGAAATTAACAGCCTTGCAGCTGGCTGATAAAATAAAAAAACATGAGATCAGTGTCCTGGACGGGGTAAAAGAGGTCTTTTCCCAGATTGAGGAAAAGGACGGACAGATCCACGCCTACCTGGACACCTACAAAAAAGAAGCCTATGCCCGTGCAAAAGAGGTGCAGAAAGGCATTGACGAGGGAATCTACACAGGCCCTCTTGCCGGCGTTCCCATTGCGGTAAAGGACAACATCTGCGTACAGGGAAAGCCAACCACCTGCGCGTCTAAGATCCTGGAGGGCTTTGTTCCCCAGTATCAGGCAGAGGTTATCGACCGTCTTGAGAAGGCGGGAATGATCATTATTGGAAAAACAAATATGGATGAGTTTGCCATGGGAAGCACCACAGAAACTTCTGCTTACGGTGTCACCAGAAACCCGTGGAACAAAGAACATGTTCCTGGCGGTTCCTCAGGCGGCTCCTGTGCGGCTGTGGCAGCAGGGGAGGCTTATCTGGCACTTGGCTCTGATACCGGCGGTTCCATCCGTCAGCCAAGCTCCTACTGCGGCGTTACCGGCCTGAAGCCAACCTACGGTACCGTTTCCCGTTACGGCCTGGTTGCCTACGCCTCCTCCTTAGATCAGATCGGTCCTGTGGGAAAGGATGTGGCAGACTGTGCAGCGCTTCTGGAAGTGATTGCAGGCCATGATCCAAAAGACAGTACTTCCATAGACAGACATGATCTTGACTTTGGAAAAGAAATGACAGACAAGATCGCAGGAATGAAATTCGGCGTGCCCAAGGAATATCTGGCAGAGGGACTTTCCCCGGATGTAAAGGATGCTTTTATGGAGACGTTGAAGGTGCTTACCCAGATGGGTGCTATTGTGGAATTTTTCTCCGTAAAGACTATGGAGTATATGATTCCTGCTTATTATATCATTGCCAGTGCGGAAGCAAGCTCCAACTTAGAGCGTTTTGACGGCGTGAAATACGGCTATCGTGCTGCTGAGTATGACGGCCTTCACGACATGTACAAGCGCACCAGGACAGAGGGCTTCGGTGAAGAGGTAAAGCGCCGTATCATGCTTGGTTCCTTTGTTTTAAGCTCCGGCTACTATGATGCCTATTATCTGAAAGCACTGCGCACAAAAGCCCTGATCAAGAAAGAATTTGATGAGGCATTTGAGAAATATGACGTTCTTCTTGCGCCGGCTGCTCCGTATACAGCACCGAAGCTTGGGGAAAGCTTAAAGGATCCTATGGCAATGTATCTTGGCGATATTTACACCGTTGCCGTAAACCTGTGCGGCCTTCCGGGAATTACCGTTCCCTGCGGAAAAGATAAAATCGGTCTTCCAATCGGAATCCAGATGATCGGTGACTGCTTTATGGAGAAAAAGATTCTCCGCGCAGCCCACGCTTATGAAAAAGCAAGAGGAGATTTCGGAACACCAGAAGAAGGAGGCAGGGAAGCATGAAACAGTATGAGACCATAATCGGACTGGAAGTCCATGTAGAGCTTGCCACCAGAACCAAGATTTTCTGCGGCTGTTCCACTGCGTTTGGAGGAGCACCCAATACCCACACCTGTCCGGTGTGCACCGGTATGCCAGGCTCCCTTCCTGTATTAAATAAAAAGGTGGTAGAGTTTGCCCTTCGCGCAGGACTTGCCACAAACTGCAGCATCAACCAGTACTGCAAGTTTGATCGTAAAAACTATTTTTACCCGGACAACCCGCAGAACTATCAGATTTCCCAGCTGTATCTGCCAATCTGCCATGATGGCTTTGTAGAAATTGAGACAGAAGCAGGAAAGAAAAAGGTGCGGATCCATGAGATGCATATGGAGGAGGACGCAGGTAAGCTGATTCATGATGAGTGGGAGGACTGCTCCCTGGTGGATTACAACCGAAGCGGCGTTCCGCTGATCGAGATCGTTTCTGAGCCGGATATGAGAAGCGCAGATGAAGTAATTGCTTATCTGGAAAAGCTTCGCTGCACCATGCAGTATCTGGGCGTTTCTGACTGTAAGCTTCAGGAGGGCTCCATGCGTGCCGATGTCAACCTTTCTGTCCGTGTGGCAGGAAGTGATACGCTTGGAACCAGAACAGAGATGAAGAATCTGAACTCCTTCAAGGCCATTGCACATGCCATTGAGGGAGAACGAGAGCGCCAGATCGAGCTTCTGGAAATGGGCAGAAGCGTTGTCCAGGAAACCAGAAGATGGGATGACAACAAGGAATCCTCCCATGCAATGCGTTCCAAAGAGGATGCCAAGGATTACCGTTACTTCCCGGACCCGGATCTTCCTCCAATCCATATTTCTGATGAGTGGATTCAGAAGATCAGGGAAGAGCTGCCGGAGTTCCGCGAGGAAAAAGCAGCCCGCTACCAGGAGGAATTCGGCCTTCCGGAATATGATTCCAGAATCCTTACAGAGTCCAGACATCTGGCTGCTTTGTTTGAGGAGGTTGCCGGTCTTTGCGGCAATCCGAAGAAGGCGGCAAACTGGTTTATGGTGGAAGTGCTTCGCCTGATGAAGGACAAAGGAGTGGAAGCTGAGAAGGTAAGATTTACCCCGCAGCACCTTGCAGACCTTCTGGAAATGGTGGACAAGAAACAGGTCAGCCCTCAGAATGCGAAGAAAATATTTGAAAAAGTATTTGACGAAGATATTGATGCCGTTGCCTATATCGAAGAGCATGGTCTGAAGATCGTGGAGGATACCGGACTTCTTACCAGCACCATCAGCCGGATCCTGGATGAGAACCCGGGACCGCTGTCTGAACTTCTTGGCGGCAAGGAGAAGGTTATGGGCTTCTTCGTAGGCCAGATCATGAAGGAAATGAAGGGCAAGGCCAACCCGGCAAGCGTGAGAGAGGCGCTGCTGGCAGAGGTTGAAAAGAGAAAATAAAGATGCTTATGCTTCGGATGCAATGAAATCATGCAATGGCATGGTTTCGCGCCGGGGCTTATAAGCGTTTTGGGATTGACATTAAGAAAAAAGTATATACAATAATTAGTTAAGACGAACTATACGAGGAGGATAATGAAATGGTTACCGTAAATCATAATTACCTGAGATTACCGGGAAGCTATCTTTTTTCTACCATTGGAAAAAAGGTGCGTGCATATAAAGAATTAAATCCGGATAAAGAAGTGATCAGCCTTGGAATTGGAGATGTAACCCAGCCGCTGGTTCCGGCGATTATCGAGGCGCTTCACAATGCGGTGGAGGAGATGGCCCATGCGGAGACTTTCCACGGCTACGCTCCTGATCTTGGCTATGAATTTCTGAGAAATGCCATTGCAAAAAACGATTATCAGGACAGAGGCTGTGACATTAAGGCTGATGAGATTTTTGTTTCTGATGGTGCCAAAAGTGATTCCGGGAACATTCAGGAAATTTTCGGAACAGACAATAAAGTGGCTGTGTGTGATCCTGTTTACCCGGTGTATGTGGATACAAATGTAATGGCTGGGCGCACAGGAGAGTATAATACTGCCCGTGAGAATTTTGACGGCGTGATTTACATGCCCTGCAGCAAGGAAAACGGATTTTTACCGGAGCTTCCAAAGGAAGTGCCGGATCTGATCTATCTTTGCTTCCCGAACAATCCTACAGGCTCTGCCATCACAAGGGATGAGCTGCAGAAATGGGTGGATTATGCAAACAAAAACGGCTGCGTGATCATCTATGATGCTGCTTACGAGGCGTATATTTCCCAGGACAATGTGCCGCACAGCATTTATGAGTGTGAGGGTGCAAGAACCTGTGCCATTGAGCTTCGCAGCTTTTCCAAGAATGCAGGCTTTACAGGAGTTCGTCTTGGCTTTACCGTGATTCCGGATGAGCTTGTAAGAGATGGTGTTTCCCTTCACAGTCTCTGGGCAAGACGTCACGGCACCAAATTTAACGGAGCTCCTTACATTGTGCAAAAGGCAGGGGAAGCCGTTTATTCTGAGGCTGGAAAGGCACAGCTGAAGGAGCAGGTTGGCTATTATATGCGAAATGCAAAGCTGATCCACGATGAACTGGAAAAGGCAGGATTTTCTGTTTCAGGGGGTGTGAATGCGCCGTATATCTGGCTGGAAACTCCGGACAAAATGACCTCCTGGCAGTTTTTTGACTATCTTCTGAAGGAGGCAAATGTGGTTGGCACTCCAGGCTCCGGCTTTGGCGCTCACGGAGAGGGCTTTTTCCGTCTGACTGCCTTTGGCACTTATGAGAATACACGGAAAGCCATTGACAGGATCAAGAGTTTGTAATTATAATTGAAGAAAGCTGACAGGGCGTATCTCTGGCTGGGACAGTGGATTGGATGTGATCGCTGTTCCGGGGCTGGGGGTACGCTTTTTATGTAATAGGAAATTCCGTTGGAATCTCCTATTACATAAAAGCCCTACCGGGCAGGATCGCACTGCAGCGGAAAGGTAGATGTCGCTTGAGGCGACCCGCCGCAGGCGGAGAATCCTGCAAAGCAGGATTCTTTCTTGTCGGGGGCTTTGCGAAAGATAAAGGAGGATTTTGGTTATGAAGATCAGTCGGATTGAGCATATGTGTGAGGGTAACGGACATGTGATTATTAAGGAACTGCTGGATGAGAAGCAGCTGAATGGAAAGTGCGGGCTTTATGCGGAGGTGACTCTGGAGCCGGGATGTTCTCTGGGATTCCATATGCATTATGGGGAGAGCGAGACTTACTATATTCTTACCGGAGAGGGCGAGTATAATGACAACGGCACTTCCTGGAGACATGTGAAGGCTGGAGACATTACCTTTACCCCAGACGGAAGAGGCCACGGCCTTGCAAATACTGGAAACACCGATCTGGTGTTTATGGCACTGATTATCAAAGACTGAAATAAGATAGAAATGAAGGAATTGGAGTTTGGAAATGAACAGTACAGCTGAGAAACTACTTACATTTATTAAAGAGAGTCCTACTGCGTTTCAGGCAGTGGAGATGATGAAGAAAAGATTTGGGGAAAATGGATTTACAGAGCTGAAGGAGGATGAGCACTGGGAGCTGGTAAATGGCGGGAAGTATTTTGTGACCCGGAATCATTCTGCTGTCATTGCGTTTACGGTGCCGGAGGCTTCCAGCGATGTATTTCACATTATTGCAAGCCACAGCGATTCTCCGTCCCTTAAGATCAAGGAGAATCCGGAGATGGTGGAGAACGGGTATGTGAAGCTGAATGTGGAGCTTTATGGAGGTGCCCTTCTGGCACCCTGGTTTGACAGACCCCTTTCTGTGGCTGGACGTGTGATCGTGAAGGAGAACGGACAGATCTGCGAGAAGCTGGTGACAGTGGACAAGGATATGCTGATGATCCCCAATCTGGCCATTCATATGAACCGTGAGGCGAACAGCGGATACAAGTACAATGTGCAGAAGGATCTGCTGCCTCTTTACGGACTGGAGAGCGCAAAGGGAACCTTCTTTAAAACTGTGGCAGAAGCTGCTGGCGTTGCAGAAGAGGAGATTCTGGGACATGATCTGTTCCTTTACAACCGTATGCCTGGTACCATCTGGGGCGGCGAGGAGGAATTTGTTTCTGCTCCCAGACTGGATGACCTGCAGTGTGCTTTTTCCTCTATGGAAGGCCTGATCGCAGGAAAAAATGAGAAGAGCATCTGCGTACATATGGTAATGGACAATGAGGAAGTGGGAAGCGGTACCAAGCAGGGAGCTGCCTCTACTTTCCTTCGGGATACGCTGCTTCGCATTAATCTGGGACTTGGCAGAAGCTATGAGGATTATCTGATTTCCCTGGCAAAGAGCTTTATGATCTCTGCGGACAATGCACATGCCATCCATCCTAATTATCCGGAGAAGGCAGATCCTGTGAACCGTCCTCATATCAATGGAGGAATTGCGGTGAAGTACAATGCAAATCAGAAGTACTGTACAGATGGAATTTCTGCAGCAATGTTTAAGGATCTTTGTAAGGAAGCGGGAGTTGCGTGCCAGGTTTATGTGAACCGTTCCGATGTGGCAGGAGGCTCTACCCTCGGAAATATTTCCAATACGCAGGTTGCCTTAAATACCGTGGATATCGGGCTTCCCCAGCTGGCTATGCACTCTCCTTATGAGACTGCAGGTGTGAAGGATACCTGTGATTTCGTGAAGCTTGCGGAGGTGTTTTATGCCTGATTTTCATAAAAAAGCAGTTTTCTTCGATGCAGACGGAACCATCTGCGACATTGAGAAAGGGACTCCCGCAAGTGCGGTGGAAGCCATTACAAAGCTGGTAAACAACGGACATGAGGCATGGCTGTGCACAGGAAGAAGCCGTTCCTTTGTGCCGGATTACCTGGAGAAAATCCCCTTTACCGGGATGATCACGGCATGCGGCTGCACCATCGAGAAAAACGGGGAGCGCCTTTTCAACAAGGAGATGACTCCGCAGCAGGCATGGCATTCTGTGGAGGTGCTGCGCAGATACGGCATGGTTCCGGTGATGGAAGGCGCGGATTTTATGTACTATGATAAGGACGAGTATCACACAGGAGTTAACTGGTATGCGGATCTGATCACGAAAGCACTTGGAAATAAATGGCGCCCTATCAAAGGCTTTGAGCAGGATCTTCATATCAACAAGGTCAGCTCCAAGATCCTTCCGGGAAGCAGCCCGGAGAAGGCATGTGAAGAACTGGCAGATTACTATGAGTTTATCGGACATGTGGGAGAAGGACTGGCGGGAGATACCATTGAGATGATTCCAAAGGGATTTTCCAAGGCAGTGGGAATTGCTGCTGTATGCCGGATTTTTGACATTGCCCATGAGGACACCATCGTGTTCGGGGACAGCAACAACGATATTTCCATGTTCGAATTTGCCCAGACCAAGATTGCCATGGGAAATGCAGCGCCAGGGATCAAGAAACTGGCAGATTATGTGACCAGCGATATTTTCCACTACGGAATCCGAAATGGGTTAGAGCATTTGGAATTAATTTGAGAAAATATTAGGTTTAATGATGAGATTTTGCGAGGTGTTTTTGAGTGGACAAAGTTCACAGAAAACACAAGAAGCTTGACGTGAAATTATGCTTTGCATGATTTTTCAAACACGCTCTAGTGTACGCGACTCAAAAGAAAGGTTTAGGATTTAGAATGCCGGAAAATACAAAGTACCAGCGCAGATTTGAACCATACGAGAAAGAACTGATCGAAATACGCCGCCATCTTCATAGACACCCGGAGCTGGGCCTGCAGGAATTTGAGACCTCGGCGTTTATCCGTGATTATCTGGAAAAACTGGGCTATCGACTGACTAAGGTAGAACCTACAGGATGGATTGCAGAGCACCCCTGCCAGGAGACTGCCGCCTTTGCAGACAAAAAGCAGGTAGTGCTCCGGTCGGAGATGGATGCCCTTCCCATACAGGAGCAGACCGGACTTCCCTTTGCATCTGAGCGAGAAGGCGTCATGCACGCCTGCGGCCATGACGGGATTGTGGCAACGGCCCTGATCCTGTCGAAAATCCTTGCAAAGGAGAAAGAGCAGTTTCCTGTAAAGGTGCGGTTCCTTTTTGAGCCTGCGGAAGAGATTGGAGAAGGGGCGAAGAGAATGTTGTCTGCTGGGGCCCTTGAGCCGAAGCCGGATGCCTTTCTGATGTTCCACTATGCAGTGGATATGCCCTTTGGAATGGCGGTTCATGAAGGACAGGCGTCAGCCATGATCAACGGCATGGAAATCCGGGTTCACGGAAAGTCCAGCCACTGGTGCCAGGCATCCCAGGGAATCGACAGCATTTATGCCGCCTCGCTGGTGGTGCAGGCGCTTCATGACCTGAACGAAACCTATCAGGGAAAAGGTCCCTGTCTGGTGGGAATCGGAACCTTTCATGGCGGGGAGTATTCCAATATTATCACGGATCTTGTGACCCTGCGGGGAAACATCCGGGCTGCCTATGAAGAGGACTATCAGGCTTTGGATGAGAAAATGCAGGCAGTTTTGCAGGAAATTGAGAAGCGTACCGGAAACAGGTATACTTAAGAGAGGAAGAGAGCACAACAGGAATCGGTGAGGGAATCGCCATTCCTCATGGAAAATGTGACGCAGTAAAGAAACCGGGACTTGCAGCCATGGTTGTAAAAAACGGCGTGGAGTTCGAAGCTCTGGACGATGAGCCGGTTACACTGCTTTTTCTGATCGCAGCACCGAATACAGAAGACAATATTCATCTGGATGTACTCAGCAAACTTTCTGTAATGCTGATGGATGACAATTTTACAGAGTCCTTACGTAATGCAGGGTCTGTAGACGAATTTATGGAGATCATCGACAAGGCAGACGATGAGAAGAAGGATATTGATGAGAGACTGGCAGACACTGGAAGTTCCGAAGGAGCCAGAGCCAGGTTGCTGGCAGTTACTTCCTGCCCGACAGGTATTGCCCACACCTACATGGCAGCAGAGGGACTGGAAAAAGCAGCGAAGGCGAAAGACTGTTTCATTAAAATAGAGACACGAGGCTCCGGTGGAGCAAAAAATGTACTTACGGATCAGGAGATCCGGGAGGCAGACTGCATCATTGTAGCTGCAGATGCCAAGGTTCCCATGGATCGTTTCGATGGAAAGAAAGTCATCGAATGTCAGGTTTCAGATGGAATCAGCAAAGCGGACCAGCTTGTTGAACGTGCGATTTCCGGAGATGTTCCGGTATATCATGCAGCAGCAGGCAGTCAGAGCTCTTCCTCAAATGCAAAAGCAGGCGGCGGAGCAGGCCACAAGATCTATATGCAGCTGATGAACGGGGTATCTCATATGCTTCCACTGGTTGTAGGCGGTGGTATCCTGATCGCTCTTGCATTCCTGATCGATGGTTTAAGTGTAGATTTGAGTTCCCTTCCTGCAGACCAGAGAGCAAACTTTGGTACCATCACACCGGTAGCGGCTGTTCTGAAAAACATTGGTGGAACCGCATTTGGTTTCATGCTTCCGATCCTGGCCGGATTTATTGCAATGGCCATCGGTGACAGACCGGCACTTGCAGTTGGACTTGTGGGCGGTATGATCGCGGCAAACGGAAAATCCGGTTTCCTCGGAGCACTTCTTGCAGGCTTCCTTGCAGGATATCTGATCCTTGGACTTCGTAAGGTTTGTGATAAGCTTCCGGAAGCACTGGAAAAAATAGCGCCTGTACTGATCTATCCGGTTGTTGGTGTCCTTCTTATGGGACTCTGTATGACCTTCGTTGTAGAGCCGATCATGGGCGGTATTAATACAGGATTAAATAATGCCTTGACAGGCATGGGAAATTCAAGTAAAGTAATTTTAGGGTTGGTTCTTGGTGGTATGATGGCCATTGATATGGGCGGCCCGTTCAACAAAGCAGCATATGTATTTGGTACAGCAGCTATTGCGGCAGGCAACTATGACATTATGGCAGCAGTTATGGTGGGAGGTATGACTCCTCCGTGTGCCATCGCACTCGCATCCCTGCTGTTTAAAGACAAATTTACAAAAGAAGAG
>SKED01003236.1_pt1 | contig 10296 bp, 8 predicted proteins | sample 4826651 | NCBI WGS metagenome assembly SKED01 (sample SAMN11008818, study PRJNA524170) | human gut metagenome | biome: Human fecal sample; material: Feces; isolation source: fecal sample from pouch patient p19 | host: Homo sapiens | place: Israel: Tel-Aviv | collected 2016-06-28
GTCGCTGCCGTCTCCCTCGGTGGAGCCGGTGCAGTGTTCTGGATGTGGGTGACGGCGCTGATCGGCTCCTCAACCGCATTTGTCGAGGCAGTTCTCGCCCAGAAATACAAGGAGCCTGATCCGCTCTACGGTGGATACCACGGCGGACCTGCCTACTACATTCACCATTTTGTAGAAGAGAAAACCGGCAAAAAAAAGTCTCACTCCCTGATCGCCTGTCTGTTTGCAATCTCCGGTCTGATCTGCTGGTGTGGCATCAGCCAGGTCATCAGCAACTCGGTGAGCTCGGCATTTGAGAATGCATTTCAGATTCCGCCACTTGTCACGACGATCATTCTCGTGATCCTGTCCGCAGTCATTGTGCTTCAAAGAAATGCAACTGTCAAGCTCCTCGACGTCCTCGTGCCGATCATGGCGGGCGGATTTTTTGTGATCACGCTCTTCATCATCGCCCGAAACTTGACGCTTCTCCCATCGGTTTTCTCCCGCATCTTCTCGGAAGCATTTGGGCTTCGTCAGGCAGTCTCCGGTGGATTTGGCGCTGTGCTGATGAACGGAGTCAAACGCGGGCTTTTCTCAAATGAAGCCGGCTCCGGCTCTGCCCCGTGTGCCGCTGCCGCCGCCCACAGCAATGACCCGGTTCGCACAGGTCTCACACAGGCACTCGGTGTCCTGATCGACACGATCGTTGTGTGTAGCTGTACCGCGATGATTATGCTCCTCGCACCGGAGGATTTGACCGCGGGTCTGACCGGAATGGATCTTCTCCAAACCGCAATGCACCATCATCTCGGAGCAATCGGTGTGATCTTCATTGCACTGACGCTCGCGCTGTTCAGCTTCTCGACATTCATCGGAATCCTGTTCTACGCGCGCTCTAACGTCTCCTACCTGTTCGGAAATCGCTGGTGTTTCCAGACTGCCTACAAGGTACTCGCACTGATCATGCTCTTCATCGGCGGACTTCAGAAATACACGGTTGTCTGGGATCTCGGCGATGTCGGCATCGGACTGATGACACTGTTTAACATCGCAATCCTCTACCCGATGTCGAGAGAGGCTCTGGAACTGCTGAAAAATTATGAAGCAAGCAAAAAACGGTAGAACCACAGTAAAGACACGATAAAGACATGATAACTGCATGATAGATAAATGCATAATAAATGTACTGAAAAAATAACCATACAAAAATCCCTCCTGATTTTCTGAGCATCCATATACTCAGAGAATCAAGAGGGATTCTTTTTTTATTTTCGTGACTCTGCTCTTCGGTATCGCCTTACAGCAAATGCCCCTGCGCCTTCATCACGTCGATTACCTGATCCACGTATTTCTCGCAGAGTTCCTCGCTTGAAGCCTCTACCATAACGCGGACAACCGGCTCGGTACCGGACTGGCGAAGCAGGATGCGTCCGTCGCTTCCGAGTGCCTCAGCAACCTTTGCAACTTCCTCCTGCACCTTCGGATCATCCTGTGCCTGCTGTTTGTTGTGCACGCGCACGTTTTTGAGTACCTGCGGGAAGATCTCAACTTCCGAAGCCAGATGACCCAGAGTTTCCTTCTTCTCGAGAATGACTTCCATGACTTTCAGAGAAGTCAGGATGCCATCTCCGGTCGTCGCATGTTTGCTGAAAATGATATGACCGGACTGCTCTCCGCCGAGGCAGTTGCCGTACTGCGCCATATTTTCGTAAACATACTTATCGCCGACTTTCGTCTTCTCGTAGGAAATGCCCTCGCGGTCAAATGCCTTGTAAAGACCGAAGTTTGACATTACAGTCGTAACAACCGTGTTGTGGAAGAGAGAACCATTCTCCTTCATGTACTTTCCGCAGATGTACAGAATCAAATCTCCATTGATCTCATTTCCATTCTCATCCACAGCGATACAGCGGTCTGCATCTCCGTCGTAGGCGAAGCCCACATCACAACCGGTCTTCTTCACATACTCCTGAAGTACATGGATGTGTGTCGAACCGCAGTCGGTGTTGATATTCACACCATTCGGCGTGTTGTTGATCACATAAGTCTCTGCGCCGAGTGCATCAAAAACATTCTTTGCGATTGCGGATGCACTTCCGTTTGAGCAGTCAAGTGCAACCTTCTTGCCCTTGAACGAGCGGGTTGCAATCGAGATCAGATAACCGATGTAACGGTTGCGTCCTGCCGCATAATCGACCGTGCGACCGATGTTCTCGCGCAGTGCAAACGGAATCTCGCCTGCCTCTCCGTCGAGATATGCCTCGATCTTCTCGATAACCTCTTCCTCAAGTTTCTCACCGCGTCCGTTGATAACTTTGATTCCATTGTCATAGAATGGATTATGGCTTGCGGAAATCATGATTCCACAGTCAAATCCTTCCGTGCGGACAACGTAGGAGACACTCGGGGTTGTCGTCACATGAAGCAGATAGGCATCTGCTCCGGAAGCCGTCAGACCGGAAGCCAGAGCATACTCAAACATGTAGCTACTGCGTCTCGTGTCCTTTCCGATCACAACTCTGCAACGTCCCTCCGGATTCTCCGGAGTCTTCTTTGCAGTCTGTCCATAGTACCAGCCGAGGAAACGTCCCACCTGATAAGCATGCTCAACTGTCAGATCGACATTTGCCTCTCCACGAAATCCGTCTGTTCCAAAATATTTTCCCATAAATTCTGTCCTGCTCTTTCCGTTCTCAAGCACGGATTCTCACTCCGCGCTCAATCCCAATCCTCAACTCAAGCCTTCCTTCGTACTCGATTCATACTTAATTCGTACTTGATTCCGATTCGTACTTGATTCATGCTCGATTAGTACTCGATTTCTTTCAGGAAACGTCCAAGAGCATCCTGCCATGTCGGAAGTGGCTCAAATCCATTTTCTGCCAGTTTTGCCTTACTCATACGGCTGTTTGCCGGGCGCACTGCCTTGACCGGGAACTGATCGCTCGAAACCGGCGTCACCTTCACCTCGTTCATGCCTGCCTGACGGAAAATCTCACAGGCAAACTCGTACCAACTGCAAAATCCCTCATTCGTCGCATGATAACGTCCGTAACGATCGGTCTGAATCATGTCGACGAGAAGTCTTGCGAGGTCGTAGGTGTAAGTCGGAGAACCGACCTGATCATCCACGACGCTGACTGCTCCGCGCTCCTTACCGAGGCGAAGCATCGTCTTGATAAAGTTCTTTCCTGCGACACCGAATACCCAGGCAATGCGGACCGTGAAGAACTTCTCCACAAGCTCCTCGACGGCAAGCTCGCCCTCGTACTTTGTCTGACCGTATACATTCAACGGACTGCGGGAATCATCCGGCTCCCACGGGCGGGTGCCCTGACCGTCAAATACATAGTCGGTGCTGATGTACATCAGCTTCGCGCCGGTCGCCTGACATGCAAGTGCGACGTTGCGCGTTCCCTCACCGTTGATTTTCCGGCAAAGATCCACGTTGTCTTCTGCTGCATCTACCGCAGTATATGCAGCACAGTGGATGACTGCGTCTGCTTTCGACTCAGAAATCACACGCATGCATGCCTCTTTATCTGTAATGTCCATCTCCTGAACATCCACACCGATGCTCTCGATTCCACGCTTTTCCAGTTCATTCATCAGATCGGTGCCGAGCTGTCCCTTTGCACCTGTGACCAATACCTTCATGTCACTGCCTCCGTTTTTCCTCTGCAATATCAAAAAGAATCGTCTTACAGTTTACAGTCTATCTCCGTACATTTTCTCGAAGTAGTTGCTGTACTCACCGCTGATGATGTGCTCCCACCACTCCTTGTTGTCGAGATACCACTGGATTGTCTGCTTCATTCCGGTGTCGAAGTTGTACTCCGGCTTCCAGCCAAGCTCGGTCTCGAGTTTCTTCGGATCGATCGCATAACGACGGTCATGACCCGGACGGTCTTTTACATACTTGATCAGGCTCTCCGGCTTGTCTAATGCACGCAGAACCGTCTTTACAACCTCAAGGTTTGTGCGCTCGTTGTGTCCACCGATATTGTATACACAGCCGTCAGCGCCCTTGCGCACGATCAGGTCGATTGCCTGGCAGTGATCTTTTACATGGAGCCAGTCGCGGACATTTGCACCATTTCCGTATACCGGAAGCTCCTCATCTGCAAGTGCACGGCTGATCATCAGCGGAATCAACTTCTCCGGGAACTGGTACGGGCCGTAGTTGTTGGAACAACGGGAGATTGATACCGGAATTCCAAAAGTGCGATGATATGCCATTACGAACAGATCTGCACTTGCCTTGGAAGAGGAATACGGGCTGGAAGTGTGAAGCGGGGTATCCTCGGTAAAGAAGAGATCCGGGCGATCAAGCGGAAGATCACCGTAAACCTCATCGGTGGAAACCTGATGGAAACGCTTGATTCCGAACTCACGACAAGCGTCGAGAAGCGTCGTCGTTCCCATTACGTTTGTGCGGACAAAGATGTCCGGATCGGTGATCGAGCGGTCTACATGGCTCTCAGCAGCGAAGTTGATGACTACATCCGGCTTCTCTTTCTCAAACAGATCAAAGATGAACTTGCGGTCTGCGATGTCTCCGCGAACAAACTTATAGTTCGGCTTATTCTCAACCGGCTTTAAGGTCTCTAAATTTCCTGCATAGGTCAGAGCGTCGAGATTGATGATCTGATCCTCCGGATACTTCTCTACCATATAGTGAACAAAATTTCCGCCGATAAATCCGGCGCCACCTGTTACGATGATTTTCATAATAACTGCCCTCTCTTTTCTTTTTCGTGACCGCTCGTTAACCGGCAATCAACGTTATAACTCAGAGTAGATGTTCCCATCTAACTCCCTAAAAGGAACATCTCTGAATGATCTTTTAGATATTGTGGATCTTGTCGATGTATTTTCCGTCCAGAACATCTTTCAGATAGCGACCATACTGGTTCTTCTTCAGGACCTCATATGCCTCCATGACTTCCTCACGGCTGATCCATCCATTTAAGTAAGCGATCTCCTCGAGGCATGCGATCTTGCGATGCTGGTGAGTCTCGATCGTCTTCACGAAATTCGTTGCCTCGACAAGAGACTCATGGGTTCCGGTATCAAGCCAGGTAAATCCCTGTCCGAGAAGAATCACGTCGAGATCTCCATTTTCCAGATAAATGCGGTTCAGATCGGTGATCTCAAGCTCTCCACGAGCAGACGGCTTCAGATTCTTTGCGTACTCCACAACACGGTTGTCGTAGAAATACAGACCGGTCACACAGTAGTTGGACTTCGGATGCTCCGGCTTCTCCTCGATCGAAACAGCCTTTCCGGACGCATCAAACTCTACGATACCGAAACGCTCCGGATCGTCCACGTAGTAACCAAATACGGTTGCTCCGCCCTCTTTCTCCGCGCGCTCTGCTGCTGTGCGCAGTCTCTTCTTGAGTCCCTGACCATGGAAAATGTTATCGCCAAGGATCATTGCAACGGAATCTCCGCCGATGAAATCTGCGCCGATGATAAATGCCTGTGCAAGTCCATCCGGTGACGGCTGTACGGCATACTGAAGGTTCACACCGAACTGGTGACCATCACCGAGCAGTGCCTCAAAACGAGGAGTATCATCCGGTGTCGAAATAATCAGAATGTCACGGATTCCCGCATTCATCAGAACAGACAGCGGATAATAAATCATCGGTTTATCGTAAATCGGAAGCAACTGTTTGGATGTCACTTTCGTCAGCGGATACAGACGTGTGCCTGAACCACCTGCCAGAATAATACCCTTCATAAGTAATCTCCTTTAATTTTGCTCGCCAGTCGCCACACTTGCAGACCACATTTCAAGATAGCTTGCACCTATCATATCTTACACAGATACCGTGTGCAAATCTGTCCGATCGCGACTGGAATCCTTACATTTTCTATTAGCGATTCATCCCGTATGGGTTCTTCGCGGTTATTTGTAATATACCATAGAAACACGGCGAATTCAACGCAGGAATTCGTTACTATTCATACGCTACACAAACGGTAACCGGTTTTGCCTCGTGCTCTGTAACAGATTTTTCACTTGCAACCAAAATCTCTCCGTCCTCATCCGTCTCAAGTGCATAGAGAATTGTGCGAGAATCGGGCTTGTCGTAACTGCACGTCACAAACGCAAAAACAGATGCAACAGAAGTCTCCGGAATCTCTGCAAACTTGCACGGCGCAAGGCGTTCTCTGACCCACTCATCAAAGTCGTCCTGGTCCGCAAACTGCATCCGGCGGATCTCCTCACCCTCATCCTGATTTTTGATTGAGTAGCAAGAAACCGCCTTTAAATAAATCATTCGCTCCGGAGTGTAAAGTACAAAACGATCATGCGCCCGGAAAAAATCTTCTTTTTTGAAGCGTTCCAGACTCCCGAACATCGTGCCATCCTTCATGTGATGACCATAGATCAGGTTGTTTCGCCCACGAAAATCCGACTGACTTTCCGAGTCAAGAAAAACCGCCCCGTACACACTCTTCTTTCCATCAAACGACGTTTTTAGATATGTCTCATTGTCTTTCGCCTGAACGATCGGATACTCGAGATCTGCCCCACTCTTTTGCGCACCTGCAATACTCAGCCACCCCACGGTATCCGGGTTCTGTCCACAAAGCGCAGAAAAATCGATCGGGGAAATATAGGATTCCTCCGGATCAGCCTCTTTCCCACCCAAATCCGTTTCCTGATTTGAATGCTGATCGTCTGTCCCATTCTCCTCCTGTCCTCGAAATGCCAGGGTCGAGAGCTGTCTGCTGAGGCGGTATTGTTCAAATGCCGGATACCACTCCCGCACAAGCACAGCCCCGCTCCCGAGCATCGCAAGCACCAGAAGAATCATCAGGATCCTGTATGGTTGATTATGCTTCCTCATTCATCTTTGCCAGTTTTGCAGCCTGATCTGCCGCGATGCAGGCATCAATGATTTCCTGAATATCACCGTTCATGATCTTGTCCAGCTTGTACAGAGTCAGGTTGATTCTGTGATCAGTCACACGACCCTGCGGGAAGTTGTAAGTACGAATCTTCTCAGAACGATCGCCGGTTCCGATCTGGCTACGACGCTCTGCTGCCTCGGCATTTGCCTTCTTCTCCATCTCGATGTCATACAGCTTGGAACGAAGCAGGCGGAATGCCTTCTCCTTATTCTGAAGCTGGGACTTCTCGGTCTGGCTGTAAATTACGATACCGGTCGGAATATGGGTCAGACGAACCGCAGAGTCGGTCGTGTTGACACACTGTCCACCGTTTCCGGATGCACGCATAACGTCGATACGGCAATCGTTCATGTCGATCTGTACATCAACATCCTCAGCCTCCGGCATAACTGCAACCGTCGCGGTGGAGGTGTGGATACGTCCGCCGGACTCAGTCTCCGGAACTCGCTGTACACGATGAACACCACTCTCGTACTTCATCTTGGAGTAAGCTCCCTTTCCGGTGATCATTGCGACAACTTCCTTAAATCCGCCGATTCCGTTCTCATTCAAGCTGATGATCTCAACTTTCCACTTCTGGCTCTCTGCATAGTTCACATACATTCTGTAAAGCTCGGATGCGAACAGAGCAGCCTCATCTCCACCTGCACCTGCACGAATCTCAAGAATGATGTTCTTGTCATCGTTCGGGTCCTTCGGAAGAAGCAGAATCTTTAACTCCTGCTCAAGCTCCTCAACGCGCTTTCTGGCATCGGAGAGTTCCTCCTTCACCATCTCACGCATCTCCTCATCCTTCTCCTCCTCGAGAAGCATCAGGCTGTCCTCGATGTCCTGCTTTGCCTTCTTATACTGCTGATATGCCTCAACAAGCGGACCGAGATCAGCCTGCTCCTTCATCAGTTTGCGGAAACGAGTCTGGTTCTCAGTGACATTCGGCTCATTTAATTCCTGCATAACCTCTTCATAGTGAATCAGAATATCTTCTAACTTATCGAACATGAAATCCTCCTATTTTTTCTATATAAACTCACAGTTTCTCTTACCTATAAAACTTACAGTTGCAACTAAAATCTATATTTAATTTCAGGGAACAGGCTACCCCACAAATCTTCCACACACAACCCGATCATTTCCGGCGAGATCCTTATGAACCTCAACCTCCGCAAATCCCTGTTCGCGCAGAAGTCCACGGACCGCCTCTCCCTGATCATATCCGATCTCGAGATAAACCGACGCGCCCGGTGAGAGAACCTTTTCCGCCTCTTTCGCAATCCTGCGGTAAAAGAGCAGTCCATCCTCCGTCCCGTCAAGCGCCATCATCGGCTCATGGTCGCGAACCTCCGGCTCAAGTCCTGCAATCACCTCTGTCGGGATGTACGGCGGATTTGACACCAGAATGTCAAATGGCTCTGTCCCATCCGGAATCGCAGAAAACAGATCCCCGTGGAAACACTCGATTCTTGTCCCGGATTCTCCTACAAGCCTCTCTGCATTCTTTCTCGTGACCTTCAGCGCCTCCTCTGAGAGATCCGCCTCCGCCACATACTCAAAACTGCCGAGCACCGCAAGACTGATTCCGATACAACCGGAACCTGCACAAAGATCAAGCACCCGCTTTTGCGTATGTTTCTCGCGCTCAAGCACCAGCTCCACAAGCGTCTCGGTATCCTGTCTCGGGATCAGCACATGCTCATTCACAAAAAATTCCATTCCCATGAATTCCTGACTGCCAAGAATCTGCTGAAGCGGAACGCGTTTTGCTCTGCGCGCGATCCACTCCTGATACTTTGCCGTGCACTCGCCTGTCCGCTGATTCTCCGGCAGAGCCTGCATCCGGTTCAGCAGAAAATGTGTCATATCAAGTTCAAACGCTTCCAAAAGCAACAGCTTCGCATCATTTCCCGCATCCGGACTTCCTGCCTGCTCGAGGCACTCCGTCCCCTGCGTCAAAAGTTCAAACAGCGTCATTTCTGCACCGCCTTCTCGCTCTCTGAAGTCACCGCAGAATCCGTTTCCGCTCCATCTTCCGGGATCACCGTATCCGGAAAATTCTCGCGCAGATACGTCTTCCAGTCAAAGACTGCCTCAACCGCCTTGATCGCAACCTCGATCATGCCATCATCCGGCTCACTCGTCGTCAGCCCCTGCATCCACATGCCCGGCTTGCTGAACAGATTGACGAGACAGTTATCACTGCGCCCCGCAAGACGAAGAAACTCATAGGACACGCCCGCGATCACCGGAATCAGAAGAATTCGGCTGACCATGCGAAGCCATACGTTGTCGACACGGATCACCATGAAGAACAAAATACTGATCAGCATGACAATGATCAAAAAGCTCGTTCCACAACGCTTGTGGAAACGGGAGCTCTCCCGCACATGGTCGACCGTCAGAGTCATTCCGTGCTCAATACAGTTGATACACTTGTGCTCCGCCCCATGATACTGGAACGTCCTGCTGATATCCTCCATCCTCGAAATCACCTTGATATACGCCACAAACACGGCGATTCGGATCACACCCTCGAGAATCGCCATCAGCGTGTCCGAGTGAATCACTTTTCGGCACGCATTCGCAATCAGCATCGGCACGATCATGAAAATGACGATCGCAAACAGAAACGAGATCGCCATCACAAATCCCATCAATGCCTTCTCCGTCTTCTCCCCGAACGTCTTATCAAGCCAGAGTTCGAGCTTCGACGGCTCGGAGTTTTCATCCTCCTCGTCATCCTCGAAAAAGCTCGCCGAATAACTCAGGCTTCTCATACCGAGGATCATCGAATCCGCAAAACTGAAGACACCGCGCACAAACGGAAGCGAAAAGAATTTCACCTTCTCCGTCAGGCTCACATAGGTGTCCTTCTTCACCTCGATCACGCCGTCCGGTCTGCGAACAGCCGTCGCGTAATCGTCCTTATTTTTCATCATAATTCCTTCAATGACGGCCTGACCGCCGATACCGGAATATTTCATCAATCACTATCTCCTTGCAAATTCCTGCTACTAATCTGTCACTAAAAAAAGCCCACGCCCAAATCTGTTCCCACCACTATCCCATACAGAATCTTCCATTCATAAAATCAGAAAATCCCTGCCGTGTACAAGAACAAATATTTTCCGTCAACTACTCCCGCTTATAGAAGCGGGAGCTTGTAAGTCAGAGAAACATAGGTAATAACGACATCTCAAGATGTCTCCCTAATTTTGCCTACATCATCGGGCAGTTGACAATGCCCGTTTTACCAAAGAGATTTACTCTGAGGTATTTGTTAATTTTTCGTAATGAGGATGATTATCTCCAGAAATCCACATTGTACCGAGAAGCTGTATATTCATCGCACCGATTCGGTCATCATTGGATTTGTAGCCACACTGACAA
>SKED01003239.1_pt1 | contig 10279 bp, 9 predicted proteins | sample 4826651 | NCBI WGS metagenome assembly SKED01 (sample SAMN11008818, study PRJNA524170) | human gut metagenome | biome: Human fecal sample; material: Feces; isolation source: fecal sample from pouch patient p19 | host: Homo sapiens | place: Israel: Tel-Aviv | collected 2016-06-28
TCTCCACGACCACCTGGGTTCCCGCCTCCTCACACAGCTGTTTCACGGTGTGATAATTTTCACAGGAAACACGGCCGCGGTCTTCCTTCTCGCCCGGTATGATGCGGCAGTTGTTGTGATGATAAACGAGATATTTGCTTGAAAGCTCTTTCGCATACGAAAGCGTCTTTTCAAGCAGCTCCATCGTGCGCGCATACTCTACAGTCCCCTCCGCTGCCGAATGCTCTGCCTGATAATATGGACCATGGAAGCTGACCGGGACTTCCTTTAAGAGCGGCATGGCGTCCCGCAGGTTCTTCTCAAAGCATTCCTCATGAAACATCGGAAACACCTCGACTCCCACCTGTCCAGGAAACCGTTTGAGATACGGAAGAACCTGACCGAACTCGCTGCCTTTATACATATTAGTGCTGATAAGAATTTTTCTCATGATTGCATGTCTCCTCTTCAAAATATACGTTCATAATCTTGTTTTGAAAACACTTTTTTCGCTCTATTATCTCTATTCTTACTGGGCGATCGCCTTTTCCAATTTCGGCACCGCCAGCTTTTCCTGTGCGCGGATCACCATCTCCGGGTAACCGAGCGATTTCTCCGTCCCGCGGTCAAACAGATGCAGCTTTTCCGTCTCCACATGGATGTATACCTTCTCACCCGGCTGTGGAATCTCGCCCTCGCGGATGGCAATCAGCTCGTTCTTGTCTCCCTCGACCTGAATATAAACACCGTACCGGTTTCCGTAATCCTCCACGTAACGGACCATGCCCTCGATCGACCGCTCCTGCGGGGTGCGGCTCATCATCACGTGTTCCGGGCGGACACCGGCGTACAGCAGTCCCGATGGGCACTGCGCGGCGATCCGCTGCCAGATACCCGGAAGTTCTACCTTCTGTTTCCCGATGACAAGCGCCCCGTTATGATATTCCGCCTCCACGATATTCATGGACGGCGAACCGATAAACTTCGCACAGAACACGCTTGCCGGACGATTGTACACGTGTGACGGGGTATCGAGCATTTCCATCTTGCCCCGGTACATGAGCGCGATCCGATCGCCAACCGTCATCGCCTCGATCTGGTCGTGCGTAACGTAGACTAACGTCGGGTGGTACATTTCATGGATTTTTACCAGTTCTTTTCTCGCACGCATCCTAAGCTGTGCATCCAGGTTTGACAGCGGCTCGTCCAGAAGGAAATAGTCGGCGCGCTTTACCACGGCTCTCGCCAATGCCACTCTCTGGCGCTGTCCGCCGGAAAGCTCCTTCGGCTTCCGATCCTCCAGCCCTTCCAGTTCCAGCATTTTGAGGACTTCTTTTAAGCGCGCATCGATCTCGTTCTCATCCATCTTGTGCGCTTTTAAACCATATATGATATTATTCTTGACGCTCATATGCGGAAACAGCGCATAGTTTTGAAACACCATCGAGACACCGCGCTCGCCGCACGGCACATCATTTACCACCTGGTCGCGCATCCACAGGTTTCCGGCGGTCACATTTTCCAGTCCCGCAATCATGCGAAGTGTCGTCGATTTTCCACAGCCGGACGGACCTAATAAAATCAGGCGTTCGCCCTCCTTTACCTCCATGCAGAGGTCCTCCACGACCACATTTTTGCCATACGCTTTTTTAACATTTTCAAATACAATATTTTTCATTGAATTAATCTATCCCTTTCTTATGTCCAGCGCAATCTCCCATTATCCCTTCAATCCAGACGCCGCAAATGTATTGATGATATAGCGCTGGAAAATGATATACAGTACCAGCGGAATCAGCATCGTGAGCACCGACACCGCCATCGCGATCGTAAATTCCGTACCGCCCTCGGCGCTGATGTACATCTGCAATGCCAGCGACAGCGTATAATTTTCCTTGGATTTTAAGATCAGCACCGGCCACACATATTCATTCCACGAATTGATAAAGAAAATGATGCCGGGGGAAATGATGGACGGACGCACCAGCGGAATCACAATGTCGCGCATGATTTTCATGTGCCGGATATTTTCCATCCGTGCCGCCTCAATGAGTGCCAGCGGGATTCCACGCATTGCCTGGCGCAGCAGGAAAATTCCCAGCACATCCGCCAGCTGCGGCAGTGCGACGCCCCAGATACGATCGCGCAGACCGATTTTAGAGATCAGAAGATAATTTGGAATCATCGTGACCGTAAACGGGATGAACAGCGTACTTAACATAATAAAATACAAAAATCCTTTTCCCTTAAACCGGAAATAGACGAACGCATACGCCGCCAGAAGTCCCGTGATTGTCTTAAAAATCGTGACCGTCGATGCAATCAGAAACGTATTCAGCGTGATTTTCACAAACGGCAGTTTGTCAAATACATGCCGGTAATTTTCCAGCGTCGGATGCAGCGGAATCACCTGAAAAACCGTGTTGAACGCCTCCTGCATCGTCTTGAAAGAGTTGGAAATTGCAAATACGATCGGCATCAGAAGGAGGAAAACGACCACCACCAGAAACAGATGCCAGCCGATCTGTCTGTCTTTAGTTTTCATAGTAAACCCCCTTTTCTACAAACCGGAATTCCAACACCAAAAGAATGATAAAGAGTGCCATCGTCATGACCGATACCGCCGAGGAAGTTCCTGTTTTATAGAGTGTAAACGCCTCATGGTACGACATATAAATCAGGTTCGAACTGGCATAGTTCGGTCCTCCCTGTGTGACGACCTTGATCGGCGTGAACACATACTGGAGTCCCTGCACGATCGTTGTAATAAACACATAGATTCCAGTTGCAGAACTCATCGGCACGACGATATCCTTAAAAATCTTCCACATCGGCACATTTTCCAGACGCGCCGCCTCGATGACCTCCATTGAGACACCGGAGACGCCCGCTAGGATGTTGATGAAATTGTAGCCAAACGTCTTCCAGGTCGTGATAATACAGAGTACCGCGATGACCCAGCCCTCCGTTTTCGACCAAAACGGCAGTTTCAGCCCAAACCAGCCTGCCACAATCGCGACCGGACCCGAAATCGGATTCAGAATCCATGTATACAGAATCGAGCCGACGACCAGCGAAATCACACTCGGCAGGAAAAAGACCGCCTTGTAAAAACTCTGTCTCTTTTTGATGACGCACGAAAGAATGAATGATAAAATGTACGGCATCACAAAGTTAAACACCAGAAGAATCACGATGTACCAGAATGTATTGCCAAAGATTTTCCATGTATTCGGATCCTTCAAAACGGAAATATAATTCCCCAGTCCCACAAACTTCTTGACCGGCTTTACCATGTTCCACTCAAAAAAACTCAAATACAGCGTGTAAAAAAGCGGATAAAACATAAATACCGCAAACATGACGAGCGACGGCAGCAAAAAAACATATCCAAGCGCTGCCTGTTTTTTGTCCTCCCGATTCAAACTATTTCCTCCATTCCAATGCATTTTATGAAGGGGCTGCCGCCAAACAGCTCTTTCGCGCTCCGGCCGCTTCCTGCGTCTTATCTGCACGCAGTCCATTCTGCCAAAACACGTTCTGCTATTCCGCAACAACCCCATTCTCATTTCTGTCCTAAATTTTGTAATGATTTTTCTGCCACCCGAAAGCTGTTCCAAGCGTCAGGCTGCCTGTCCCTACTGTGCATCCAGCAGCTGGTTGATCGCATCCTGTGTGCTCGTCATACCATCTTTCGCAGATACCTGACCGCCCAGAATCTGGTCTCTCATATCCAGAAGAAGCTGCTCTGCCTCAAGGCCTGCATCGCCCGGGAATGCGGTCCATGATACAACGCCGTCCATCTGCTCAATCGCTGCATTCATCATTGTGTTCTCAGCCAGAAAATCTTTCAATCCATTTTCTGCCTCTGCCACATCTTTTCTCGGCGGTACATAACCGGTTCCCTCGGTCCATGCTGCCATTGATTCTACGCTGTAAAGATACTTTTCAAACTCCCATGCCGCCTGAATCTGCTCGTCGCTCTGCGCGGTGATGGCTAAGAAACAGCCGCCTGCCGGAACCTTGCGCTCCTTGTCGTTCCACAGCGGGGATTTCACGGTTGCTACGTCAAACTGTGCCCCCTTCTGTACGGAAGCGCGTCTCGCAATGGTGGTGTAAAGCATCGCGCAGTTGCCGTCGATAAAGCTCTGGCAGCCCTCTTCCCATGAAACATGAAGGGCAGAACCATCTTTTACCATATCCTGCATCATCTGCATTGCCGCAATGCCGTCCTCGGTTGCAAAGCTTGCTTTTTTCTTGCCGGATGCATCCGCAGTCAACATATCCGCTCCCGCGCTCTCAACCAATGCCTGCTGCGCCCAGAAATCTGCCGGTTCCTGCATATAGAAACCATATTTTCCTGTCTTCTCTTTGACTGCCTCGGCAAATTCCTGTACTTCCTGCCAGGTCTCCGGTCCATCTTCGGAAAGGCCCGCTTCTTTTAAGAGATCTTTATTAATGTAGAGAACCGGGCTGCTTAAGGAGTACGGGATTCCGACCTGCTCGCCGTTGCTGTTGACCGCCAGGTCTAAGACATTTGGAAGGAAATTGTCGGTTAAGAAATTTGCATCCTCGCTGTCGAATTTATCAATCGCATCCTGCGGCGCCACATAGTCAAAGTTATTGGAGAAATAATCCAGAAATGCCCAGCCAATCTGAACAAGCGCCGGTGTATTTCCGGTCGCCGCTTCCGCCTGCAGATTCTGCATCAGACCTTTGTACATATCCGGGTTGTATTTCGCTACTACCTCGATGTGATCATTTTCCTCATTAAATTTCTTTACCAGATCGTCTACGACCAGACCTCCCTGGGTTTCTGCGTTACAGTGCCAGTATTCAATCACCGTTTTATCGCCGGATGCCGTCTTCTCTGCCCCGCTCTCTCCGGACGCGCTCTGTGTGTCGCTGCTTCCTGTCGCCAAGCTGGATGCCTGGCTGCATCCTGCCATCAATGTCATCGTGCCTGCCATCGCAAGCGCCATCAGACGTCTCATACTTACCTTCATTCGTTCTCCTCCTGCTGCGGTGTCCCATCTCCCAGTCTCTCTTACCTTGGAACCAGCCATCTATGTCAAAATCGTGATCGGGAGTCCTTTGCCGCGCTTCTCTTCTGTCAAATCACTTGTGCTGTGTCCAGATTCTATCTTAAAGATGGTTTGTAAAATGCAGGAGGTGATTTATGTAAAAATTATCTATAATTTTTGAAAATTGTTTTTTCGAGGTTCTGCGGCATAAAAGAATGTGCCTTTTTGTGTAATGGGGAATTCCAAGAAATTTCCTATTACACAAAAAAAACGCCTCTATCAGTTTTTGCTGATAAAAGCGTTTTTTATTCTATGTTCCGTTTTCTATTTTTAGATCCGGGCTGCAGTTTCCTTCATGGAACATGCCAGAGTGAACGCTGCAGAACGCATATTCTTTTACAAACCTGCCCCTTACAGTCTCTTAAGCAGCGCCTCTCTCGCTTCCTCATAGCCCGGTTTGCCAAGCAATGCAAACATATTTTTCTTATAGCTCTCTACGCCCGGCTGGTTGAACGGATTGACGCCCAGAAGGTATCCACTGACGCCGCAGGCAAATTCGAAGAAATAGAAGAGCTGTCCTAAGCTGTACGCATCCATCGCCGGGATCGTCACTTTCAGGTTCGGCACACTGCCGTCGGTATGTGCCAGAATCGTGCCGTTCATCGCACTCTTGTTGACGAAATCCACGCTCTTGCCAGCCAGATAGTTCATACCGTCCGTGTCAACATCTTCTTTCTTCAAAATGACCTCCGCCGGAGATTCAGCCACTTCCAGAACTGTCTCAAACATGATTCTCGCGCCGTCCTGGATGAACTGACCCATCGAATGAAGATCGGTCGTTAAATCAACCGCTGCCGGGAAAATACCTTTCTGATCCTTGCCCTCGCTCTCGCCGTAGAGCTGTTTCCACCACTCCGATACATAGTGCAGGCTCGGCTCATAGTTTGCCACAATCTCGACCTGTTTGCCCTTCCGGAGCAGAATGTTGCGGACCGCCGCATATAACAGAGCAGAATTCTTCTCAAACGGAGTCTCCAGTGCATTCTTTCTCGCGTCTGCCGCGCCCTGTATCAACGCATCTATATCCGCGCCGCTGACCGCGATCGGAAGCAGACCGACTGCCGTCAGGACGGAGAAACGACCGCCAACATCATCCGGAACCACGAAGGACTCGTAGCCCTCTTCATTTGCCAGATTCTTGAGTGCGCCCCGCGCCCGGTCTGTCGTCGCGTAGATTCGCTTGTTTGCCTCTTCTTTACCATACTTCTCAATCAGCATCTCCTTAAATACACGGAATGCGATCGCCGGCTCCGTTGTCGTACCGGACTTGGAAATAATATTGATAGAGAAATCTTTTCCATCGACCAAATCCATCAGATCATGGATGTATTTGCTGCTGATGCTGTTGCCAACGAAGTAAATCTCCGGTGTTTTTCTTTTTTCTTTCGGAAGATTATTGTAAAAACTATGGGACAGGAACTCGATCGCCGCTCTTGCGCCCAGATACGAACCGCCGATACCGATTACCAGCAGGACATCGGAATCCTTCTGAATCTTCTCCGCCGCTTTTTTGATGCGTCCGAACTCTTCCTTATCATAGTCCACCGGAAGGTCGATCCATCCAAGGAAATCATTGCCCGCGCCGGTCTTTTCTACCAGCGTCTCTCTTGCCGCCTGCACGCCCGCCTTGATACCGGCGATCTCTTCCTCATGAATAAATGCAGCTGCTTTTGAATAATCAAAGATCACATCTTTTCCCATATGTTTCCTCTCCTTTGCATTTCAGCCGTCCGCAGGCGGCGTGATTACTTTGTCAAAAACTTAACTTATCTTTATTATAGCAATCTGGACACCCATGTGCAACCGATTTTCAGTTGGAATCATTATTTACAATCCCGATAAATACTCCCTCATAATATCCCCCAGAACCTGCGCCTCCTCGCGGCTCAAACCTTTCATCCAGTCACCCGCATTTGCCTCGCCATTTCGTGTTTTCCGCGTATCCCGGCTTGCTGCAATCTGGTCGAGGCTCTGCTTCAAATACTCCATTTCCTTGTCGCCGGGACGCTCCTTCGCTTCCTGCCTGGGACCCGTATTGTTTTCCGTTTCATTTCCTGATACCATCCGGCGATCCGTAAGATGCCCATCTGTCTCATGCTTGTCCCGTTCCTCCGGTTCGCGCGGTGCAGTGCGAACTGCCCGCATCAGATTCTGTGCCCGTGCATCCCGCTCACGGAACGGATTCACTCTCATCGCTGTCCGCGATTTTCCTTTTTCAAACTCCGTTTCTCCCAGATCCCGATTATTCGTTTCTGCGTCATCCCGACTGCTCACACCACGCTCTGCCCGCAAAGCACTCTGCAGCCGTTTCGGCATTTCCCGCACATTCGAATCCGCGCCAGCAATTCCGCCGGATACTCCAGAAGCTCCTGACATTTCCTGTCCGCGCGTCTCCTTCTCACGTGCCGCCCGAAGAAACACCGAATTATCCACATACTCCAAAAGCGCCGTTTCCAGCCGCTGCTGTTTCTGGTCAATCTGGAAACAGCTCTCGATAAATGCCAGAAACAGACCGCTCATGACAGCTGCCGACGCATACAGCACAATATAGCTCGCATCCAGCTCATACCAGTATGCCAGAAATGCCTCCGCTGCTCCGGTCAGAAGCCCTAAAAGCACCATTTCCATTGACACGCCGTTCCACGCATCCAGCGAAATATGTAAAAATGAAAATCCGTCAATCTGCTTGTCCAGATATGCCTGCGTGTTCACGATGTTCTGTCCCAAGCGGCAGGTATTTTCCAACCGCTGCTTCAGATTTTGAAGATTCTTGTTCCGGGTCATCGCCATGTTGTCAGTTTCTTTTAATAATCTTTTGTAGAGGCTCCGTGTAATCAACTTGCTGACAAATCCGATCATTCCGATCGCCGCAAGAACGGACAGCGCTTTTCCAGTTTGTAAAAATTCCAGCATAAAAAAGCTCCCCTTTCTCTACTTCCGGATCACTTCCGGGTGGCTTGCCACAGGTCAGGTTTAGGCGCTTCGCAGTTTGTCTCTTGCAATTTGCTTTTTACAATCTGCTTTTTGCATTCTGCTTTTCACATTCTGTTTTTTGCGCCTGTCAAATCCCGCCTGCATCGTGGCTTTATTATATCCGCCGAAAGAGTCTTTGTGAAGATGAGAAAGGGGAAAATCGTTCGTCAAATTCTGCCTTAATTCGATTTTAAATAGGTATTAATAATGCGTATCATGCAAAATTTCGGGTTATTAAAAATTCTGTCTGTGAATCATATCTATGACTCATTACGCCTCATACCGGGACGCCATTTCAAGCAGTAGGTTTACCGAATGCTTGATCGCCTGCGCCTCAAACGCCGCATAGTCCATACCTGCGCTGTCATCCGCCTTATCTGAAATGGCACGGATAATCAGGAACGGGATTCCGTTTAAATATGCCGCCTGTGCGATCGCTGCGCCCTCCATCTCGGTACAGCTTGCGCTAAACTGCTCGATCAGCCACTCCTTTTTTGCCTTATCCGAGATAAACTGATCGCCGCTTACCACGCGTCCCGGAAATGCCTGAATCTCCGGATTGACCTTCTGGTTGCACTCAATCGCCAGCTCGCGCAGCTTCTCATCCGCCTCAAATGCAAAGGTATCTACTCGCGGAATCTGTCCGATCCGGTATCCAAATCCGCTCGCATCCATATCATGCTGCACCGCATCCGTCGATACAACGATATCGCCAATGTTGATCTCTGCACGCAGGGAACCGGCGATACCTGTGTTCACAATCGCGCTGATATGGAACCGATCCGCCAGAATCTGACTGCACATACCTGCATTTACCTTACCGATACCAGAGCGAACCACAACTGCGTCCTTTCCGCCCAGTTTGCCTTGATAAAAATCCATACCGGCTACGCTTGTCACGGTAACATCCGTCATTTTCTCCTTGATCTGAGCCACCTCTTCATCCATCGCTCCGATGATTCCTAACATCTGTTTATCCTCCTGTTTTTCTGTTCTTTATTCTTCTGCCTTTCTTTTATAGATTTATAGAAAAAGAAATTCTTACTATTTGATCTTCTGCGCTTATACCCCTGCATCTCTTTCCTCAAATCCATTGGCTGACTCGGCTCTACAGTCAGTGTGTGCCTGCACCATCATTTTTCATTTGAAAATCGTTCATTTACTTTATAATAGCGCAGCCGCATCGTTACCATGTATACCTTGTACAAACAATAACACCGTATCTTTTCATGAGTATACTGGATTTTTGTTATCTTGACAACACCTTTACTGGCAGACTATAATCATTTTACTGCGGTGGATTCCCGCCACAGCAGATTAAAACACATACCATTTTGAGGAGGTTTTACCATGACATACAAGACAAAGGGAGTCTGTTCCCGTGAGATTAATTTTGAAGTAGAAGATAATAAAGTAAAGAATGTGCAGTTCGTCGGCGGCTGCTCCGGCAACACACAGGGCGTTGCCCGCCTGATCGATGGCATGGATATTGACGAGGCAATCTCCCGCATCGAAGGCATCCAGTGCGGCTTCCGCCCAACTTCCTGCCCGGATCAGCTGGCACAGGCGTTGAAGGAGTATAAAGCGAACGTGAAATAAGTATCCTTTGGTAGATTCTTTCTGACCCGCCGACATAGTGAAAAACCATTTTAAAACCCCACCTGAAAACATCTGGAATTTTGAATCAGAAATTCCTGGATGGTTGCAGGTGGGGGTATTTATGTGATCGCTTTTTTCATACTATTTCGTGTTGCAAATATAAATTTAGTAACACTGTCCCCGTTTAGAATTAGTCGCCGTATTCGGTGATTTTGATTCCCTCTGTTTTTGTCATAAAGGACTGTCCCTTTCCATTTGACTCTACATAATGAACGCCAACTACTCTATAATAATATCCTGTTTTCTGGTTTTTCACTGTAAAATCATTCGACATTCCTGATAAATCTTCCGTTGGAAAATCCTCTTTGCTAGCATCATATATATATCTAGAAACTTCTACCCATTTACCATCCTCTTCTCTTTGCAGAACTGCAATATTTTTTATTTTATCACACTCTACATGAGCTACTGTCTGAATAAGGATTCCAATATCTCCTTTTCCTAAATTACTAATTCTTGTTAATGCCGTATCAATAATACTTCCCCTTGGTTCTATCCCCCTCGCAATTCCCTCCGAAACATTTTCATTTAATAAACAAGCATTGCTATAATCCGCCTCTTCAACCGAAACTCCATTAATATAC
>SKED01003243.1_pt1 | contig 10272 bp, 8 predicted proteins | sample 4826651 | NCBI WGS metagenome assembly SKED01 (sample SAMN11008818, study PRJNA524170) | human gut metagenome | biome: Human fecal sample; material: Feces; isolation source: fecal sample from pouch patient p19 | host: Homo sapiens | place: Israel: Tel-Aviv | collected 2016-06-28
GGCAAACTGGTCAGGTATTAATGGAACCATTACTTTAAATATCACTTTTAATGATACAGTAGATCAGGCTGAGACAGATGATGCTTCTGTACAGACATCCTGGTCAGGTAAGACTGCAACATTCACATTTGCAAGTACAGCAACAAATCCACTGACTATTGGAATTCATCTGAATCATGGAACAAGCATTGATGATCTCAAGATGACAGGATTTACTTATTCTGTGAACTAAAGAGAATATCCGTCTGACAAGAAAAGGGATTGAGTTAGAGTGTTTAACTCAATCCCTGAAATTGATTTTAAAATGTTTGTATCATTTCATGAATTTCCACGTCATTTAGTATCTCACATTTCTTATCCCGTATCGCATAAACCCTGTTACAGATATTCAGAACCGTAGGCCTGTGTGTGGTTACAATGCAGGTTCTGGGGTAGGTATCCTGCATGATATTTCGCAGGACTTTTCGTTCAGTAGCTACATCCAGTGCGGAGGTAGCCTCATCCAGCAGCAGGATCGGTGATCTGCGCAGTAATGCTCTGGCAATGGAGAGCCTCTGTGCCTGACCTTCGGAGAAACCGCCGCCCCGTTCCTTAACGATGCTTTCAATTCCATCCGGGAGTTTTTCCACAAAATCCCATGCACAGGCGAGTTTCAGCGCTTCAATAATTTCTTCATCTGTAGCATCCTGTTTCACATTTCGCATATTTTCTGCAATTGTTCCTGAAAACATTGTATTTCCCTGTGGTACATAGGAGAATAATTTCCTTGTAGAAGGGGACATATCAATCATGTGTTCATGATCTGCTCCGGCACATATATGAGAAGAACCCTCCTGCGGTGTCAGAAGAGACAGGATCAGGCGCAGCATAGTTGTCTTACCTTCACCGGAAGGTCCTACCAGAGCCACGATCTCATGAGGATAAGCCTCTATGGAAGCATTAGCGAAAACAGCAGTACCATTATGATAGGTATAGCTGAGATCCTTCATGTTCAGACCGATTCCTTCTGACTTATGCTGCTTTTCGAAGTTGCGTACAGCAGAATCCTGACTGTAGTCCTCCTGCGGCATTTCCACGATATCCATCAGTCTTCCTGACGAAATAGTCAGTGAGATGGCTGACGGAATCAGACTTACCAGAGAATTTACCGAACTTGTCAATGTACCGGACAAAGACAGAAACATGGTCATAGTTCCGTAACTGATTGCATTGCTCCATACACGGTAGATTCCCCATCCATAACAGCTGTAGGATACGATGAATCCGATAATGGACATGAGAACAGAAGTCAGAATGGACATCTTCTGGAAGTCCAGTCTCATGTTAATATAATCTTTCTGAAGAGATTTCAGTTTCTCTGTATAAAAGTGAATCAGGTCGAAAGCCTTGATCGTCTGGATATTGGAGAAAGCTTCCTGGTTAAATCCATAAAGCTTTGCATTCATAGCTGCACTTCTCTGATTGTTATCACGCATTCGTTTCAGAAGCGGCTTTGAAAGCAGAGCACTGAAGGGAATTCCAAGCAGAGCAAAAAGTGCGAAAGTAGGGTCGTAATAAAGCACGATTGCCAGTGCACTGATAAAACGAAAAGTATAAATGATCAGGTTGGGAATCCAGTTCAGGATTCCGCTTGAAATGTTGGAGGCATCGGAACTCCAACGTGTCACCAGATCTCCGGTGTGGTAATCGGTCAGGGATTCCCAGTCAGTGACCAGCATTTTGGCAAAGATGTCGTTCTTGATTTCGGAGTCCACCTTCAGGTTAATGAAAGTAGAGGCATATCCGGATGCCTGCGAAACCAGAATGTTTGCGACAGAGAAGCCGATCATTGCGGCAAAGGTACTTATAAGTTTCCCGGTCTGGTGTCCGGTAATAATATCTACCAGATCTCTGGAAATCAGACTGGAAACCAGAGAGACACCTGTTCCGACCAGACCAAGCAGTGTATACAGGATCATGGCTTTCCAGTAACGTCTGCCGTACTGATAGATCCATAATGTCTGTTTCCACATTTTTTTCAGGGTTCCCTGTTTCAGGTGCTTCCAGATCAGGAGTATTTTTTCTTTCATTGCAGCTCCTCCAGTTGATCAATGGCATTTTTCATCACGCAGGCGGCAGAAGCATTCTTTGTACAGAGAAGATGCAGTACCGGCACGCGGTCAGCGATTTCCCCGGCAAAGAAAAGATTTTCTGAAAGCTGGCGTTCAGTCCATGCAGGGGAGATCATGCGCTGCATGACACGGAGGACTTTTTCCGAAGGATTTAACTCTTCCAGATAATCTGTCTGCAGGTCGCGCCCAAGGAGGACAATTCCTCCGAGTTCATATGCTTCGGCAGTAAAAATCCCGGAAGTTCCGCACCAGGGGATGCCATAGACGATGATATGATCTTTATGCAATCCAAGAAGATTCAGGTCTCCGTTTAAATACGGTGTGTCAAAAAGCTCATGCCACAGAGCGGTGTGTGTGGATTTTCCCATTCCGGAATGACCGGAAAACAGCCATGCTTTTCCCTGATAGAGAACAGAAGCTGAGTGGATTGCAAACAGTCCGTTTCTTTGTGCTGTAAAAAGGAAAAACAGCCGTATGGCGTGAAATAAATTTTCTATATTTGTTTCAGAAACCTGTGGGTGGCAGTAAACCCGTACATAAGTACCATCTTTCAGCATATGAGCTTCGTAAAGGTTCTGCATCTGTGGAAAAAGGACAACATAACGGTCGGGATTTTCAAAAACAGTCATTTCAGAATTCTGCAGAAGAACCTGTCCGTAACAACGACTGGGCGGAGGCGTGGTGACCAGTTCGATTTCCTGTGAGGTATCATCATCCGAAAATTCATGATAAAAAGGTTTGAAATTTGGGGAAATCAGTTCTGCAGAACCGTATAGTTTTATGCAGATTCCTGCGATTATCATAGAGACAGAAGGGATTGATGAAATCAGGTGGAGATCTTCTGTGATCATTCCCATGGCTGTAAGCTGTGTCAGAAAATCTGTCACATCTTTCAGAAGTTCAGGATAATAAGACTCATCCAGTTGATAAGTCCTGGCAAGTATTTCTGCCAGTTGCTGCGGTTCGGCACCTTCATGATGCTGAAGTACATTCCACAGGAAAGTACTGGTCTCATTCAGCACAAAGCCTTTTTTCAGATCGGCAATCTGCTGACCATAAGGTAAGAGATAATTGATACCTTTGATTTTTCGAAGTGTATATCCGGGCTGACATTTGAACATGATAAAAAAGATTCCTTTCTTTTTCAAAGCTAAATCTTGTAAACTTATGTATGTGTTGTGATGTCTGTGACTATAGCAAATTATAACACTGAGGAGGGAAGAAATACAAGCTATTGCCAATTGATGTACAAAAGTATAAAATAGTCCTGAATCCGTGAAGTTAAAACGACAATAAAAGTATACAACCATGTAGATATGGAAAGAACAAAACGTGAGCTTGCGCGGGTTGAAAAATGGGAAAAAGATAATGTCGATGGTTACACCAAAATTACACCAATTTGCAGTAATCATATAAAGAGTAGTGTAGATTTATGTGGATATTACACAAAATCATTGTGAAAAACAGCTAAAAAATATACTTGTATGTAGACTTATAATGAGTTATAATGAACAAGAATTTAAGGATAATTCTTCGGGGCGGGGTGTGATTCCCCACCGGCGGTATAGTCCGCGACCCATGGAAACATGGCTGAACCGGTGTGATTCCGGTACCGACAGTATAGTCTGGATGAGAGAAGAGTGCAGCGTGTGTAAGCGTAAAATATAGATTTTCTGATTTTATATCAGGAAAGAAAAAGCACAGAGAGAACACCCCGGAAAGGATTTACTTTCCGGGGTTTTTTTACGCGAGCAACGAGCCAAAGTCCGTGCCTGCACGAGACCTTGGCGACTGCCGCGATAACTTGAGAAACGCGCGAAGCGTGTTTCTCATAGTTTTGTGTCAGGCTGCAGAAACCGGGAATTTCCTTTTGAGAAAGAAAGGAGATTGAAGAAAATGAACAACACAACAACAAAAGCAGCAGAGACTGCGAAAAAGGCCGGAACTACGAGAAATACAGGTGTCAGAACCATGGTGCAGATCGCTATGCTGGCAGCTGTGGCAACCGTTTTGATGCTCTGGGAGGTGCCGATGCCGTTTATTGCACCGAGTTTTTATAAGATCGATCTGAGTGAAGTGCCGATTATGATCGGGGCGTTTGCGATGGGACCGCTGGCGGCGGCTGTGATCGAGCTGATCAAGATTCTTCTGAACTTTGTCCTGAACGGAACAACGACCGCAGGGGTAGGAGAACTTGGTAACTTTATCATGGGATGTGCGCTGGTTATGCCGGCAGGTTTCATTTACAAACGGGCGAAAACCAGAAAACATGCAATTCTTGGTATGGTAACCGGGATCGTATGTATGGCAGTGGCAAGTGCGATGGTCAACGGTCTGTTACTGCTTCCGGCTTACGGAAAGGCATTTGGCATGCCGGTGGATACCTTTGTAGAGATGGGAGCAGCCATCATTCCGGCGATCCACAGTCTGACAACGTTCTGCCTTTTCAGCGTTGCACCGTTTAATATTATAAAAGGTATTGTGGTTTCTCTGATAACTCTGGTATTATATAAACATATCAGCCGGTTGTTAAAAGGCTCTCAGGCATAATTGAACAGTCCTGTACAAGGAGCCTCCGACCGGAGTGGGAGGAATACCAGATGGGAAAAATCAACAAAGTAAGCAAACAGACAACCAATCCATATCTGAATCTCTATGATCTGGATGTCGTGAATAAAGTAGGACGGGAAGATCATTATTATGTGGCATCCCGGGCGAAAACTGAGGATGATCTGAAGCTGAGTCATATCGAAAATAATGATCCGGATGGCGTGGCGATCTACAGTCTCTATGGAGAAAAGAAAGACAAAGTGGTGCTGATTCGTCAGTTTCGTTATCCGCTGGGTGGTTATGTGTATGAACTGCCGGCTGGACTGGTGGATCCGGGAGAAAATTATCATACAGCAGCGATCCGGGAACTGAAAGAAGAGACCGGTCTGAAGCTGGAGCCAATCGTGGTGGATGATATTTATCAGAAGCCTTATTATACATCCGTCGGGATGACCGATGAGTGCTGCGGAACGGTTTACGGATATGCTTCCGGCGAGATCAGTAAAAAATACATGGAAGACAGCGAGGAAATCGAAGTGGTTCTGGCAGACCGGAAAGAAGTGGCACGGATCCTGAAAGAAGAGCGGGTGGCGCTTTTGTGTGCCTATATGATGATGCACTTTCTTCACGATGAAGAACCCTTTGCGTTCTTACATGCCAAAGAAAAATAAATCCGTACTAGGTGCATAAAGCGGGTCAGTAGTATTCACGAAAAAGAGACAGAGGAGAAAAAATATTATGGAATACTGGGATATCTACGATGAAAAGAAACAGAAAACCGGCCGTACGATGAAGCGAAACGACTGGAACATGAAACCGGATGAATACCATCTGACGGTGCTTGGTGTGCTGAAACGTCCGGATGGCCGTTATCTGATCACCCAGAGAAAGCTGGACAAAGAATGGGGTGCCGGCTGGTGGGAAGTACCGGGAGGCGGAGTCAACGCGGGAGAAGATTCCAGGGACGCAGTGATCCGCGAGATCCGCGAGGAGACCGGAATTGATGTGAGCCAGGCTGCAGGCGGCTACGCATTTTCCTATAAACGGGTGAATCCGGAGGAAAAAAACAACTATTTTGTGGATATCTACAAATTTATTCTGGACTTTGTGGATAACGATGTGAAAGTACAGCCGGAGGAAGTGGAAGGCTTTAAGATCGCCACACTCGAAGAGATCCGGGCATTTGCCCAGGAAGGGATTTTCCTGCATTATGACAGTATGAAAGAAGTATTCGATTAGAGCGTGTCTGAGAAAATATAAGAAGCAGTTATTTCTGTACATCAGTAAGCGTACAGAAATAACTGCTTTTTCACTTTACCGGAAACTGCTTTTCTGTAAAGTAAAAACACTCTGTGAGGATGCGCACTGCGGCGTATAAGGCAGATGTCGCAGGCGCGGGAATGTGGCAAGACACATTCTTTGTTTTATGCAGGAAAGAACGAACTGTCAGCCTGCAAAGAAAACAGCTCATGAAGATGGACACGATGGCATCCGGGGGACAGAATCGGTGATGTTGGTAAATACATACAAAAAACAAAGATAAAAATTATGCTTTTTAGCAATGGATTTTTCAGGAAAAAAGATATAAACTCAACTTATGATTAAGATATAATCAAAAGTAAAAAACGAAACTCAATGTATCCACAGAAGAAAAAGATTCATGTGGATAACAGATAACAGAAAAAAGAAAGAGGAGGATATTTACCATGAAATTAACACTGGATGGAATCAAAGATCGTCAGGCATGGGAAAAAGCAGGTATCAAACTGCCGGGGTACGATGTGGAAGCAGTATCGAAGAAAGCAAAAGAAGCACCGGGATGGGTACATTTTGGAATCGGAAACATTTTCCGTGTTTTCATCGGTGGAATTGCAGACGGACTTCTGGAAGAAGGTATCCTGGATCGAGGCATTACCTGTGTGGAGACCTTTGATTACGATGTGATAGATAAGATCTATAAACCTTATGACAATCTGAGTCTGAGCGTGATCCTGCACGGTGACGGAACCAGAGAATACAAAGTTATGGGAGCGCTGGCAGAGGCGGTAAAAGCACAGTCATCCGATCCGGAACAGTGGAACCGTCTGAAGGAAATCTTCAAAGCAAAATCCCTGCAGCTGGTTTCTTTCACGATCACAGAAAAAGGCTATGCCCTGCAGAAAGCAGACGGCGGCTGGTTCCCGTTTGTGGAAGCAGATATCAAGAACGGCCCGGACAGAGCCACCGGAGCAATGGCGGTTCTGACAGCCATGTTATATGAACGTTATAAAGCAGGAAAATATCCGATCGCTCTGGTTTCCATGGACAATTGCTCCAAAAACGGCGCGAAACTGCGGGAGTCTGTACTGACGATGACCGAAGAATGGAAGAAACACGGTTTTGTGGATCAGGATTTTATGGATTATGTGAGTGATGAAAGCATAGTTGCCTTCCCGTGGACGATGATCGACAAGATCACCCCACGTCCAAGTGAACAGATTGCAGCAGATCTGGAAGCGATTGGTGTAGAAGATATGCAGCCGGTGATCACCGGAAAGAAGACCTATATTGCTCCGTTTGTCAATGCGGAGAAACCACAGTATCTGGTCATTGAAGACAGCTTCCCGAACGGTCGCCCGGCACTGGAAAAGGGATTTGGCGTATATATGGCGGACAGAGAAACCGTGAATCTGTCTGAACGCATGAAAGTGACAGTATGTCTGAATCCGGTACATTCTGCCACCGGTCCGCTGGGTGTGGTACAGGGATATGAACTGTTTGCGCATATGTTAAATACAAACGAAGACATGATGAAGATGGCACGGATGATCGCCTACGACGAAGGCCTTCCGGTCGTTCCGAACCCGGGCATCCTTTCCCCGCAGGCATTTGTGGATGAACTGTTTCATGACCGGTTCCCGAATGAATATCTGGGTGATACCAATATGCGTCTGTCAGTAGATGTATCTCAGATGGTTGGTATCCGCTTTGGCGAAACCATCAAGGCTTATGTAAAGAAATTCGGAGATGCTTCCCGTCTGACTGCTATTCCCCTTGGAATAGCCGGATGGCTGCGCTACATGCTGGGTGTAGACGACAAAGGAAATACATATGAGCTTGCTCCGGATCCTATGAACGAAGAGATTCAGGAACAGTTCAAAGATATCGTGGTTGGAAAACCGGAGACTTTTACGAATCAGCTGAAACCGATTCTTTCCAACGAAAGACTGTTTTTCACAGACCTGTATAAAGACGGTGTGGGAGAAAAAATTGAGACCATGTTCCGTGAGATGCTTGCGGGACCGGGAGCCGTGAAAGCTACGATCCATAAATATGTAAACCAATAAAATAATGAAAAAGAGAAAAGGACTGCTGTTCGGTAGGATATTATTCTGCCGGTAGCAGTCTTTTTGATTGCATTGCATACCAATAATTGGTCCGGTGGATCAATTTTGATTTACACGGGCAATGAGCCAAAGTCCGTGCCTGCACGAAAAACTCGCGGAGAGGGTTTCTCATAGTTCAAGCTGTGTGGATAGGACATCCGGGGAAAAGTAAACGGGAAAAAACTGCTTCCATATATTGTAGTAGAATGAAAAATCATCAGGAACGGAACATGAATAATCAGAAAACCGGCAACACTTTAAATCTTGCTCTCGATGCCACATCCAGGGAACGGGAAGCATCGATGAATCTGAACGCAGGGTATGAAAAAGACACACAGAGGTGGAAGCTGATCATTCGTTACTTCGGGGCGGCATCGGAGCTTGAGACGGATGAGATTGTTATTACACCCCTTCTTGGAAATTATGGAATTGCAGATATTCCACAGGATCAGATCGAAGGGTTTGCACAGAATCCGGCGGTAGAGTATATCGAAGCACCGAAGAGATTGTATTTTGCTGCATATGAAGGCAGGCAGACTTCCTGTGTGAATCCGGTTCAGAATCAGTCGCCGTATCTGTTTGGTAAAGGGATTCTGATTGCCTGTATCGATTCGGGCGTGGATTATACGCATCCGGATTTTCGAAACGAGGATGGATCCACACGGATCCTGCGGCTGTGGGATCAGTCGATCCCGGGCAATCCCCCCAAAGGGTATCGGATCGGCAGTGAGTACACACAGGAGCAGATCAATCGGGCACTGGAAGCGAATACGATGGCAGAAAGAGAGGCGCTGGTTCCAAGCATAGATACGAGTGGTCACGGGACGGCTGTACTGGGGATCGCAGCGGGAAATGGAAGAGAAAGTCAGGGAACGGAGCGTGGCGTAGCGCCGGAGAGCAGTCTGCTGGTGGTGAAGCTGGGGATCCGGGAACCGAATGGATTTCCCAGAACCACAGAACTGATGCAGGGGGTGGACTATGCGATCCGCGCCGCACAGGAGCTTCAGATGCCGGTGGTGATCAATCTGAGCTTCGGAAACAGTTATGGAGCACATAACGGAACCTCTCTGTTGGAAACGTATCTGAATCAGGCGGTTGGGTATGGTCGTGTGACACTCTGTGTGGGAACCGGTAATGAAGGAAATCGGGCAGGGCATACGGCGGGCCGCGTACGACAGGGAGAAAATTATGAGGCAGAACTGGGGATCGGAACTTATGAACCGGCTATGAACCTGCAGATCTGGAAAAACTATCAGGACCAGATGGAGATTTCCCTGGTACATCCGGATGGAACGATTATCGGTCCGCTGGAACAGACGCTGGGAACACAGAGATACCGGCATGCCGGAACACAGCTTCTGATTTATTATGGAAAACCGTCTCCTTACAGCACTTCGCAGGAAATCTACATCGATTTTCTTCCCACAGAAAGTTATATTGACAGTGGCATCTGGCGTATACGTCTGATTCCGCGCCGTATCCTGCAGGGAGAATTCTCTATGTGGCTTCCCGGTGGAAAAACAGTAGGGGAGGCCACCCGCTTCTACCGCCCGACCCCGGAAACCACACTTACGATTCCCTCCACCGCGCTGTCTGCTATCTCCGTAGCAGCCTACGATTCCCGCCGCCAGTCCTACGCCGATTTCTCCGGCCGCGGTTACACCCGCCTCCCTGTTCAGATCAAACCGGACCTTGCCGCTCCGGGCATCGATATCCGTGCACCACGTCCGGGCGGTGATTATCAGACGGTCACGGGAACCTCCTTTGCAACACCCTTTGTCAGCGGAGCGGCAGCACTTCTGATGGAATGGGGGATTGTGCGGGGAAATGATCCGTATCTGTATGGGGAGAAGGTGAAGAGCTATCTGATCAACGGAGCAAAACAGCTGCCCGGGGAGAGGGAGTGGCCGAATGCAAGAGTGGGATGGGGAACCCTATGTACAGCACAAAGTCTCCCTGAAATATAAAAACCCGATCCCCCGGACCAGCAAAGACAAAGTTCCGGCGGATCGTTTTGTTATATCAGTGAATCTATCGGACGATTTTCTTTGTACCTTTCCGGTTCAGCCGGAGGAAGACCGATGGTAAGGAACTTTCCACACTGACAGCCTGTGCAAAAACGGTGGCAAGGGCTGCTCCGGCAGCATCCGGATGGAATCCGGCAACGAGGATCAGATCACCGACGATATTGACGATACAGGCAACAAGAACAAACAGCAGCGATAATTATATAGAGACAGTAAAAA
>SKED01003247.1_pt1 | contig 10262 bp, 9 predicted proteins | sample 4826651 | NCBI WGS metagenome assembly SKED01 (sample SAMN11008818, study PRJNA524170) | human gut metagenome | biome: Human fecal sample; material: Feces; isolation source: fecal sample from pouch patient p19 | host: Homo sapiens | place: Israel: Tel-Aviv | collected 2016-06-28
ATACAAAGGGACAGATGCTTCAGGAAATCATCGTAGATCTTGGCGGTCGTGTGGCGGAAGAACTGATTTTTGAGGATGTCACTACAGGCGCATCCCAGGATATCAAGCAGGCTACTTCTCTGGCGAAGTCTATGGTTACCAAGTACGGAATGTCTGAAGATGTGGGACTGATCTGCTATGACGATGAGGAGGAAGTCTTTATCGGAAGAGATCTGGGACACACCAGAGGATACAGCGAGACAGTGGCTACCAGAATTGATGTCGAGATCAAACGGATCGTGGATGAGTGTTACGCAAAAGCACGTCAGATGATCCGTGAGCATGAGGATGTGCTGCATCGTTGTGCAGAACTGCTTCTGGAAAAAGAAAAAATCAACCGTGATGAGTTCGAGGCGTTATTTGAGGAAAAAACTGTAGAAGCGTCTGCTGAGTAAGAATTTGTTGGAAATGTACCATGGTTTGTACGATATTTCCGTAAAATATGGAGAAGGTTACTTGAAGGTAATGGCGAAAGTGCATAAAAACAATGAACAAAATTTGTGAACTTTATGCACACTTATTTGCTGGGATTTGCTATTATACTAACTGTAAATACCCCCAATACATTATATAGTTTTTTGCTACCCCCATAGTAAAAAATACCTTCTCCTTTTAAAGAGACAGCAGATCGACAGGCTGTCTCTTTTATTTTTTTGATAAAATGAAAGTTATTGAAAAAATACGAAATCGGGAAATCTTTTCTCAGCAGCTAGTCATTCGTTACCTTCATTTCGCAAGAGTTTTATCGCGCTCATTTCCAGCTCCTATAAATGCTGGTCGCTTTCCATTCGCGCAAAATCTTGTGAAATTCAGTCACTCACTAAATCGCTTGCCGAGAAAAGATTTCCCGATTTCTTATGTTATGCAATAAATATTCATAACGAAGTTATTTCGATTCAAATTTATGTGAAATATGGTGTGTGATTCATCTGTTACATATACATATATTGTAGTTATAGAAAGATACTTATTCTAAAAGGAAAATTAGTCTGATTGCAAAAAAATACTTTTGACCAAGTTTTGTGGCTGCTATTGCATTATGAGCAGGTAACGGAAGTTGTTTATGAATATTAGATTGATTTGAATTTAGGGTAAGTAAATACTTGAGGGAAAAAGAAATGAAATATGATTCAGTTCAGAAGTTTAACAGTGTAGAGAATTACATTCTGCAAATACGTCCAATTTTGAGAAAGAGAGCGTTGTTCTCAGACGGAACGTCAGATTATCGGATTCCGCCGGAGCCGAAGGCGGGAGAGCATGTGAAACTCCGTTTTCGTACGGCGGCAGACAATGTAGATCTAGTTGTGCTCTGTCACGAGGACGAGCGGATCGAGATGCAGATCGCAGATCGGGAAAGTGATTTTGATTATTATGAAGCTGAGGTTCAGGTTGGAAATGAGCCTTATAAGTATCATTTTGAAATTGTTTCCGGTATGCTTCGCTGTAGTTATGACCGGGCAGGTGTTGCACGGGAATACCGTCCGCAGTATGAATTTTGTATCATCCCGGGATTTTCAACACCGGAGTGGTCAAAAGGTGCGGTTATGTATCAGATTTTTACAGACCGCTTCTATAATGGAGACAAATCCAATGATGTAAAGAGCGGCGAATATTACTATATTAACCGCCAGACAAAGCAGGTAGAGAACTGGGACAAATGTCCGGAAGATTTTGATGTGGCAAATTTTTACGGCGGTGATCTGCAAGGTGTTTTAGACAAGATGGACTATCTGGAAGAACTGGGCGTGGAAGTTATCTACTTCAATCCGTTGTTTGTATCCGCTTCCAGCCACAAATACGATACACAGGATTATGACTATATCGATCCGCATTTTGGTGTGATCGTAGAGGACGGTGGTGAGCCGCTGCCGGAATGGTGTAACGATAATTCACAGGCGTCTCTTTACAAAGCGCGTGTGACGAATAAAAAGAATCTGGAAGCCAGCAATGAGCTGTTTATCAAGCTGGTGGAGGAAGCACATAGCCGTGGCATGCGTGTGATCCTGGATGGTGTGTTCAATCACTGCGGTTCCTTTAATAAATGGCTGGATCGTGAAAAAATTTATGACGATGCCGCAGATTTTGAGCCGGGTGCGTTTGCGACAAAAGACAGTCCGTATCACAGTTATTTCCATTTCCAGAATGACGATGCTTTTCCGAATAATGTGACGTATGAAGGCTGGTGGGGACACAATACTCTGCCAAAGCTGAATTATGAGGAATCTCCGGAATTAGAAGCCTATGTACTGGGTGTTGCGAAAAAATGGGTTTCTCCGCCGTATAATGCCGATGGATGGCGTCTGGATGTGGCAGCGGATCTGGGACACAGTCAGGAATACAATCACCGGTTCTGGAAGAAATTCCGAAAAGCAGTCAAAGAGGCAAATCCGGAGGCGCTGATCCTTGCGGAGCATTATGGAGATCCGAAAGAATGGCTGCAGGGCGATCAGTGGGACAGCGTTATGAACTATGATGCGTTCATGGAACCGCTGACCTGGTTTTTGACCGGTATGGAAAAACATAGTGACGAATACAAAGATTACATGTTAGGTAATATTGAAAATTTTGAAAATGCGATGACACACTATATGGCAAGTTTTGGAACACCGTCTTTACAGTGCGCGATGAATCAGCTTTCCAATCACGATCATTCCCGTTTTCTGACACGTACGAACCACAAAGTTGGTCGTGCTGTAAACTTGGGAACACAGGCGGCTTCCGAAGGAATCAACAGAGGTGTCATGAAAGAAGCTGTTATTGTGCAGATGACATGGCCAGGCGCACCGACACTGTATTATGGTGATGAAGCAGGCTTATGTGGATTTACCGATCCGGATAACCGTCGTACTTACCCTTGGGGCAAAGAAGACAAAATGCTGATTCGTTTCCATCGTGATATGATTCGGATTCATCGTGAAAATCCGGCGTTTTGTACCGGTTCGGTGAAGTTCCTGCATGGAGACCGAAATATTCTCTGTTACACACGTTTCAATCGCGAACAGCAGTTTATTATTGTTATCAACAATGATGGTTATACCAGAAATGTGGAAGTAGGTGTATGCGGAGCCGGAGTGCCAAAGGCCTGTAAGTTGACACAGATTATGTACTCCACGGAAGAAAATTATTCCATGGCACCTGTCACTTATCAGGTGGAAGGAAGCTACCTCAGTCTGACATTGCCGAAATATTCTGCGGTAATTTTACGACATCTTACAGGAGAGGACTAAAAAGACACACATAAATCATAATGTAATCTTACGGAAATAGTTGTATGAAATGAGGATATATGGTATATTTTGGAAATAGACAAAAGGAAATTGTGACGGCTGTCTGATGCGTAGACCGGATGTGTTTCTAACATGCCAACGCGAGTCCAAACAAACCGCATATCCTCAAGAAATCAGAACTTTATTGTAAAAAGTGTTTGTACATGTTACAATGTGAGCGCAAAGAGTCAGATGAAATCAAATAGTATACATCTGCCACACAATAAAAAATAAGAATAACGTATAATTACTTGCCCGTATAATACGCAGCGCTCATGCAGCACAACGTGCAAAGACGAGATTAAGGAGGATAATGTTATGCTGGAGAACGACTTGACTAATATTGAAATGCTGATAATGAAATGTATTTGGGATACCCCTGAAGAACTTGCCCTGTCACAATTGGTAGCAATGGTAAATGAGCGGTTTGAGAAAAGCTGGAAGCCTCAGACTATTTCTACTTATTTAGCACACCTGGTTCGTAAAGGATACCTGAGTATGCGCAGAAAGGGAAAAGTATTCCTTTATCACCCGGAAGTGTCCGAAGAAAGTTACAGATCCTCTCAGATCGATGAACTGGTTAATTACTGGGGAGATCCGGGTACACCGACAGAGTTCCTGTCTGCATTATTTGTGACAGGCGACAGCGAAAGTGAATCCGACGAGGATTTAGAGGACTTAAGAAAATTATTGGATGAGTTGGATTAATTTCTTCTTTTTTGTAATCATTTTAAATACGGTTACCGGAACGGTTGCATATCTGTTATGCAAGCTGTTGACACGGATCGCAGAGAAAGCCGGTGCAATTCGGGTGATATATCCGATGTACCGGCTTGTGATGTTTTTCTACACGATCCCATTTGGTTGGATATATATTTATATCAAATGCAATCGTGTATATGGATCGTACGGGATTGGTGATAGTTTTTTCGGTACTCCGATCATATTTTGGATTATACAGATAGCTTTGATCATTTGGCTCATAGGAATGGTATGGGTAATTGTTCGCAAGCTGAAGGATAGCTATGAAGAACGAAAAGCACATGAGCTGAAAATGAAAAATAATATGCCATTTCGTGCTGATGAATATCGTGCTATGCTCAGCAGAATGTATCCACACAGAAATTGGAAAAGAACACAGTTTTGTACAAATTTTCTGACGAGATCACCTGTGGTAGTTGGAAAATTTTCCCCGGTTATCATAATTCCGGAAAGAAAGTATTCGGAATTTCAGATACAGGTGATTTTGATGCATGAAGGAATGCATATCGTTCGGCTGGACAATCTTGCAAAGCAAATATCAAGTGTTCTTATATACATAAACTGGTTCAATCCATATCTGAAATCATATACAAAAGAACTGGATGAATGGGCAGATATTGCTTGTGATATTAGTGTATGTAAGCGTTTTTTAGGTGGAAACTCTAAAGAATATTATATTGCACTGATGGCAGCAAAAACTTCCGGTCATTCCGTTGTTAACCCTTTTGTCTCACATCTGAATAAGAGTAACGAGTCTATCAAGAGGAGAATGATGTATATGAAAAAATGGAAAGACAGTAGATCGAAAAGATTTGTTAGTGCAATTTTAATGGCAACTTTGATTATGGGTAGTTCTGTAACCGCTTTTGCTGCAAGCAGTCAGGTTGCTGATCAGCAGGATAATGTATATTGTGAAACACGTGATGTAGAACCTACAATCGAGACAAATAGTGTTACATCATTGGAGCAGTATGAGCTTCCGGCGGATCAAGTGGATGAAGAAAAATGGGAAAATGCAGTGGTTTTTGATGAGGCATTATTGGAGCCATTGACTGTGCAAAAGAATTTTTCATGGACAGTTCCAGCAGAAAGATTTGCGCGTTCAGCAGGATTTATTAAACAAAAAGGATCTTCTATTGTTGTAAGTTGTTACATTTATTCTGATTTAAATCACTGGGTAGGTATTCGCAGACCAAATGGATCTATGTTATATGTAGTAGGAACACATCAGGTGGCTAGTACTTTCAAGTGTGAAACTACTGGAACTTATTATGTATTTGTGGAGAATAGAGGACGCGTTGATATCAAGGCTTCTGGTTACTATATCCGCTAATCCTGCATAATCAAACAAGAATCTATGATTCATAATGGTTTAGATGAATCGTTTTAATCTGATAAAAGAGAAATAAGTATATGTAAGAGTGTGAAGAACAGAAGAAGTTTTTCACACTCTTTTTCTTTTGGCGAGAAAATTATAATGCAAAATTGAACGCAGAATAAGCATTCCACCGCTTCAAGTGCGTGGAGCACTAAGCGGTGGGTAAGGGGGATGCTTATGTCAGTGGGAGTTAAAAGCTCCCACTGACAGGTCGCAAAGCGACTGCGTTCATGAGCAAGTAGCGAAAGCGGATTGCGAATGTCTGCTTTACGCATGAAAATAATAAATATATGTTGAGCAGATTGTTCATCTTTGGAGAGGGCAGTTTGCTCTTTTTTGCTTCACATACTATACAACTGAATATTAATCCTTTCATTTTTCGGGAAAATACGAAAAAACTTGTCGAATCCTGTCGACAAGGTCCGGGAACCTGAGAAACTTGCCGAAAATGCCTTGAAAAACACGACTACATTGATAAAATAGTTGCAACAGAACACGGATGAGTTCTGAAAATACTACAGTTAGAGGAGACTTGAGATGGAGAAGAAAGTATCAATCAGAGATATCGCAAAACTGCATGTATCACAGCAACTTGAACGGAAAAAAGCAATATTATTGAATTTGGAACTGGATACGTGTATGAGAGCAGGAAAAGAGTGGACTCCGATTCCGGGGATTTTTACGTGGGAAGATCGAAAACGTTATGAGATGGATCAGAAGATTATGCTTCCGAATGGTACTTTTACGAAACAATTCTCTCTGCCGAATTATTTTCGGGGAGAAAACGCATATGTAACGCGAGGCAGGCATATACAGGAGCAGGACATGCTGACAGAAATGGAACAGATTCCGGGTGTGGAGCCGGAATATTATGGAGATGGAAGCGAATGGCTGGCATTTACCAGCAATTTTGACCAGGCGTTGTTACATGCTTGCTGTAAATGGGATAAAGATGCCAGAGAATGGCGTCCACTGACAGAAGATGAGATACATAAGCCGGAAAAAGAAGGCGATGCGGATTATCGTTACGGTGTGATCTATATGGCAAAGGCAGATGATGAGCGTTTTTCAGGAAAAGCAGAATGTTCTCCGGCCTGTCACGTGATGACTCCGGCAGGGATTCTTGCAGAACGCGGTCAGCGGCAGTATACATTTGCGATGAGGATGCAGAAAGAAGATACGTTGCAGGAGGATGCATGTTTCGACCGTCTGATCTTTGAACACACGGAGGATTTTTGTAGAGATGTGTGTGAATTAATGACCGGGTTAAAGAAATTTTAATAAATTTTACAGTTGTGTTTTTATTGCCATTGGGGTATGATATTTTCATGTATGTAGTCACTGATTGCATAAAATAAGCAGTTTTGCAATCTTGTTAAGTGCTGTTCTTTATATATATAACTTTATGTAATAAGATAAAGAATGACTTGTATAGCGGGATAAACAATAGAATGCTTAATACGTTGCAGAAGAGAAAATAAAAGTGAAGAAAACATGGAGATAAGATATGGCAAAAGGCAAGAAAATTTCCAAGAAACAGAGAAGAAAGAGAAAATTAATTCTGTTTATCGTTGAGATTATTATTTTGATTATTGTAGCTGGTGCGTTATATGTTTACAGCAAATTGAACCTTTTTAACAGAAAGGAACTGGATCAGTCCAAAGTTGGAAAAAATGAGGTTTCAAAAGAAACACAGCAGACGTTTGAAGGAAATACGACCATCGCGTTGTTTGGTCTGGATAACCGTGATCAGGGCGTATATGATACCGGTAACAGTGATGTTATTATGGTTATGAACATTAATAATGATACGAAGGAAGTAAGTCTGGTATCTGTATATCGTGATACTTACCTGAATATTGCAGGTGAAGGAGAGGAAGAAAAATTCCGTAAAGCCAATGCGGCATATTCAGCAGGTGGTGCGGAGCAGGCAGTTACTATGCTGAACCGTAATCTGGATCTGGATATTGACAATTACGTGGCATTCGATTTTAAATCTGTTGCGGAAGCAATTGATATTCTTGGTGGTGTAGAGATTGATATTGAAAGTCAGGCGGAGATGGATTATCTGAATGACTACATCTCATACACCAGTGAATATGTTGGTGGAAGCGATGAGATGATCGATCATCTTGGAAAACAGACTCTGAATGGTGTACAGGCAGTATCTTATGCCCGTATCCGTTATACAGCAGGTGGAGATTTCAAACGTGCAGAGCGTCAGCGTCGTGTTTTAAATGAATTGATCAAGAAAGCAAAAGATGCAAGTTTAACGGAACTGAATGAGCTGGTAAGTACAATCTTCCCGGAGGTATCTACCGATCTGACACAGAAAGACATTATCAGTATGATGCCTGTAATGTTGAAATATGATATGGCAAACAGTGGTGGTTTCCCGTATGATAAGACGACAGATACACCAAGTAAAAAGATTGGAAGTATTGTAATCCCATGTGATCTTGAAAGCAATGTTATTCAGTTACATAAGCAGCTTTTTGGAACAGAGGATTATCAGCCGTCTGAGACAGTACAGTCTTACAATGATACGATCATTGATCTGACAGGTAAGACAACGAAAGATTCAGAGACAGATCAGTTCAGTGATCAGGATGATTTCTTTGGAAATGGAACACAGCAGAATAGCAATAATTCAGGAGATGGAGGAGCAGACAGTTCTGCAAGTGATTCACAATGATAAAATTGTATATTTGTCCCGAATGTGGATGGATGCGAACCGTATCCCGGAGGGCAAATGTGGAGTGTTTTAAATGCTCCAATGTTGAAATGGTTCCAGTGAAGCTGGAATATACAAAATATGTGCAGATGTCTGGCGAAGAACGTGAGAATTACGTGGAAAGTTGGATGTACATACATAGTAAAAAGAAGAAATAATGTTATACATGAGTCTGTGGCAGTTGCTACAGGCTCATTTTTTGACCATATATAGCTATAATAAGTTTAGGGAAGAAGTATGTCAGTTTGAATGCAGAATAAGCATTCCCCAGCTTCAAGTGCGTGGAGCACTAAGCGGTGGATAAGGGGGGATGCTTATGTCAGTGGGAGTTAAAAGCTCCCACTGACAGGTCGCAAAGCGACTGCGTTCATGAGCAAGCAGCGAAAGCGGATTGCGAATGTCCGCTTTACAAATGTGCAGCTTATATAAAATCAGATTATGGGTAAAGGAAAAAGGTCATCTCAGTCTGAGTTGAGACTCCCACTTCTGCAAGTGGTGAGTAGTAACAAGTATTTCTCAGTGGGAGTTCAATCTCCGACTGAGATAAATGCTCCGCGAGGGCGCACATTGTCTGGGAGACAATGGTTTTGCGCCGACCGGAACGGAGTGTAGAGTGCAGTGATTCTGAAAAGAAGATGTCAGCTTGCGCTGACCAGAATCACGCACCAAGTCTCACGTGCATTCGACTTGAATAGAATGGATTGGATAAGGAATAAAAGGATAGATTGTTAATAAAATAACATATAGGCAAAATAAAACGACCAATGGGGAACATTGGTCGTTTTAAGGGGAGTATAAATAATTAATAAGGGGTATAATTGAAAAGAATATTGAAGGGAAGATTCTTTTCACATTGAATTATATAGCATTTGTCCAGAAATTGCAAATAATTTAACAAACTTTTTTTGCGAAATTCACGCGAATTTCAGGCAAATTTTTCCATGCATAGAAAAATGGGAACCAGACATACTATACCTGTAAAAATGAAACAGGAGGAATCATAAAATGGCTAAAAATTATATGTCTGAAAATGATTACAAAAATGCAGATTACACAAATGGAAAGAACGCGTCTAATAAAGCACAGGATAAGTCCCAGAACAAATCTCAGAATAAAAACAGTACAAATTCTTCTGAGAACTGTGGCAAAAATGCTTCCAATGCAGATAAGAACTGCCGTTAGTGCAGGGTACAGATGCTGACAACATTTCAAAGAAAAGGAATATGCTATAGTAACCGGGAATGGTGAAATGGCAAAAGAAAAGCGGACTGTAAAACGGTTCGCTTTTCTTATTTTTGCCCGATTATGGGAGTTCACTCTTTTATTGTAGGAATAAATGGATGGATTTTTCTATATAAATATCAGAATGGATTTATTAAGGTTGCTGTGATGCAGCATATTATGGGGGAAAGGTTATGGGATTGTGTCTGATCAGTGCGAAAGAGATTGAGACTTACAGGCGAAGATGGAATGCGTATTTGATTGATTTGCGCGATCCTGAGGATTATCGCCAGTGGCATATTCCGGGAGCGAGAAATGTGCCGGTGGAGGAGCTGGAGGCATTTATGGAACACGCATCAAAGGAGCGGTTGTTGATTTTTTATTGTCAGCATGGAAATGCAAGTGTGCAGGAAGGATGCAGATACGTGAAACGGGGATTTCGAATTTGTTCGGTTGCCGGAGGCATGGATGCGTATCAGTTTTGAAAATATACCAGTAGATCTGATGATTGACAGCATAAATAAGAAAAGATTATAATGATAGGAACTAATAGAAGGAAACAAGTTTTTGAACGCAGGTCGTAAAGTGATTTCGTTCATGAGCAGGTAGCGAGAGCGGATTGAAAATGTCCGCTTTACATAAAAATTTGACAATAACGATAAATAAGAATAACAGGAGAGAAAAGATGGAGTTACAGCAGTTTATTTCTCCTTGTCATTTTGGTATGGAGGCAATTTTAAAGCGTGAGATCTACGATCTGGGCTATGATATTGTCAAAGTGGAAGATGGCAGGGTTACATACGAAGGTGATATGGAGACAATTTGTCGTGCAAATATTCATTTGCGGACAACAGAGCGTGTA
>SKED01003253.1_pt1 | contig 10247 bp, 6 predicted proteins | sample 4826651 | NCBI WGS metagenome assembly SKED01 (sample SAMN11008818, study PRJNA524170) | human gut metagenome | biome: Human fecal sample; material: Feces; isolation source: fecal sample from pouch patient p19 | host: Homo sapiens | place: Israel: Tel-Aviv | collected 2016-06-28
GTATGTAGCATACAACATCAGATTCAAAGTAGACGGGACAGAAACAGAATCTCTGCAGCCGATCAAGATCACCATGACAGGTGACAAAACACAGATCGATGATGTGGAGAATGCAAAAGTGTTCTATCTGGACCCGGCAGATCCGACAGTAACCGGAGATAAAGAAGAACTGGAAGAGATTGTTCAGAGAGCAGCACTGGTAAAACAACTTCAGGAGGCTGGTCAGAGTATTGAAAATATTGATAAAGACTATGATCTGTCAGATATTGAATTGAATGAAGACGGAACTGCTTCCAAGATTCAGATGGAAGGAAGACAATCTACAATCTATGGATGCTACGTAGAAAATACACCGGAACAGGAAGATCCTGGAGAGGATAGGGAGGATGATTCAACAGTTCAGGATCCGTCAGAAGAGACTCCTGATCCAACAACTTACGCAGCAGATACGACAAATAACTCGGTGACCCTGACTGATGATAACGGGAAACTGACGGCATCCTATACAGCAGACAATACCGAAGAGTATGGTTATGTGTGGTACAGAAGCATTAATGGTGGTGAATTCGAAGCACAGGAACCGACTACATACACAAGCAGTGTTGGAAAAAGACTTGGTTCCGATATCAAAGCTGACGGAACAGAACTTTATATCGCATTGAATGGAGGAGCTCTAGGATACACAGAAAACAATGTGACGAATACAAGCGTACAATATAAAGTTGCAGTTTTCAATAAGAGTGATATCGAGAACAGTGGTCTGCCAAAGAACGGAACTACTGCGATAGCAGAAAGCAGAACCTACAGTGTTACTTCTTATTATGAGGTGCGAAACGGTGGATTCGAAACTCCGAATGTTCGGGATAAATACAAAGACTATAATCATTACCAATATTCAAATGCAGATTATGCTTCAAGCGGTGGCGTATGGCAGACAACTGGAATTGGAACCGGAGGCAAGGCTGGTTGTGATATTGAAATTATCAATACCAAAGATGATTCTTATAAGAGTCCATACAGTTGGTACGGTTCGGACGGAGCAGCCGAGGGAAATCAGTTTGCAGAACTAAACTGTGAAGCAGCAGGTGCATTATATCAGGATATTCTGACAACACCAGGTGAGACATTAAACTATCAGCTGTCCCATCGTGCTAGAGGATCTAGGGCTGATAACACATCGGAATATGATACGATGTACGTTTTGATCATGTCTACGGCATTGGCAAAACAGTATGATGTAACAACAGAAGCAAAAGCACAGGATATTGTTAATCATCCGGAAAACTATTCCGGCGCGACAGTTGTAAGTTACAGAGATGACGATCAGAAGTGGACCACTCACCAGGGTGTGTATAATGTACCGGAAGGTTCAGAACAGTACTCCACCAGATTTTTCTTTGTAGCAGGTACAACAGCATCTGGAAACAAAACGGTTGGAAACTTCCTGGATAATATCAAGTTGACAAGAGATAGACTGACACCGGTAGAAGGCACAGCAACCGTTACACTGACAAAAACAATCACAGGTTTAACATATACAAATGCCCGAACATTGGCAAACAAACTGACTTTTACAGTTGGTTCTCATACACTCAGCTATAGTGAACTGTCATGGAGCTGGTCTGGTGAAGCGGATTCAGTAGGAACTTATACCGGAACCTATGTATTGTCGATACCACAAAGGGAGTTCGATACTTTGAATGTCAGCGAACAGGCAACAGACGGTAATCTGGATGTGGATGGATATACAAGAAATACTTCCTTATTTATCGACGGAACAAACAGCGATCAGGAAACACAGGGAAGTATCACTGTAGGAAATAAAGATGCTCGTTCCGTTGAATTTAAAAACAATTACGTGGTAAACGACGGCGGCACAACGGATGATCCGGAAACAAATATATACCATGAAAAATACATCAAACGAAAGAGTGATGGAACATATGATATTACGTTAGATGTATCCGGAACCGTAGGAACAGAGACCAAAAAAGCAAATGTAGATGTTGCTTTGATTGTTGATACCTCCGGAAGTATGGGGGACAAAGTAACTATAAACAATCAGAACAAAACAAAATTGGAAGTTACTCAGGAAGCAATCAAAGGACTGGTTAAAACATTCAATAGCAATAACACTGTAGATGTTCGTTATAAATTGGTAACATTTGCAAGTGAAGCAAATCTGGAAACTGAAGACTGGGTTAACGGAAATAAGTTGGTGGATTATGTTAATTCCTTGTCGGCAGATGGTGGAACCAATTATGATAAAGGACTATCGATTGGAGCAGATGCGATTAGTACAAGTAGAGGTACACCAACACGACCAAATCCACAGAAAATTGTAATTTTCTTGACGGATGGTAAACCAACGTATTATGGTGATGGGCCATCGGGAGGCGGAAACTATACAGATACCGCAACATATGATAATGCGTTATCATCAGCAGCCAAAGTTTCTTGTGATAAGTTTTATGCGATTGGCATAGGTTTGCCTAAAACGGTAAATATATATAAATATTATTATAATCGGTATAATTACAAGATAGATAAAACAACAACTGGAATACAGATTTTAATTGATGTGAAAAATAAAACAACAGCATCTACAAAAGAGGCAAGTAATCTGGGAAGCGTAGCAGACTTGGGAAATAAATTCCAGAATATAGTCGGAGAGGTATTGAAATATGAATGTGAAAATGTAGTAATCACCGATACTTTAAGCCAATATGTAGATCCAACAGATGCGAGCCAACTGGTAATTAAAGAAGCTGTAAAAAATGCAGATGGAACGTTTACTCCGACTGGTACGACTCAGAAAGTTAGTTTAAGTCAAGGCGGCACCGTTACATTCGCAAATGGAAAAAAAGCAGTGGCAAGATATGATGCAACTACGAAAACTGCGACACTGACATTTGCACCTAATCATAAGTTGGAAAAAGATCATTACTATTATCTGACAATCACTAACGTCGTACCAAATGAAGCAGCATTCCAGGAATACCAGACAGGAAACAGTTATAACGCAGTGGGAGATACTCCTTCCGATGCAAGCGATGATGGTTATCAGGCGGTCAGCACAGGAACTTCTTCTGGAAAGAAAGGATTTAAGTCCAATGCTTCTGCAAGTATAAGCTATACGTATAAAGACGTTAACCATACGGAATCTTATAATGATCCGGTTGTCCAGGTCGAAAAAATCACGGTCGAAAAGAAATGGGTTGGCATGGATGACAGAAATATTAAAAACCAGGTAGTGCTTGTACAGCTGATTGACCAAAAAGGCAATCCGGTTAAAGGCAAAGTGTTAAAACTGAGCAGCCAGAATAATTTCCAGGGCTCTTTCATAGTAGAAGAAACCGATAATTATGGTGGCGTTCGAGAATTGAAACCGGATAAAAAGGGTTCCATTACATACGAAAACAGGAAATACTCGATGATTCAGGATAATGGAAGCACTACTATCGATGATAATACCTACAAGGTAACCTACTCAAAAGATTCCAAGGATGCCAATAAGCAGATCATTACCAACACAAAGAATTCTGAAAAAATTAAAATCATTAAAACCGGAACCAACACAGAGTTGAAACTGGAAGGTGCAGAATTCACGTTAAAAGACAGCGAAGGTAATCCGGTGAAACTTGGATCTAGTACAACTGGTACGTATATCTCTGATGAAGAAGGTCTTGTACTGGAAGAACCATTAGAACATGGTACTTACACACTGACAGAAGTAAAAGCTCCGGACGGCTATGTAGTATTACCGGGAGTGATTACGATCAATGTTTTAGATGAAGGTGATACAAGAGTAACAGTATCCGGACCGTCGGATAATATCGTATCCTGTGAGAAGAAAGAAGATGTATATGTAATCACCGTAAAAAATGAAGTGTTATACAACCTTCCATCCACCGGTCACACCGGAATCTTCAACATCCTGATGAGTGGAATCCTGCTGATGTTCGCAGGCATTCTGATCATATACAAGATGAAAGGCAAGGAGGTGCTGAAAAATAAGAAACCTTAATATTTCAGTGGCCTCCAAGCCACAACAATGATTTCCAGTGCAAATAAAAGGAGAAAAGGCACTGAAAATAAAAAAGAGAGGAAATAAAAAGAAAAGGAGAAAATCATATGAGTAAAGTGAAAAGAATCTTATCAGTGATTATGGCGATGGTTATGGTACTGGTAATGAGCGTACCGACATTCGCAGCAACAACAGCAGTTTCAGGAATTAAAAGCAGTATTACAGTAAATGGTCTGTCAGACAAGAAAACAACAACATTAAATCTGTATGAATTAGCGACATTGCAGCTGAATGACGAAACAAATGAATATAGCTGGAAATTAGCTGATTGGGTACCAGAAGGTGCAGTTACATTAGATACAACCAATAATGAATATAAGATTGCAAACATAACTGCATTAACGACAGCTGTTGCATCTGCAACTGCTACAGATACTGTGAAAGAAGAAGGAACTTCTCATACTTTTACAGATAAAGAAATTGGTGCATATGTTATTACGGCAAACGATGAGAATGCAGTGTATAATCTGATGATTGCTAATACCTATGATTATGAAGGATCACCAGCACCAGCGACAGGTGGTGCGCCTGTGGCTAAGGATGTAACAGTTGTAGCAAAAGCATCCGGACATACAGTAACAAAAGAGGCATCAGATGGATTTGTAAAGGTCGGTCAGACAGTAGACTTTACAGTTACAACTACATTCCCGGTACATAAGAATGATGCAGGTCAAACATTAAACGGTTTCAAGATTACTGATGAACCGCAGGGCTTGACAATTGATAAAACTACAGTTAAGGTAAAAATTGGTAATACAGACGTTACTGCCAAAACAGCTGTAGATGTGGCTGATAGCGGCAAGTTGACTGTCACATTTACAAGTGATTTATTAACAGAAGCGAATGCAGGTCAGTTAGTAACTGTAAAATATACAGGTACTGTAACAAGTGAAGAGGGATATAACAACAATGCAGGAGCAACTTCCAATACAGTTAATTATACACCAACGATTGTTAACGGATATACAGGTGACATTACACTGACAAAATATGCAGAAGATGGAAAAACTGTTTTGCACGGTGCAGAGTTTACAGTTACTAAAACTGGATCAGATGAAGCATTATATTTTGTGAAAAAAGCAGATGGTGAATATAAATTAGCTGCTGAAGGAACAGAAGGTGCATCTCAGAAAGTTGTAGCAACTAATGGAACTGTAAAAGTAGAAGGTCTTGATGAAGGAACATACCACTTTACAGAGACAAAAGCTCCAGCAGGATACTCTATTAATGCAGAAGGTGCAGAGGCTACAATTGAGGCTTCTACTGAAAAAAATGTTTCTGTAGGTACTTCTATTAACGATACAAAACTCTCCGCTCTGCCATCCACCGGTGGTATCGGTACAACAATCTTCACAATCGGCGGTTGCGCTATCATGATCGTAGCAGCTGGTCTGTTCTTCGCAACAAGAAGAAAAACTCAGAAATAATTAACAATAAGGAACCCCGTACACTCTTAGGAGGAACGGAAGAACCCATGAAAACGGGGCGGCTCGCCCGCCCCGTTTTTGATAAAAAAGCATGACACGACAGCATACAGATATAGCATTAGAGTTGAAACAAGATACAACAGTAAGGAGAGCCCGGATGAAGAAAAAATTATCAATTGTATTAGCAGGAATTTTGTTTTTAGCCGGTTTGTCCTTGTTGCTGTATCCACTGGTGGCAAATCAGTGGAATAACTACAGACAGAGCCGACTGATCTCGGAATATGAATCTGTAGTAAAAGACGAATCAAGGAAAGGAACCATTAATTATGAAAAGGAATGGGAGCGGGCCAATGCGTATAACCAGTCTCTTCTTCCAAGCATCCTTCCCGATTCTTTTGCAATCGCAGCAGCATCCGATAAGCCCGGTGAGGAATATATGTCCTGTCTGAACATCCTGACAGATGAGATGATGGGATATGTGGAAGTGCCGAAGATCAATATCAAGATTCCGATCTTCCACACCACTTCAGAAGAAGTGCTCAGCAAAGGAGCCGGTCATCTGGAAGGAAGTTCCCTTCCGGTAGGTGGAGAGAATACCCATTCGGTAATCTCTGCACACCGTGGTCTTCCAAGTGCCAGTCTTTTCACAGACCTGGATCAGCTGGAAGACGGAGATCATTTTCTGATCCGTGTACTGGATCAGACACTTTGCTACGAAGTGGATCAGATCCATATCGTGGAACCGGAGAATACCAGTGATCTGGCAGTGGAGCCGGGACAGGATCTGGTAACTCTTCTGACCTGTACTCCATATGCGGTCAACACGAAACGTCTTCTGGTAAGAGGGCATCGCGTACCGTATGAGGAAGAGACGATCGAGAAGGAAGAGAAAGAATCTCCGATGAGTCTTTATACCAACTATCTGTTATGGGTAGTGGTCGGGCTTGCAGTAACCGCAGTGCTGATCATTTTCTTATGGCAGTACGACAAACGGTATAAGAGAAAAAGGAAAGAAAAACAGGCAGCAGCAGGTGGGACACCAAAAGATGCCTCTGACCGGAAAGAGGAAGAGAGATGAGAAGAAAATTATCGGGAATTCTCTTTGGTCTGCTGTTTCTGGTAGGATTTGGGATCCTTGCCTACCCCACGGTATCCAATCAGTGGAATACCTACCGGCAGAGCAGGCTGATCAGTAATTATGAACAGGCGGTCAGCGATATGCAGCCGGAGGATTACACGAAAGAGTGGGAAGCGGCGAGAGAGTTCGACAGTACTCTGGTACAGAATAATATATATGGTGATGTGTTCGGCAGTGATGATGTGGACATGAAGGACACAGACTACTGGAAGGTTCTGAATGTGGCAGGTGATGGCGTGATGGGGTATCTTTCCATCCCGAAGATTAATATCAAACTTGCCATCTACCACGGAACCGCGGAGGATGTTTTACAGACGGGGATCGGTCATATGAATGGCACATCCCTTCCCATCGGCGGAGAGAGTACCCACAGTGTACTTGCCGCTCACAGAGGTCTTCCGGCAGCCAGATTATTTACGGATATTGACCAGTTGAAGCAGGGGGATATGTTTTATATCCATGTACTGGATGAGACGATGGCATATCAGGTAGACCAGATTCTGGATATGGTAGATAAAGATGATCACGAGACACTGGAGGAGGCACTGCAGATCCAGGAGGGGAAAGACCAGGTGACATTATTTACCTGTACCCCATATGGTGTAAACTCCCACCGATTGCTGGTTCGGGGAACCAGAGTTCCTTATGAAGGCGAAGAGGAAGTGGAAAATACACCGGTGGACAGCATGTTACGTGCCATCCAGAATTATTATATGTTATACTTAATCTTAGGATTAGCAGTGACACTGCTTGTGATACTGATCATGAAGTTCCTGTTTGACCGGAAGAATAAGAAACGCTCCGGTAAGACAGACGATATGTCGAAGGAGGGATAGAGGTGACTATGAAAAAGAGAATAAAAACCGCAGGGGCGCTGACCCTTGCAGCAATAACTGTTTTATCAGCAGCCGGTTTATCCAATGTATATGGTGCTCTTGGAGTAGAGACAGACAGAAAGTGTTCTCTTACATTTACATTGGACGAAACAGAGTTTGATGATGATAAACTTCGCGACCTGGAGATTCCTGTGAAAGTGTACAAGGTGGCGGACATTACAGAAGAAGCACAGTATGATACAACAGGCTATGCGGACTTTGCCGGTCTGGGACTGGAGAATGTAAGCAGTACCACATCCGCAGAGGAATGGGCGCAGATGGCTGAGGATGCCATGAAGATCGTAAAAGCTAAAGAGGAGATCGCATCGACTGCAGATGTAAAGGTTACCAAACCGGAAGGTGCAACAGAATTCACCGGTGTGATCAACAATCTGGAGACCGGTATGTATCTGGTACAGGCCGAAACCGTGCAGACCAGAGAATACACCTATGATTTTACCCCGTACCTGGTATCTCTTCCGAATAACTATTATTCCAAAGAGAAACCGGACGATACCTGGGTATACGATGTGAAAACCGGTATGAAACCGCAGCAGACACAGCGTTATGGTGATCTGGAGATTGTCAAGGATCTGACAGAGTACAATGCTTCCCTTAAGGATGCACTCTTCGTCTTCCAGGTAGAAGGCACCAGACATGGTGAAAAGGTCTACAGTGATGTAGTTTCTATTAAGTTCAACCAGGCAGGTGAAAAATCAGTTCTTGTGAAACATCTTCCGGCAGGAACTGTAGTTACTGTAAAAGAAGTGTATGCAGGCGGAAGCTACAGCAACACTTCCGGTGACACACGGGAGGCAGTGATCGCTGCCGAGGGAAGTACAGACAATCCGGCAAGCGTCAGCTTTACCAATACGTACAACGGAAAACTGATTCCGGGAACCGGTATTGTGAACCATTTTGAGAAAAAGAACGGCGAGTGGGACTGGGAACAGCAGACAGATGAACCCGCCAGTGCCAATTAGGGAAAGGGGTGCAGGATATGAGAAAATTAAGTAAAAAAAGTCTTTGCCTTGCAGCCGCAGCCCTGACACTGACAGCGGGGATCAGCGCTGGAACAGCGATGGCGTATTTTACCACGTATGCGGAGGCTTCCGGTAATGTAACGCTGAATATGGGATTTACGGAGACAAAGCCTACAGAGGAATTCAGTAACTGGACCAAACATGTGACCGTGAAGAATACCGGTGATTTTGCTTGTTTTGTCCGTGTAAAAGCACTGGCAGGAGAAAAATATCAGGATGGCCTGCAGTACAGTGATTCTGATGGAAAGTGGACACCGGGAGAGGAAGGCTATTATTATTACAGTGAGCCGGTCGCTCCGGGAGAGAGCAGTTCGGTTCTGGATATTAAGATCGCCAGCGAGAAGACAGAAGACAGTTTTAATGTAGTCGTCGTTCAGGAATCCACAAAGGTTTTATATAATGAAAACAACGAACCGTACGCAGACTGGACACAGATCGCTGATACCAGCGAGACAGCCGGAGAATAGGAGGGTGAGAGATGAGTAAGAAAAAGAAAATGCCCCTTGGGGGACTGACCGTGGCTCTTCTTTCCGCTTCTGTGGTATTGCTGGCAGGAAGTACGGTGGGAAGTGCCAGAGCGGCATTGACTTATTACAGTGAGAACTATGGTGCACAGGTGGAGGTTTCCAAAATCGGTGTCAGCCTAGAAGAAAGTAATGATAAAGGCAAAAGTTATACTAAAATCAGTAAAAGAAATTATATTTCAAATGGAAAATGGGATGAGGCAACAGGTGATCTGCTGACAGGGCTGAAAGAAGAAAAGATCGTACCCGGAAAGCAGTACGATGAAGCACTTAAGGTAACCAACAGTGGTTCCATTGACAGTTATGTCCGTGTGATCCTGAAGAAGAGCTGGACGAATAAAGAGGGTGTGAAAGATACCACTCTTTCCCCGGATCTGATCGATCTGAATCTGAAAGAGGGAAGTGGCTGGGTGATCGATAAGAATGCATCTACAAAAGAGAGAACCATTCTTTATTATACAGGCATTCTTCCGGCAGGAAAAAGCACACCGGCACTCAGTGATACGCTGACCATCGATGGCAGCATCGCTACCAAGGTAAAACAGGATGTCACAGAAAAAGACGGTTATAAAACCATCACCACAACCTACGCATACGATGGTTATAATTTCCAGCTTGAAGCCGAAGCAGATGCAGTACAGACCCACAACGCACAGGACGCCATCAAGAGTGCCTGGGGTGTGGATGTGGACGTAGACGGCAATGGCAATATCAGCTTACGATAGGAGGGTGCAGAATATGAAAAAGAGAATTTTGTGCCTTGCCATGGCAGCGATCATGGCCGTAGGCATACATACAACAGCATTTGCAGAGACACTGCAGGGCGGTTCTGACTGGAAGGTAGAATTCAACGGTTCCAAGATGAGCAGTAATTTTACTTCCGCAGACATGAAGAAAGATATCTTCCAGTTACAGCCGGGAGATACCATGGAACTTCAGGTAGGACTGAAGAACACCAGTGAGAAAGATGCAGACTGGTATATGACCAACGAAGTATTAAAATCTCTGGAAGACAGCCAGAGCATCGCAGAGGGCGGCGCATATGGTTATAAGCTGACTTATGTGGGACCGGATAAGAAGGAAACCGTATTATATGACAGCGAAACCGTAGGCGGTGAGGATGCCAAGAAGGGTAAAGGTCTTCACCAGGCTA
>SKED01003262.1_pt1 | contig 10220 bp, 9 predicted proteins | sample 4826651 | NCBI WGS metagenome assembly SKED01 (sample SAMN11008818, study PRJNA524170) | human gut metagenome | biome: Human fecal sample; material: Feces; isolation source: fecal sample from pouch patient p19 | host: Homo sapiens | place: Israel: Tel-Aviv | collected 2016-06-28
AAATATACAAGTGGTAAAAACGATTTTTATGTAAATAATTTTGTCGGTTTGTCTGAAATATTGTCAGTTGCTGTGAAAATCGTTCCAAAAAATAGTCATGGAATGCGTGTTTCATCCGTAATTTTTATTTTTGACACACTTATCCCATACTGTTATAATATACAATAACGGAAGCATAAACAAGCGACAATTACGCTACTTTCGTTGGAAAACCGACTAATTTTAAAATCAGGTGATTATCTTTGGACATAAGAGTTATGAAAAGCAAGAAAAGTATTTTTGACGCATTTGTAAATCTGCGTTCAAAAAAAGAACTGCGCAAAATTACCGTTAAGGAGCTTTGTGAAAAAGCACTCATCAATAAATCGACCTTCTACACATATTATGAGGATATGTTCGACCTTTCGGACAAAATTGAGAGCGAGGTAGTTGACGGCATTGTAAGTACCATAAGCAATCCGCAAATGATGATTGACGAGCCCGTAAAATTTTATCGCAATCTTCTGGGTGCAATGACCGAAAACAAGGCACTGACAAACACGGTTTTTTCCGGTTCACAACATCCCAATCTTATAGTAAAGCTTTCAAAATCATTGAAAAATATGATTTTCGAGAACTTCCCGGAATATATAAACGATAAGAAATTCTGCACACTTCTTGACTACGCAATCTACGGCGGATACTATGCCTTTGTTGAAAATCAGGAGAACACGAACGATTATTCGGATGAACTTATTGAATCGATTTCAGTGATTTCCGAGCATATGACAAAACTCATAAAAGCAAGCATTCCAACCCTTAAAAGCAATAATACATAAAAATACTTTTTGCATATTTTTTCAAGCTGTATTATTTATTAATTTGTGCAAAGTGCGATTTTTGTCGAACTTCAAAATATTTATTTAAAATCGCTGTCGATTGTGATAGAATATATTCGGTTTTATAAGAGAGAAAGGAGAGTCGGTCAGACTGCCGTTTAGGAGGCGTTTGAAGTCTGTCCGAAAAAGAAGTTATGGAAATTAACACACTTGATATTCTGAAGAATCTTGCCATAATCCTTGTTGCGGCAAAGCTTCTCGGTATTGTTGCCAGAAAGCTCGGCGCACCGCAGGTTGTGGGTGAGATTATTGCAGGTCTTATCGTAGGACCTTGTATGCTTAATTTTGTTTCGTATGACGGGTTCATCTCAGGTATGGCTGAAATCGGCGTTATTTTGCTGATGTTCTCGGCAGGTCTGGGAACGGATCTTAAAGAGCTTATCAAAACAGGACCTGTTGCCTTGCTTGTTGCGTTTGCCGGTGTAATCGTTTCGGTTGCAGGCGGTGCGGCTGTTTACCTTGGATTCGGCTTTGGTGACGGTGACCTTGCGATGCTTGAGGCTGTATTTATGGGAACAATCCTTGCGGCAACCTCGGTTAGTATTACTGTTCAGGCTCTTAAAGAGATGGGACACCTGAAAGGAAGGGTTGCAACAACAATTCTTTCAGCCGCAATTATAGACGATGTTATCGGCATCGTACTTCTCACCGTTGTAATCGGTTTCAAAAGCCCCGATGTTCAGCCTGCGTCCGTTTGCATCAACATTGTACTTTTCTTTGTTCTTGCATTTATACTCGGCTTTGCACTTTATTTTCTCTTCAAGTGGCTCGACAAACTCTGGCCGCACTCAAGAAGAATTCCGATTTTCGGTCTTGTTCTCTGCTTTGCGTGTGCATATTGTGCGGAAGAATTTTTCGGAATTGCAGACATCACAGGCGCATATGTTGCAGGTATTATCCTCTGTAACATCAAGGATTCACAGTACATCGAAAGAAAGATGGATGTCAGCTCGTACATGATTTTCGGACCTGTATTCTTTGCAAGTATCGGACTTCAGACAAGCTTTAACGATTTCAACCTTTCAATGCTCTGGTTCTCAATTGCACTCGTTGCAGTTGCACTTTTGACAAAGGTTATCGGCTGCGGCGGTACGGCAAAGCTTTGCAAATTCAATATGCCCGACTCGCTCAAAATCGGCGTAGGTATGATGAACCGTGGTGAGGTCGGTCTTATCGTTGCCAAGAAGGGACTTGACACAGGTCTTATGGCACCGCAGTTTTTTGCTCCTATTATTATTCTCATCATCGTTTCATCGCTTGCAACACCTATTCTTCTCAAGGTGGTTTACAAGAAATGGCCGGGTAAGGAAAATGAGGAGGCAGACAACCGTTCGGAAAAGCTTGCCGAAAACGAAAAGTATCTTACTCAGGAAGTTGTCGGTGCAACCTACAACATAACAGAAGATAATTTCAAAGATAAAAGCAAAGACGAATAATTTAATACAATAACCTAAAAGGACAAATGACCATCAAGTCATTTGTCCTTATTTTTATATCTGTAAATTGTCAATCGTTATCGTAAAAATCTTCTGCACAGGGCAAAAAAGCCTTGTCAAATTCACTTTTCGGCAAAAGCCACAGCTTGATGTACATTGCAATCGGTGATGCAGGAGGCAGAACTGTTATATTAAGCCCGTCAAATTTCAGTTTGCTTTCGTAATAAAAGCCCTTGCACGCACCCGTCAAAAATACAGGAATATTCATTTCTTTTGCTTTTTGACAAAAGTCGTTCAAAGCCTTACCGTCTGTATTCAGCGTACCCGAATGGAATCCCTCAAGTAAAACGGCTTTTACATTTTCCGTAATTTCAGGATACTGCATACCGACCGTTGCGGAAATTTTCAGCACATTGCTGTTATCCGAAATTCGGACGCTTTCATCAAAAGCAAACTCGCTTTTTAATGCCTTATAACGGGTATTCTTCACAAAAATTCCGTTCTGAATTTTACCGTAGCTTTCGTCAAAAATGCTGTGCAGTTCGTCGCTGTATGCCGAATGTGCAAGCAGTCTTGACGCTCTGTGAATTGTCACGGACAAATCGGCGTTTTTATACGAAACAAAAACACCGTTTCCGCTGCCCGATTTTATAAAGTCAATCGCACCGACAAAATTTTCAAAGCCGTTTGAACGTCTGTCATCAAGCGGATAATTTGCCGAAACAAGCACAATCGGCACATTTAAGCCGTCAAAAATATAAGCAAGAAATGCAGAGTTGTATTGCAAAGTGTCCGTTCCGTGAGTTACAACAATGCCGTCATAGCTGTTCAAATCATAGCTTTGCAGACAGTCGGCAAGCCTGTTCATGTGACCGCCCTCAAGATTTTCGCTGAGGACGGTATAAGGCTCAGCCGTGTCAAAATCAACATCGCCGTACCTGTCAAGATACATCTGCGTGAGCATATATTTCTGCTCATTGTCGGGCGAAAGCACCTCGCCTTTACGCACACAGCCGATTGTACCGCCCGTAAAGACAACAAGAATTTTCATATACTCACCTCTTTCATATTCTGCCCTTAAAGGTTATAAATAAACTATTTATTTTCCTTGCCCGTGATTTTTTCGATTGTGATTTCATAAACGCCTGTCATACTGCCCGATTTCTCTATGCACCTTTTTCCGCTTTCGATAAATTCGGGAGCATATTTTTCAACAATCAGTTCAAGACCTCTGTTCTTGTTTTCAGCCGATTTTGCAATCGTACCGAACACAACCGCACTTTCGTATTTTGAAGTCAGTTTTGCACCGTCAATTCTGTTGTTTTGAACCGTACAAAACGAAACCTTGTTGCTGTATTCAACATTTTTCAGTTTCAACCCCGAATTCGGAGCGCAATGGAAATAAATTTTGTTGCCCTCAACGGCAAAATTTACAGGCACACCGTAGGGATAGCCGTCCTCCCCGATTGTTGACAAAATGCCGTATTCACCGTTTTTAAGGATTTCATAGGCTCTTTCTTCGGTAGTTTCCCTGTCTTTTCTACGCATCTTTTCGTTCATTATTCAACTCCGATATCGTTCATAACCATGCCCGTAATCATCTTCGGATAGAAATATGTTGACTTCTGCGGCATCTTTTCACCGGCGGCGGCAACATCACGGATTTCGGTTACTCTTGTCGGATTAAGCACAAACGAGCATTGGAACTTCCCGTTGTCAACGCCCTCAACAGCCTCTGAGAAAAATTTGGTGTATGTAAGGTTAATCTGATTTGCCATATTTTCCTTATCAATGCCGAAAATTCTTTCAAGCACAAGTGAATGGAGAACGGTAACATCAAGCTGTCTTGACGGTTCGCTCAATTCGGGAAGAAGCTTGTCCATAATATCAAGATTTTTCAGCACAAGCCTGTACCATTTTCCGTTTCCGACATAGAATCCGAATGCCTTTTTGCCCTCGTCATAGAGCTTTGCAAGCTCGCTTTCCATATTGTCCGTACCGTTCATTTCGGTAACATCGAAATATTCCCTGCAACCGTCAAGAACTTTTTCAACATTAAAGTCCGGCAAATCACGCACAAGGCGGTGTGTCGGGAATACAACAAGTCCCGGATGCTCCATGTCAACAAGGTAAATCATCTGATAATCACAAGGATCGCCAACCTTTGAAAGACCGTTTTCACGGCAGTAGTTTCGATAGTTTAGAGCGGTTTCATAGCGATGGTGACCGTCTGCAATATAGAGCTTTCTGTCGGCAAAATCTGCACAAAGCTTTGCGATTACATTTTCATCCGTAACAATCCAAAGTCTGTGAGTAACACCCTCACCGTCGGTAAATTCAAGCTTTGGTGTGTCCTTAGATTCATTGTCAATTGTTGCAAGAGTTGTATGCTCGCTGTCCATATAAAGGGCATAAATCTGACTGAAATTGCAGTTTGTTGCCTTCATAAGATTAAGTCTGTCCTCTTTAGCCTTTGAAAGAGTGAACTCGTGCGGAAGAATGATTCCCTTTTCAAACTCTTCAAGATGAACACGGGCGATGATACCCTTGATGCTCTTGCGTTCACCGTAAGCCGTGAATTCTTCCTCATAAACATAGATTGCCGGCTTGTCCTCGCTCACAAGAATGCCCCTGTTCCGCCACATATCAAGGATTTCTCTTGCTGTCTGATACGGGTTTTCGCCCTCTTTCGGAAGCTCAAGCCGAATGATATTATACTCGTTTTCGCTGATATAACCGAGTCTTTGTTTCTCGCTTATGATGTCATAAGGCGGACAGCAAAGCTGAGAAATTTCACCTGCTTTTTCCGTGTTGTAACGCATTCCTCTGAACGCTTTTATTTCTGCCATATTAAAAACCTCCAAATTGTTTTTCGGTCAAGTGTATCTTCACCGTCCGTATAAGGCAATTATAACACAAGCAGTTGATTTGAACAAGTGAAAAGTAAGTTTATTTAAATTTACTGTGCAAAACCACAATGAATATTACGGCATAAAAATCATTGACAATCAAAGGAAAGTTTGATATAATATTTTTTGCGTAAGCTGATTACGATATTTGACATTGCATAAACTATTTGTCAAATGAAAACAGAATACGCGCCAATAGCTCAGTTGGTTAGAGCTACCGGCTCATAACCGGTCGGTCCGGGGTTCGAGTCCCTGTTGGCGCACCAAAAAAGAAAGTACCCAAACGGGTGCTTTCTTTTTTGTTTTTACTCTATCTTTTTCCAACAATACTTTTTCATAAAATCTGCAATTACGGTTATATCTTCACCCTCATAGTATTTTACAAGCAGTCTTTTAAATTCAGGCACTTCCTTTTCAGGAATCACCAGAAATCCGCCACCGTGTGAAATAAGATAGTGATTTGCAAAAATTACAGAGGCACGCTTGTTACCGTCAAGAAATATTTGTGTTTTCATACAATAAAGGCACAACTTAATTGCCGTATTGATAACTTCATCACTTTCTTCTATAATTTCACGGATTTTTTCTTTTACATCCAACTCATTAGGCAACGGTGGAACATATGAAGAACCTCCGATAGTAACCGGAACTCCTCTAATTCTTCCGCCTTCCGCAAAAAATCCTTCATTAACAACTCTTGCTATATGGCTGAGCATATAGTAATCGGAACGACTTGCTATTACATCACGATCCAAAATAAATTCCCATGCGTGTTTTAAATTCAAAATTTTCTGAACATCTGTTGCAGTCACACCGGAAATTTTACCGTTATCTATGATTTCTTCAGTTTGTGGGAATGATGTAGCAACACCCTCAAGAACAGCCTGATCATATATATTCATTTTCATATTTGCACGGGCAAACGCAATATTGTTTATAACATCAGAAGAAAGTTCATCTTCTGAATATCCCGCATTTGCAAGTTGTTTATCTATACTGCGAAGTTCTTTCCTGATTTCACGGGCTTCTCTGGCATTGCGGAGGAGCAAATTATATAATTCTTCCGTATATGCACCTACATAAGTTGATGTCTGTTTTCCTGCAACACGCTTTCTCACATAAAGATATTTTTCATTACCTCGTTCCTTAATTTCGGGAGTTCCGTCATACGGCATTAAATTTAACCTTGCATTAAGATCAGCACGGCTTCTTAGTAACTCTTGTATTTCATTGTATTTTGCAGCCATTATAATTCTCCTTTGGGGTACATTCTCTTGTAAAAGTATAATACAATTCTCCCCAACAGTCAATGCACCTTGGGGAACATTTTTGCATTTTAAAGCCTAATTCGTTCCCCAATAATAAATTTCAAACATATTATATCCTACTCAAGTTCTTTTATGAAATCCATTAACACCAACAAATTCCAAAACACCCCTTATCTCACACGCGGATAAGGGGTGTTTTTATTCATTAATTTTACTCTTTTTGAATTCGAGATACTTTATATAGTCAAGCACATCGCCACATTCCTCTTTTGTAAATGACTGCGGAAGAGAAACAGAGCGAATGTTGCGGTTAAACGAGAGCGGTTCGTCAATCAGACCGATGTTTGGCAATGTCCAAAGTGTGGAAAGATAAATCAAAATTATGTCGGAACATGCGGTTGCGGCACAAGAAAGCCATAAAGCAACAGGCTGTACAGATTGCGTACAGCCTGTTTTTGTGTGGATATTAAAATGTAGCGGCGAACCGTGTTCTCCCCTACTAAACATCGATAACTTACTGACATCTATATAATTTTATTTTACATAAATTCTGTGCCTTTACTTGCGGGTGTCCGATTAACTTCGCTATATTTTCCGTTTTTCAATTTTTAACTTAATTTGAATCAATGTCCGTTCTCCGTAATTCTGATTGCAACGGCGGTGACATCGTCCTCACGGTCGGCCTTACGGTGCTTTACCGCCTCGTCAACAACAGCCTTTGCAAGATCCTGGGTACTGCCCTCATTCCATGTGCGAATAAGCTTTTCGAGCCATTTGTCATCGCCCGTAATTACACCGTCTGATACCATAACAATCATATCCCCCGTTGTCAGATTTACCGTGTCGGTTGAAAATTTTATACCGTTTAGTATTCCGGCAGGGAGCGACGGCATTTCACGAACCGTTACCCTGCCGTTTTTCTTTACAAATGTTACGGGTGCGCCTGCTTTTTTAAAAGTGGTTTTGCCGGTGTAGAGGTCAACACTTGTGACATCAACCGTTGAAAGCGATTCGTCCTCACTTTTCACCATGAGGGCTGAGTTCACAATCTGCAAACAGCTGTCGGCTGAAAGTCCCGCCCTTAGCAGTCTTGTCATAACAGACGCCGCCATATTGCCGTCAACGGCAGCTCTGCCACCCGTACCCATACCGTCACACACGAGCGCATATGTTTTGCCGAAACCGTCATTGAAATAATTTATACAGTCACCGCAGAGCTTACCGTTGTCGGCGGTGTGCTGGTCGCTTCCGATTTCAACATCAAACACGGGCATTTCGCACATTGCAATACGGATTCTGTTGCCCTCACGGCTGATTGTCGGAAGGTCAAATCTTCTTCCGCAACAGCGTGAAATCTCACGCATAACCTCGCCCTTAGAAAGCTTTTCGGACTTATTCGAGAGCGTAAGTTCCACGCTCATTCTTCCGCCGTTTGACACAAGGCAGATGCACTCCTCAACAATTGCACCGAGGCTTGTGAGGGCGCTGATTATCCGTTGTGCAGATTCGTTATCGCACCGCATTGTGTTGCGAAATTCATCAGCCAAATCGTGGAGAATATCGCCGATTCCGGAAAACTGCCCTGCAACAACGCTCCGCACATCGGTAATCCTTTGTTGTGCCTCAAGCGCCGACTGATATTCACGGTAGTTTGCGTTCATTGAACGGGCAATTTCGCCTTTTTTACAGCAGTTTTTTACGAATGATTTTTCAACATCTCTTTCGCCTATTGTGCCGTTCGATTCAAGATACTCTTCAAGCCTTGCAAAATCGTCACGGGTAACACCGCCCTTGTGTTCATAGCAGTACATTTTCAGTCCGCAGGTTTCGCAGACTTCATTTCTTGTACCCTCACAAACAGCGTCAAATGTGGGCGAATAGAGTTTTTTCATCTTTTCGGAAACTTTTGAAACATCGTTTTTCACATTGCCGACTGCCTTTGAGGCAAAGTCGAGTCGCATAACAATATTTTTTCGCAGAGCCTCTCCGAGCGATGTATTTTTGTCGCTTGAAAACACGGGCGAAATCACATTGCCGACCTCTTTCGGAAGAACCATAAACACCGCACTTGCGGCAAGGCTTTCAACAAGCACACCAGATGGTGTTCCGAACTGCGAACCGAACGCAAGGCACATTACACCGTTTGAGATTACAAAGGCAATCGCACAGCCCAATTTTCCGAGCTGTGAAAAAAGCCCCGCCATAAGTCCTCCGAATGCAAAACCGCCGCAGATGTAGCCGTTCTCTCTTGACGCAATGCTGAAAATCGCCCCTGTTGAAATTCCGCTGATTGCACCGCCCGTAACCGAACCGTAGCGTGAACAGAGCAAAATGACGAGCATTGCAATAATTCTGCCGAGCGAGATATTCTGCCACGCAATACTGCCGAAAGCCAGAATCAGGATACACCCCGACATAACCACGCTTGCGGTTTCCTGTTGCGAAAAAACTTCAAAACTTCTGTTGTCGCCTGCAAGGTGCAGTGCCGTGCTGATAAAATATGCCGCCGCACCTGCAATTACCGCCTCGGTTACGCAATCGGCAAAGGTTGTCAGCGTGCTTGTGCTTACGAAAAGCAACGAAACACCCGTTGCAAAAATCGGAACAAATGCCACGAGCGGAGCAAAAACCTTGCTTTTGGTAACCTTGTCAAGATCACCGAGCAGCCACCGCAGACCGCCTATTGCCGCCACAACGGCAAGGTAACGAAAGCTGTCCGAGGGTTTGAGCAGGACATAGCCGAATGCCGTGCCTAAGAGTGATGACAAAAGATACTTTCTCGGAACTGCCGCCGCAAATGACGCCCCGAACGGTGCAAGGCTTCCGAGAACCGCTCCCCGTGACACCAAAATTCCGCAGAGCAGACAACCTGCGTTTGTGAGCATTTTCCGCATAAAATCGCCCTGAACAGCGTCCTGTCTGCGAGCCAAAGTAGTTTTTGCTTCCATAAAAATCAACATCCCTTTAATGATTTACTTCTTTTTGTATTTTTATTATAGGATATTATGTGTAACAGTTTTGTCTTTTTGTGAATGAGAATTTTTATATTCTTTTGTAGAAACAAAGCTTTGAAAAAACTTAATAAAGTAATTACGCAAAAGATTGTTCAACATTAAAAAAAGCCGTTGTTAAAATTCCGATTTTGCATTATAATGGAGTAAACCAAAGTGAAAGGACAAACAAAATGATTATAATGTCAGTTGACCTCGGAAAAGCACGTACAGGCATTGCCGTATGCGACAAAACCGAGTTTTTAGCGTCGCCATATACGGTTATTTTTGAAAAGTCACCGAAACAATTGCTTGAAAAGGTGTCAAATACAGCCAAAGAAACAAAAGCCGAGCTTATTGTTGTGGGACTTCCGAAAAATATGGACGGCAGTGAGGGCGAAAGCGCACAGAATGCCAGAGCGTTTGCCGAAAATCTGAGCAATGAAACAGGCATTGAATGCGTTATGCAGGATGAGCGTGGAACAACAATTACGGCTCACAATTTTCTCAACACCACAAATACAAGAGGAAAAAAGCGTAAAAATGTCGTTGACGAGGTTGCCGCCACAATAATTCTTCAGGATTATCTTGACAAAAGAAAATCGGGCTTAAACAGATAAAATCATAAAAGATTTACCCCTCCGATGATTTCGGAGGGGTATTTAATGTACATTTTGAGAATTTTGTTGATTATTGTAATTATTTATGGTAAAATTTTTTCGGTCAGTGCGTTTTACCG
>SKED01003264.1_pt1 | contig 10217 bp, 7 predicted proteins | sample 4826651 | NCBI WGS metagenome assembly SKED01 (sample SAMN11008818, study PRJNA524170) | human gut metagenome | biome: Human fecal sample; material: Feces; isolation source: fecal sample from pouch patient p19 | host: Homo sapiens | place: Israel: Tel-Aviv | collected 2016-06-28
GTATTGGACAGCATCTCAATCCTGTTAATACATTCTATCATCCTCTGATGATCCTCCTGATGCTCAAGAATCTCGTTCGCATAATGATTGATCTCTGCGACGCGTTCCTTCGTATGAATAAATTTCGCAACAAGATGAAGCTTCGCTTCATATCCCTGAAGCTGTTTCCTGCAGCGTCTGACAATGTCATACACACCCTGCCTGCTGATCTCACGGTCTTCCGCAATTTCACTCAGGGACAGATCATTCAAAACAAAATCCTCATAGATCAGCTTCTGATGCTCTGTCAACAGCTCTCCATAAAAATCATAAAGCAAACTCTGTTTTACAATGTTTTCCATAACATCACCTTGGCTATCATACACGAAAGGCACGTTGCTGTCAAGTATTTTTTCTTGACACTTATAAAAATTTTTGTTTTTCTTTTTATACGCCTGTTTTCGGGCAGATATCAGCCAGACAGCACCGGTCGCAATACGGCTTTGTTCGGGCCGTGCAGACCTCTCTTCCATGCCATACCAGCCGATGACAGAAATCGCTGCCCTCCTCCGGCGGCACCAGCTTCCAGAGTTCCATTTCAACCTTTTTCGGTTCCTTAATGCCGTCTACCAGTCCCATGCGGTTTACCAGGCGGATACAGTGGGTGTCTGTAACAATGGCCGGTTTGCCAAACACATCACCCATGATCAGATTGGCGCTTTTTCTTCCCACTCCGGGAAGCTTCAACAGAGCATCAAAATCCTCCGGCACCTTACTGCCGTACTCATCCCGCAGCATCTTCATACAGGCGCTGATGTCTCTGGCCTTACTCTTTCCCAGACCGCAGGGCCTGACGATTTCCTCAATTTCTTCCACCGGTGCCTCCGCCAGGGCATTCACATCCGGAAACTTTTTATAGAGTGCCGGAACCACCTGATTGACCCGCTCATCGGTGCACTGGGCCGCCAGACGCACGCTCACTAAAAGCTTCCAGGCTTCCTCGTAATCCAGGGTGCAGTCTGCGTCCGGGTAAGCCTCCTTCAGTCTCCGGATGATTTCCAGAGTCTTTTGTTTTTTTGTCATAGGATGAACCTCACTATTGCAGGAACAGGTGCCGGTATCGTTCCGATGCATACTGGCACCTGCAATATTTACTCGTTTGATTTTCGGTTAATGAATTCTGTCCGGATCTTGGAATAAACGAACTTCTGGCTGTGGTAGAGCCCATAATATCCAGACAGGGTAAAGCACACTGCCACGGCAATGGCATAATATGGCATTGCGGCAAATCCAAAAAGTTCAAATGCCATGAACATTGTGGACACCGGACAGTTTGTCACGCTTACGAACAGGCATGCCATTCCAACCGATGCGCACAGTCCGACCGGCAGTCCGGTCACCAGGCTCATCAAGTAGCCAAACGCGGCGCCGACCGTCAGCGTCGGCACGATCTCTCCGCCCTTAAAGCCTGCGCCAAGCGCTACTCCGGTAAACAGGATCTTCATCAAAAATGCATAAACCGGAATTCTTTCACCTTCAAATACCATTTCGATGATCTGAGCACCACTTCCGTTGTAAAGCCGCGCCGGAAACAGGAGGGTCAGGACAATAAAGATCGCGGATCCCGCCAGCACGCGGATATAGGGATTCGGAAAAACCTTCCGGTAAGCATGACCACACTGATGCAGGCTGACACAAAGGAAGATTCCGACACAGGCACACAAAATTCCGATGAGCACTGTCAGAAGCGCAGATGAGGCGCCAAACTCCGGCACCAGGCCGATCTCATAATGCTCCGGAGCCAGACCCAGGAATTTTGCCACTGACACACCGACAAATGCCGAAAAAACGCATGGAACCAGAGCCGCATAGTACATAACGCCACTGCTGATGACCTCCATGGCAAACACGGCTGCCGCAAGCGGAGTTCCGAAGATAGCGGAGAACCCGGCACTCATGCCGCACATAATGGCAATCTTTCTGTCTTTCTCATCCAGCCGAAAAGCTTTACCGATCAGGTTTCCCAGGCTTCCGCCAAGCTGCAGTGCTGCTCCCTCCCGGCCGACAGAAGCCGTGGCCAGATGGCTCAGCAGGGTTGAGATAAAGATCAGCGGAGCAGTTGCCGGTGTAACCTCCTCTGTGGAGGAAATAGAATCCAGGACCATATCCGTACCGCGGTTTTTTTCTTCATGCGCAAACCGGTACAGCCACACGATCAGGAGTCCGACAAGCGGAAGCAGATACAGCGTCCAGCTATGGCTCTTCCAGAAAGCAGTCGCTTTCTGGATGCCAAGGCCAAACAGGGTTCCGGCCAGACCGATCGTCACACCGGAAATCGCGGAAATGAAGGTCCATTTCAAAAAATAGCGGATATTCTGACGGAGCGCCTGGATTGTCTCATTTGTATGTTCTGTCATGATCATTCACCGCTCAGTCACTGTAGGTGCCCTTGGACTTCACCAGCTTCGGGCGGTATCCGGCATCGTTTAAGGCCTGCACAATACGGTTCTTGTGATCCGTTCCCTCAGCCTCCAGGGTGATCCTAAGCTCCACAGCCGCATTGCGGTTGATACTGATGAACTGATTGTGTTCAAGCTTAATGACATTGCCGCGCTGGTCAGCAAGGAGCGTTGAAACCTTTGCCAGCTCGCCTGGCTTGTCCGGAAGCAGAACGGATACGGTGAAGATACGGTCTCTCTGGATCAGTCCATGCTGTACCACGGAGGACATGGTAATGACATCCATGTTGCCGCCGCTTAAGATGGAAACAATCTTCTTTTTCTGTACATTTAAGTGCTTCAATGCCGCTACGGTTAACAGACCGGAGTTCTCCACGATCATCTTGTGATTCTCTACCATATCGAGGAAGGCAACGATCAGTTCGGAATCCTCCACGGTGATGATATCATCCACATTTTTCTGGATGTACGGGAACAGCTTCTCGCCCGGACGCTTTACCGCGGTACCGTCTGCAATGGTGTTTACGGTCGGAAGCGTCAGCACGTGGCCTGCCTTTAAGGACTCCTGCATGCAGTTTGCTCCGGCCGGCTCAACGCCGATCACCTTAATCTTCGGATTTAAGAGCTTTGCCAGGGTGGAAACGCCGGTACAGAGTCCGCCTCCTCCGATCGGGACCAGGATATAATCTACGGTCGGCAGCTCCTTAATGATTTCCATGGCAATGCTTCCCTGACCGGTTGCCACATCCAGGTCGTTGAACGGATGCACAAAGGTGTAGCCGTGCTCTGCAGCCAGCTCATATGCGTGGTCACAGGCCTCGTCAAATACATCTCCGTACAGCACAACCTCCGCTCCATAGCTTCTGGTGCGGTTCACCTTCATGAGCGGAGTCGTGGTCGGCATCACGATGGTAGCTGGAATGCCAGCCAGCTTTGCCGCGTAGGCTACGCCCTGGGCATGGTTTCCTGCTGACGCAGTGATCAGTCCCCGCTGTTTTTCTTCCTCTGTCAGGGTACTGATCTTATAGTAAGCGCCGCGTACCTTGTAAGCGCCGGTGTACTGCATGTTCTCCGGCTTAAAGTATACCTTATTTCCGGTTGCAGCAGAAAAATACTCACTGTAAACCAGTTTGGTTTCCTGGGTGACCTTCTTAACCTCCTCGGAAGCCTCCTCAAATTTTTCGAGGGTTAAGCCCTCTTCCTTTACTTCTTCTACTACCTGCTCTTTTGCCATCGTCTGTATCTCCTTATGTTCTTTATTCATCTTTCTTTACATCAAACAGAGCCGTCACGAAATCCTCGGAATTGAACTTCTGAAGATCGTCAATCTTCTCGCCCACGCCCACGTATTTGACCGGGATGCCAAGCTCTGACTGTATAGCCACTGCGATACCGCCCTTTGCAGTACCATCAAGCTTTGTCAGGATGATGCCTGTGATGTCAGCAACCTCCATGAACTGCTTTGCCTGTGCCATGGCATTCTGTCCGGTGGTGCCATCCAGTACCACCAGGGTCTCACGGTACGCGTCCGGGTATTCCTTGTCAATGATGCGGTTGATCTTTCTCAGCTCCTCCATCAGGTTTTTCTTGTTGTGCAGACGGCCTGCGGTATCACAGATCAGCACATCGGCCTGGCGGGATTTGGCTGCTGCCACCGCGTCATAGATGACGGCTGCCGGGTCGGAGCCCTCCTGCTGCGCAATGATCTCCACCCCGGCGCGGTTTGCCCACTCCGTCAGCTGCTCAATCGCTGCCGCACGGAAGGTATCAGCCGCTGCCAGAATGACCTTCTTGCCCTCATCCTTTAACTGGCCTGCCAGCTTGCCCACAGAAGTGGTCTTGCCGACACCGTTAACCCCAATCACCAGCACTACGGATTTGCGGTTCTCAAACTCGTAGGCATTCTCGCCAAGGTCCATCTGTTCCCGGATGGAATCGATCAGAAGCTGTTTGCATTCAACCGGTTCCTTGATATGCTGTTCTTTGACTTTTTTTCGTAAATCTTCCAGCACGGACATGGTGGTCTGGATGCCCAGATCGCCCATGATCAGGGTCTCCTCCAGTTCCTCATAAAAATCCTCGTCAATGGCGGAGAAGCCACTGAAGATGGAATCCATTCCAGAGACAATATTCTCTCTCGTTTTGTTTAAGCCTTCAACCAGACGGCTGAAAAAGCCTTTCTTCTTTTCTTCCACTCGCAAGCCTCCTTATTTGTAAAAATCTACGCGTCCAGCTGATCCTCGATCAGGTTGACCGATACCAGCGTTGATACTCCCTTCTCCTGCATGGTGATACCATACAGCCGGTCCGACGCCACCATGGTGCCGCGCCGGTGGGTAATTATAATAAACTGTGTATTTTTCGTCAGTTTATGTAAGTATCCCGCATAACGGTCTACGTTAGAATCATCCAGGGCCGCCTCAATCTCATCCAGCAGACAGAAGGGGGACGGTTTTAAGTTCTGGATGGCAAACAGCAGCGAAATGGCTGTCAGCGCCTTCTCTCCACCGGAAAGCTGCATCATGTTCTGCAGCTTCTTTCCCGGCGGCTGGGCGATGATCTGAATGCCCGCCTCCAGAATATCCTCATCCTCCTGTAGGGATAACGTACCGTGACCGCCCCCGAAGAGTTCCTTGAACACCCGGTCAAATTCTTTCCGGATCTCCTGGAACTTTTCTTCAAACTGGCGCCGCATGCCGGTATCCAGCTCCTCAATGATGCCCTGCAGGGCAGCTTCCGCCTCCACCAGGTCATCGTGCTGGGTCTTCATAAACTCATACCGCTCGGAAATCTCTTTGTAATCCTCGATGGCGTTGACATTGACGCTGCCCAGAGCCCGGATGAAAGACTTCAATTCTTCAATCCGCTTCCGCACTTCAATGAGAGACAGTTCTTCTGCACTTCGAAGCTCTTTCGCCGCCCCCGGAGTCAGTTCATATTCATTCCACAGATAAGTAATCTGACTTTCCCGCCGCTCCTCCAGCTTTTCCCGCTGGCTCTGCAGGCGGAACAGGTCTTTGTCCAGGCGTCCGATACGGCCGGATAAGTCTTCCCGCTTTCCGAAGAAGGACTTCTGCTGGCCTGACTTTTCTTCCTTCAAAGCTGCCTGAGTCTCAAGCTCCGTGGCAATCTTCTGTTTTTCTTCCTCCGTATGAAGGATCAGATCCTGCAGGTTCGCAATCTCCCGGTTCTTTTCCTCAATAACAGATCCTGAATCCGTACCGTGACTCTGAAGTTCTTCCTGTTCTTCTATTAATGTCTGGATTTCCTGCTCTACACGGTGAATGTTTTCTTTTACGAAATCCACCCGCTGTTTTAAATTCGCTGCTTCCAGGCGGATGGTTTCCAGGGCTTTTGCCTGTTCTTCCCGGACTTTCTTCTGGGTCTCCAGTTCACCGGACACGCGTTCCATCAATGTCTGTTCCTGATCGCTGTCTTTTTTGAGAAGATCGCGTTCCAGGGCCAGCTTCTTTCTGCCTGCCTCGATCTCGCTGATCTGGCTCTCCAGCTGGCTGTTCTCCAGCGCAAGATCCTGGTAGGAGTCACGGATTTCTTCCCGCTTGTCCTCTAGCTGGCTGACGCTCATCTGCCTGGTATTGACCAGCAGGGAAACCTGGTGATGTTCCGTTTTCAGGCTTTCCAGCTCTTCCTTTTTCTGCTGCGCCAGGCCCTCATTCATGGTCAGTTCTTCCTGCAAACGGTCGGAAGCCTTCAGTGCCTTCTGGCATGCCGCCTCCAGCTCTTCCAGTTCCCGTTTCCGCCCCAGAAGATTGCTGGAGTTCTTGAAGGCACCGCCCGTCATGGAACCGCCCGCGCTTAAGAGCTCACCCTCCAGCGTAACGATTCGCAGGGAATATTTGAATTTTCTTGCCAGGGCAATGGCATGATCAATGGTATCCGCCACCACCACGCGCCCCAGCAGATATTTCGCAAGAACCTGATACTTCGGTTCCACATGAACCAGATCGCTGGCCAGGCCAATGACTCCAGGCTCTGTCAGTGCTTCCGGTCTGGAAAATCCGCCGCCCTGCCCGATGCTCGTTAATGGCAGGAAGGTCACTCGTCCATAGCGGTTCTTCTTTAAGTACTCAATGAGCTGCTTGGCGGTCTGCTCAGAATCCGTCACCACATTCTGGATGCTTCCGCCCAGAGCCGTCTCAATGGCAGTCTCATATTTTTTTTCGGTGGTGACAAGATCTGCCACCACGCCCCGGATACCATGTACCCGGTCCCTTACTTCCATGACCCGGCGGATACTGCCTCCGTAGCCCTCATAGCGCTCAGCCAGATTTTTCAAGGATTCCAGCTTCGTGTAAACAGTACGGTATTCCTGCTGTTTTTCATTTAAGGAGCGGGTAATCCGGCGCACTTCCTCTTCATACTGGGTTACCTGTCCCTCACACTCGGTCTGGGCCAGCTCCAGTGCTTCCAGGCGGGCCCTTGTCTCCGCCAGCTTTTTGCGCTCGGCATCCAGCTGTTCATCCTGAACCGATTCATCGCTCTTAAATTTCAGAAGTTTCTGACATACCTCAGAACGGCGCACCTGCACCTGCTCTAGCATGGCCTCAAAGCGCTGGTCCTGGGCGTGAATGGAAGCGCTCTCATTCATGCCATTCATCATTCTGGTTCTGGCATCCTCAAGCTGCTGTTCCATGAGCATCAGCTTTTCATCCAGAGCCATGAGTTCTGCCTCGGCCGCCTCCTGGCTGCTCCTGCTGGCACTTTCAGACTCTGTGATACCGGCATTATCCTCCTGATACTGCAGGATCTGTCTCTGTTTTTCCTCCAGGGAATGGGTAATGGACTCGATGCGGGATCGGATATGCTCCGCGTTCATCTTTTCGGTATTGATCTGCTCTTTTAATACGTTGATCTGGCCCTCCAGATTGCCTTTCAGCATCTCTGCCTGGTTCATCTGGTTTCGCTTTTCTGTCAGCTGGTCATCCAGCTCTGCCACTTCCCGCTCCAGTGTTTCGTACGCTTCCTTCAAATGCTCCGATTCCGCATTCGCGTCCTGTAAGTCACCAGAAACGATGGATTCCCTCTTACTGATTTCCTGCAGCTGTTTTCCATTTTCTTCGGATTCCATTAGAAACAGGTTCACATCACAGGTCTTTAATTCTTCCCGCAAAGCCAGGTATTTTTTTGCCGTTTCTGACTGTCTGGCCAGCGGTCCCACCTGCTTTTCCAGCTCGGAAAGAATGTCGCTTACGCGGATCAGGTTCTGTTTCTCATCTTCCAGTTTTTTCTGGGCAATGGCCTTGCGCCGCTTGAACTTCACGATTCCGGCTGCCTCATCAAAAAGCTCCCGCCGTTCCTCCGGCTTGCCGCTTAAGATCTTGTCGATCTGGCCCTGACCGATGATGGAGTAGCCCTCCTTGCCGATACCGGTATCATAAAACAGCTCACTGATATCTTTTAGGCGGCAGGTACTCCCGTTAATCTTATACTCACTCTCACCGGAGCGGTACAAACGTCTCGACACAGTCACCTCATCATAATCAATAGCAAGCTGATGATCGGAGTTATCCAGGGTAATGGCCACATAGGCAAAGCCCTGGGGTTTTCGCAGCTCCGTGCCCGCAAAGATAACATCCTGCATGGATCCGCCTCGCAGCTGCTTGGCCCGCTGTTCACCGAGTACCCAGCGCACTGCGTCGGCGACATTGCTCTTGCCGCTTCCGTTCGGCCCCACAATACCGGTAATGCCGTTGTGGAACTCAAACAGGATCTTGTTGGCAAAGGATTTGAATCCCTGTATCTCAATGCTCTTTAAATACATTCTTTCCCTCTCAGTTTCAAAATGCCGTGGTAAGCGGCCACAGCCTCCGCTGCCTTCTTGGTTCCGCCGGTTCCGCGTCCCAGCTCCTCGCCGCCAGACAATGCGCGCACCTCAAAGACCTTGTGGTGATCCGGGCCCTCTTCCCGCAGGATCTCATATTCCAGATGTGCTCCTGCAGTGGCCTGGATCATCTCCTGCAGAATAGTCTTGCTATCGTAAAAGAGCTGCTTGTGCTCAATATCATTCAGAATAAAACGATGAATGAACTCTTTTGCATTAGCAAAACCACCATCCAGATAAATGGAACCGATCAGAGCCTCCATAGCATCGGAAACCACGGAATTGCGCTCTCTTCCGCCAGTGGCCTCTTCACCCTTTCCCAAGAGCAGATAGCTGCCCAGTTCCAGATCTGCCGCACAGTAGGCCAGAGTCGGCTCGCATACCAGACTGGCACGGATTTTGGAAAGCTCCCCCTCCGGCTTCTCCGGATACTTGTGATATAGGAAATCGCTGGAGACCACTTCCAGAACGGCATCTCCTAAAAACTCCAGACGCTCATTGCAGACAGCCTTGTCTTTTTTATGCTCATTGGCATAGGAACTGTGAGTCAGGGCGCGGTGGAACAGATTTTTGTCCTGAAAGGTATAACCACACCGCTTTTCCAGTTCGTTCAAATCACGATTCATGTAGGTTTACACTCCTTATCATTTTTCCTTTGCGTGCGCAGGAAATCTGTGTACACATATTACGGGAAAGGGGCGCGCAAGGAATGCACAGCCCCTCTCTCTATTATTATTGCAACTGTTTAATATCTTCACAGCCACATTTCCTGCATACTCTGTTTTCAGCCGGTCTTTTTCCGGCTCAAGCTTAGTTCAGTGCGTTTTTGATCTGCTCGATCGCGTCAGAAACGCTGACGATCTGCTCAGCAACCTCAGTCGGGATCTCGATATCAAACTCTTCCTCGATACCCATGATGATCTGGAAAATATCCAGGGAATCTGCGCCAAGATCTTCTACGAAGGTGGTCTCCATGGTGATCTCATCCGGCTCAATGTTTAATACCTCTGCGATGATGTTCTGTAACTTTTCAAATTCCATAACTTATTTCCTCTCCTAACTTTTCTTTCTTATTTTGTAACTGCCCGAAGCCCGGACCGTTTACTTACTGAATTTCCTGTGCCTGGCTGTCCAGACATTCCTTGATCTTTTCGTTGATCTTCTGTTCTTTGAAGGTCACGCACTGGATGATAGAATTGCAGACCTCGGTGGACTTGGAACTTCCGTGGGTCTTGACTACAAGACCTTTTAAGCCTAACAATGGCGCTCCGCCGTACTGGCTGGCATCAAATGCCTTTAATGTGGTCTTCAAAGCTGGTTTTACTAATAGAGCACCGATCTTGCTTCTTAAGGTGGCCATCATGCCCTGCTTCACCATATGGATCAGCGTAGCACCCACACCCTCGTAAAGCTTAAGGATCACATTGCCTGTAAACGCTTCACAGACGATGACATCTGCTCCGCCATGTGGAATTTCCCTTGCTTCAATACTGCCAATAAAGTTAATATCAGGACAGGCTTTTAAAAGCGGGAATGTTTCTTTTACAAGGGCATTTCCCTTTTCTTCTTCTGCTCCGATATTTACAATAGCGACTCTTGGGTTCTTAATTCCCACAACGTGTTCCATATAAATGGAACCCATCTGCGCAAACTGTACCAGATGAGATGGTCTGGCATCTACGTTGGCGCCACAGTCGATCAGCAGTGACACGCCTTTTTCAGTAGGGATAAGCGGTGCCAGCGGAGGACGTTCTACGCCCTTGATCCTGCCTACGATCACCTGTCCGCCTACTAAAATAGCTCCGGAACTTCCAGCGGATACAAAAGCATCTGCTTCTTTATTCTTTACAAGATTCATGCCTACCACAATGGAGGAGTCCTTCTTTTTGCGAATGGCATTTACCGGCGGTTCTTCTGTGGTGATCACTTCTGTGGCG
>SKED01003276.1_pt1 | contig 10174 bp, 12 predicted proteins | sample 4826651 | NCBI WGS metagenome assembly SKED01 (sample SAMN11008818, study PRJNA524170) | human gut metagenome | biome: Human fecal sample; material: Feces; isolation source: fecal sample from pouch patient p19 | host: Homo sapiens | place: Israel: Tel-Aviv | collected 2016-06-28
GCCGGATTTAAAGCCATTACCTGTTGCTTTATCGCCATATTTCCATTTTTAATGATTATCCCAAATTCTTCACCTCATACAGTTCAGCAAGCTCCCAGAATCTGTGGGCCAGATCATGGATAAACTTTCTGCCCTTTTCGGTCCAAACGAGATAAGTATGCGTAACCGCCTTGCCCATTTTCTCCTTTCTGCCATCGCATTTCGGATCCAGGAAGGCATTGTATCGGGTGCGGCTCTTCGCCAGTCCCATGTGCGCATACTCCGCATAGAGCATATACTGCCCGCTCTGGTAATACTGGATATGCAGGGCGCACAATGAGCGATTCAGCTCCTGCGCCGTAACTCCCAGCTCCTTCGCCACCTGGGTAGTGGTGAAGCACGAAACGGAATCCAAGACATTATCCGAGTAGATCGCTTTCGGCATCAGCCCATCCACCTGCTTCTCCAGGTTGATGACGTTCTCGCCCTGGATGGAAGCCCATCTCGTCTGCTCATCCAGTACTCCGTTGAGACGTCTGATTTCCACATCCTGCTCGCCAATGAGCTTCTTGTCAAGCCCCAACTGCACCTCCTGCTGATGCAGCAGCTTTCTCTGCTGCTCCAGCAGTTCCTCCTTCTTCTTCAGGGTAGCCCGGAGAATCTCCTCGGCATTGCGAATCATCTCCTCCTCGCTCTCCCCCTCATGCACCGGGATATAACCTCCCGTCTTGCGAATCTGCGGCAGCACCACCGAGGTAACCCAATCCTTGAACTTCACCGCCGTAGCCAGTTTCGAACCGAGCACCAGGGCATAGAAGCCGCTCTCGTTAACGAAGATCATCTGAACAATCTTCAGCTTTCCCTCGCAAACGCCATAGCGGTTTTTAACAATTCTAGTGACACCGCGTTTTACGGTGTCACTAGAATTAACGTGCTGTCTTACAGCCTCTGACGCTTTCTTATACCCGAGCACATCACACAAATCCTTTGCACAGAACCAAGGCTCGCCCTTCTCATCAGTAACGATGCGAACCGTTCCGAACTCCGGATTCTCAAAAACAGCAGTCTGCACACCCTTTTTGGCAGAACCGGCATTCTTGCCATCCTCTGCCTTCTGAATTTTTGAATTCATCATAAGCAAAAAAAATTAAGTAAATAAATAAAAGGTACCCGACAGATACCTTTGCAAAAAATACACGCTAAAAGTTTCCGCACATATTTTATCTTTATCAGAATGCAAAACAAAAAAGCTAATAAAAATGTATCAACCTTGTCAAAGACCGATGGGCTGATACGCTGCGCCACTTACAACATGGCAGGAAACCTATGCCAGCATCCTGGCGATAGAAAACGCAAAAGCCCCAGACCTCAGAACCGGTATCGTTCTGAAATCTGGGGCAAAAGTACAGCGATATTTTGAAATAAAAATAGTACGGAGTAGTACAGCGTACTAGTACTAATACTTGCTAATCTTCTTGTTATATTCTATAGTTTGCTTGGTATTCTGACCATTCACAAACCCCATTCTCAACTTCTCTCTATTAATGTTCCACAACAAGGAAAAATCTTTCCAGCAGGAAGAAAGATTCAGCTCAAACTGAGCCTTCATGACAAGGCAACCCATCTGAGCAACAGTCAGTTGAGAAGCAGGCTGATAGTTCTCATCCAACACTCCCGCATCCTGCATTTTATGAAGCCAGCCAATCCCTTGGGGCGTAGAAAGCTCTTGGGGAATGACCGTAACCTTCGCTACCTCCTCTTTGGATTTATCATCCGTATCAGAATTCTCATCATCCACCTCCCCAAAATCAGCCTCACAGACATCATCCTGAGATGCCTGATTTTGAGTAATATTAATAAACTCATTGAAATTGTCAACATGGTCTATGCGAACCAGTCTAGACTGGTCATAGAAATTATAAGTATCATTTGTCGCCATCTTTCTCCTTCTTTTTATCGTTCAATATTTCAAAACGGTTATATTTACCTGGAATCTGCACGAGGATACTATGATCGTAAAGATTCACGTTAACTACTACGACGATTAATCTCAGCTGGGCGAGCTTAATCAGCGACTTATAAAATAATTTAGCCATAATAATCCCTTTCTTAATCTTTAATTTTTGAAGGATTGACTAAAAACTACCATTTACTAGTTAGAGAGGGCAGCCCCCATGATTATCATGAGGTGAGGCAGCTATCAAGGTGTTGTTGACTTATGACCAGCAAAACCCTAGTGGTTCATGTAATTTCTTTCATTTCTTTTGGGGTTTTTAATTGTTTTGATTGATTAATATTGTTGTTTATTTATCCAGACAGCATTTAGCAATGCTGGCTCATTATTCCGGGTTAACCATTTTTCTTAAGTCTTCATTGTTTTTTATTTGTTGGAGAACAAAGGTAGCAGTGAAACCATATAAAGCTCTGTACTTACTATCTAAGTCACAGAAAATATCCATTCTTTTTTTAACTTCTGAAGCCAAAGAATCCAACTTTTCCAATTTCAACTTTTCTAAATGTAAATAATGAGCTATTACATAGCCTAGTTTAAGAATAGTAACAGTAGTTACTGTTTGTCCAGCATCTACCAGTTTGGCTATGGTTTTGTAATCAATTCCAAATTCACGCTTGATGAGCGTACGAGTCGTAATTTTCCTCGCAAGCATCAAGCCAAGAAGAGGAGCAAGTTCTTTGCTCATTTCTTCTTCCATACGCTTATTCGCAGGTGAACATATGAAATTTTTCTTTTTAACCATTAGTCTCCTATTAAAAACTTTGCTAAGGTAATCCAAAAATTTGAATTAAGCAAGCCTACTAGGAGTACTAAGTTCCTAATAAAATCTCGAAAATTATTCTTTTTTTAATTTTGTTTGCAAAAAGAAAGAGAAAATGAGTATCTTAGCAGCTCACTTTCTCTATCGGCTTTCTATGGTATTCACAAGGGAAGGAGTTATAGCTTTAGCTCCAGAATATAGGGTTTCATCTTCATACCGCCATGCTCTGAAACATAGTTTTTTATACATTCCGTTCTGTTCTCAGTTTCTACATCCAAGATTTCAAACACCCAATACTGATCACCAGAAGGATGAAATCCCAGATTTTCCAAATACTCTGCTGATACCAATCTCGGTTCTACTTCCTTTAAGATAAGCAGGATATAGGAACCCTTCTTGTGCAGAAAGAGATAATGAGGAGCTTTCATGCCCAGAGAAAACTGCATGGCTCCTGCCCTTAAACCAGCCCTCACATAATAGAGCTTATTCTCCAATGACATACGCAACTGCCTATCATCACGATAAGTAGCAACAAGCACGGAATATGGCTTAGACGAATAAGACTGAAATGCATCCTTGATAGACAGAGCTATCGCCCTGCCAAGCCGAGGTGGAACAGCATTCCCCACCATTTTATACCCATCAGAAACATCGTGATAAATAAAACGGAAATGATCGGGAAAACTCTGGATTCGAGCACACTCTCTCACGCTCAGCCTACGATACAAATGCTCATAACCCGGACGGAATATCTGTTTATCCCTAGACACATAAATCATTTTTGGTGCCTGAGGATGCAACGGACAGTTGCGGGCTTTCGCTTGCATCGTATATGAGACATCATCCCATCCACGTACCCGGTTTCTAGCCATATACCTATCATCAAATGGTCCCATATAGACATCATGGTTCAACCAATGATCATATTCAGCATTCACTGGTTCTGAAATATATTTTCTAGGCTCTTCTGCTATTTCACCAATAGCCTGGCGCAGGCTTATGAAGCAAGAGGTATCAGGTTCCGGAAATTGATAATTAACATCAATATCCCTTCTTATACCTACTACAAATACACGATATCGCTCCTGTGGCACATGATAATCCATCGCATTCATCAACTGATAATGCACCACATAGCCCGCATTTTTCAGCTGGTCAAGCATTTTCATAAAAGTCTGGAAATGCTTATCACCCAAAATGCCTTTTACATTTTCTATTACAAAGAACTTAGGCTGCTTGGATTGGATGAAATCAATGTAAGTCAAGAACATCTTGCCTCGTTCATCATCCAAGCCCAGCTGCTTTCCACCCTCACTCCAAGACTGGCAAGGAGGTCCGCCAATAAAGCCGTCACATTCAGGAATTTCTTCCATAGTAAGTTCACGCATATCCTTTTGGCAAAGATATGTGCCCGGATGGTTCTGGAGATAGGTTTTCTTCACTGCGGGGTCGTTGTCGTTTGCCCAAACAACCTCAAAACCAGCTTGTTCAAAACCTAAATCCAAGCCACCACATCCCGAAAAGAATGAAACTACTTTCATATTGCGCCCTCCTATAAAAAATACTCCTATGCCCTCTTGCTCCTGATTCCCCGTGACTCAAGCGTCCACTTAATCTGCTTTGCCATATGATAGGCAAGATTCACCGGCACGGCATTACCAATCATCTTATAACCCATATTCACATCGGTATAGATGAACTTGAAATCATCAGGGAAGGTTTGCACTCGAGCTACTTCTCTTACCGTCATACGGCGATAGAGGTGTTCCTTACCAGGCACAAACTTCTGAAGATTCTTCTCTACCTTAATCATCTTCGGTGCCTGAGGATGGAGCTGGCACTGGCGACCGCTAGCCTGTACCGTAAATCCAGGTTCATCCCATGCTCTTACTCGGTTTCTCGACATGAAGATAGGTGAGAATGCACCTATAAAGTATTCGTGGTTTGGCACCTTGCAGGCATCACCATTGCTATGATTCTTCTCCTTGGCAGGGATTGCCGAATCCTTCAAGTCCCAGATTGCCTCACGGAGCGTAGGGCGATGGCTCTGCGGTGTAGGATAAACAAATTCCTTGATGCCCAGATCTTTTCTGAAACCTACATAGAACACTCGGTCTCTGTCTTCAGGAACATCAAAATCGTTGGCATTCAACATCTGAAGATTCACATCATATCCTGCCTCATCGAAGAGAGCCAGGAAGTTCTTAACAGCCTCAGCATTGCGGGCAGCCAGCATTCCTGATACATTCTCAGCCACGAAGAAGAGCGGCTGCTTATTCTTCAATATGCGGATATAATCATAAAAGAGCTGTCCTCGCGCATCATTGATGCCCTTCAGCGAACCCGCTTCGCTCCAAGACTGGCAAGGAGGACCACCGATGATTCCATCAATATCATCCGGAAAATCCGAAGGCGACAGCTTCCGGATGTCTCCCTCGATAAGATGAACATCGGGGAAGTTGGCACGGAAAGTGGGGCAAATCTTGGCATCGAACTCATTTGCCGCAACTGTTTTAAAACCAGCTTTATGAAAACCGAGGTCCAATCCACCTGCCCCGGAAAATAAACTTATTAAATTCATATCTAACTTTCCTTTTTATCTTTTTTGATATCAAACAACTCTCCAATCTCAACATCTAATGCCAAAGCAATTCTTTCCAGGCATTCTGCAGTAGGATTTCCATTGATGTATTGATAGCAAGCACTTCGTGTTACACCCATCTTTTCCGAAAGTTGGATTACAGAAATACCCTTTTCTTTTAAAACTTCTTTTATACGTAAACTCATAATTTTAAATGTTTGTATTGCAAAAATAACTAAAAAACTGGTACTGTACAGACATAAATATACAAAACTTTGTTAATGTACAGATATATCTGTACTATTTTCTTGGTTATGTGCAGTTTTATCTATACATTTGCAGACGAATTTAAAATATTTAGCGCAATGAAACAACGAGATTACTTAGAATGGATTGAGGCAGAAAATATAATAGAACACCTCATAGAAGACAAACATTACAAGATGGGACTGTTTGTCTTAATAGGCTTTATGACGGGGATGAGAGCTAACGATATCCTAGCTCTACACTGGAAAGATATAATGTCTGGTGGAATTCTCTACAAAGAATCATCAACTGATAGATATTATCAGGTTAATTTCTCTGATGAGACAGAAGAAAAGGTGAATAAAATCTATCAAGAGTTGGGTAAACCATCTCTGGAGGAACACTGTTTCATTTCCAAGAAGAAATGTGTATACTCCATACAAAGAATCAATGTTTTACTTAAGCAAGTAAGCCAAGATTATCTAAGAGGCGAGGTGTTGTTTACAACATCAACATTGAGAAGAACCTTTGGAAGAGAATACCTCAAGCGTGCAGGTATGTCAAGCCTAAGCACTCTAGGGGTATTCTTCAACCAAGATTCAGAAGAGTTTACAATGAACTATTTACGTTTATATAGTAACACACTCATATCTCTTCCAAGGCTGTGTGCTGTTATCCGCAGACAGAAATAGAGGTATCGATAACATCTTTCAATCTCAAAAAATTATCAGAATTTATACCTAGTTCTAATAAGAGATTTTGAACCCTGTTACCAATTTCATTGCCTTTATGGTGGAGAGGTTCGTCAAAACGTAACTCTCCCACCAGTTTTGATTTTTCAATATGCCAATCAACATAGACAGACAGTGGGCGATCACCATCCCATTTGTCTTTCTCTGCTCTATAATTCAGAGCCTTGCAAGCGAAATAAATCGTTGGCTTTTCTGTTTCGACAAATTTTTCAATTGTCATAAGACCTTTTTCAAAATCTTCAATAGTCATATTCTTGTCTTGATCAACAACCAAAATAAAATCTGCGATGCCACTATCTGTCACTTCTTCCCCATTGACTATTGCATTTTTCTTATCATCAGGCAAAGATGTACCACTATAAACATCCACAATCTGACGTGTTGTAAGCTGCATTGAAGCCGAAAGGTTGCCTCCTGTTTTGTTCACAAACTCGAATTTCCAACCTAAAGTAATAGATTTTGCATCAGTACGTCCTTTGCGTACAAAATAAATAATTGGAGTTTTTAAAAAGTTATCTTTAATGCTTTCTGTGGCTTGCATAATAATTTCATCAGCATGTGAACCAAATATCTCCACTGCTCTTTCATGGCTTATCTTGTTTTCAAGAAAATCAGCATTCTGCTGCTTTACAGAAATCTTGAAAACTCTATCCCCATTAGCACTAGAAGTTTGCACATAAACATCGGTTTTGCACTCACCCTTAACTACAGTTGGTTTACACGATGGTTGGGAAACAGTATACTCCACACCATCAAATTTAAATTTCACTCCGACCTCCAATAAATCAATAAGTCGGCGCTCTGTGTCTGAAAAATCCGGCATAATCTTATCTATTTAGTTAATATTCAAAATGCAAAGTAAATGAATATTAGCCTAACAGACAAGTTTTCGGAGTATTTTTAGTTTTCTTTGGCCTTTTAGCAATACGCTACATGCTTTCGAAAGACATCATAGAGGGCTTTGTGTTGCTGTACAGATAGAAAAATACAGAAAAGTTGTACTTTTATAGTCGAAATTTTAGAAATAACATTCAACATATCTATATTTTTTGTATCTTTACCGGCAAAAACGGATAGGATTGTCCGCTAACTTAATAAAATGGATTGTATGAAGAAGTATTTGGTATTCCTTATATTCGCAGGACTAAGTTCCTGTATTGATGCTCAGACGGTTAAAGAGACTGTTCGGGGCAAGTATGGCGAGAACCTAGGTACTGCAGAAACTACGATAAGAGGAGGCAAGAGTGTGACTGTGTATAAAGACAAGTATGGGCAAATTACTGGAACATCAGAAAGTAAAACCCACGCTTTCGGCAAAACTACTACGGTTTACAAGGATAAGTATGGGCAAAAAACGGGCACCAGTACAACAAGTCATGGATTGTTCTCTTCCAGAACGACTATTACCACTTATCGTGATAAGTATGGCAAGAAAACAGGTACTAGCACCACCAAACATTCTGGTAATACAGGTACCACCGTCTATAGAGATAAGTATGGGCAGGTTACTCGCAAGGGCAAGGTTAAGGGTAGGTTGCCAAACAAAAGTAGCAATTATTATTATGGATGGAGCAGTTCAAAGTCAAAAAGTAAATAATCAGAAAAAAGCTTCCCCACGTTGCACAGCTTCTTGAGGTTTTAAAGCTTCTGCCCTTTCAGGGCGCAAGGGTGTATTCCGTTAATACCCAGGGTGTTGCCCTGGGCTAGGAGCTTCTGCCCTTTCAGGGCGTGTGGGGCACGATGATATGTGGCGTACAGCCCCTTTTGGATATTATACTTCCTTCCAATCAACCAGTCCCTTTCCCATATCATCCAGTTCTATGGCAAGGGCGATTACTTTTCTCTTATCCGCCTTGAAAGGCTCGGCATACTGCTTGGCTTTCATCTGATCTTCGGCAGCATCTACGCCACCGTTGTTGCTCAGCTTCAGCTCCAGTACATAGATGAAGTTGGTGGTTTCTACCACCATATCAATTCTGCCCGTAGCAATCATCTTTTCTACTTCCACACGGCAACCGATGGCGTTGAAGATGGTGCTCAGAATCAGGCGGTAGCGCTCCTCCATATCCATACTGGCAAGCTTCTTGTTGCTGTAGGGCACATCCGCAATGAGCGCCTTCAGGCATTTCATGGCTTCGGGAAGGTTGCCAAGCTTCAAGGAGTAAAGCAACATATTCTGGGTAGTTATTACTTGGGCATTCGTTTTCAATGTCAAGGCTGGCAAAACAATCCTGTATAGAGCCTTTCGAACTTCATAGTTTGGAATGCCTAGCAAATAAATATCATCCATATATCCCTTTATGGTAAGATAACCTGACTGATAGAGGAACAGCTCCGCTCCGCCACCTGTTACGTCAGAAGTCTCTAGGGTATCACAGTCTATCGGACAATTCTCAAAATCCTTCAGTCTCATTTCCATATTGTCCACAAACTTAGGCAACAGAGAGGTTGCACCCGATGAAGCCCAGTAGTTCTTCAGATCAGAATCTGCCAAGGCATTGATGAGACTGAACGGATTGAATACATCCACCATATTGCGGCGGCTGAAATGATAGCCGTCGTAATATGCAGTCAGTTGTGCTACTGCTTCATCGAAAGTCCAGTCTTCGTATTCTGCCAATTTGTTGATTTCCGGCTTGAAATCACGTACCACCTCTTCCTTCGTAATACCGCAGAGTGCTGCATATTCCGGCTCAAAGCTGATGTTGCTCAGATTATTGAGCACTGAGAAAAGCGAGATTTGCGTGAACTTGGTGATGCCGGTGATGAAGACAAACTTCTCGTATTTGTCATCTGCCTTGAGAATGGCAAAAACCTCTCGATAGATAGCGGTACATGCTTCGTGATGAGGAGTGTTCCAGGAATGCTGCAATGGAGAGTCGTATTCATCGATGAGGATGGCAACCTGCAGTCCGGTTTGCTCATACGCCCCCACGATTATTGCATTGAAGCGGTCGGCAAGACTGTCTGTAGGATCAGGAGCCAATGAATATTCTTCTTCGTATTGTTCGAAAATATTGTCGAGATAAGAGCGCAGTGTTTCCGGCTCTGCGCCGGCACAGCTCATATCCAGTCTGATGACAGGGCGCTTCACCCATTCTGTCTCCATCTGCATGATCTTCAAGCCCTCGAAGAGTTCCTTCTTACCCAGGAAATAGGATTCGAGCGTATCGACAAGGACGGATTTACCGAAGCGGCGTGGGCGGCTCAGGTAATTATACTTTTTCCCCCTGTTGGCAAGTTGCCAGATGATATCTGTCTTGTCAACATAAAGGTATCCATCCTTTCTGATTTCCTCAAAAGACTGGATGCCTACTGGTAATCGTCTATCGTTTGTCTCTACCATAATTCCTAATCTGTCTTTAAATCAACTTTTCCGCAAAGTTACGACTTTATTTTCATACCTGCAAGAGTTTTCAGATAAAAGTTGAGAAAATGTGATGATTCCCTACTCTTCTCAGGAAAGTATCAGGAGGATTACAGAGGTGGTTACAGTGGTTACGGTTACAGAAGTTACAGTTTTCCTGGAGGGGGTAAAGTACTTTCGGGGACTTACGGATTGTAAGTGGTATATATATAGATTATAAATATATAATTAATATATATTTATAATCTCTTTCTAAAGACGGAAGAAGGTAAAGGGGATTCGAAAAACTGTAACTTCTGTAACCGTAACCGCTTCTACCGAAAAACATAGGGAAACTCTCGGCTACTCATTGTATATCAATTTTTATTATTATCTTTGCATAAAATTACAACATCAGGGTGTGGAATAAGACCGACTACTCATTAGTCCCACAGATCGTAAACTATGTTCCGTCCCCACACCCTTACATCAGAAT
>SKED01003287.1_pt1 | contig 10133 bp, 7 predicted proteins | sample 4826651 | NCBI WGS metagenome assembly SKED01 (sample SAMN11008818, study PRJNA524170) | human gut metagenome | biome: Human fecal sample; material: Feces; isolation source: fecal sample from pouch patient p19 | host: Homo sapiens | place: Israel: Tel-Aviv | collected 2016-06-28
TCGCAGCGACGCGGGTATTCTGCTGGCCTCGCTGAAGCCGGAGGATGTGCTGGACGCATTGAGCAAATGCCCCGCCGAGACATTGAAAGCCAACCCCTTTGCCATTTTGGTTCTGATGCGGCGGATGTTCACATGGCGGCAGATCCCGAAGATGCTGGAGCTGAAAGAGCTGCTGCTGACAGCCATTGAGGAGCACCCGGAATTGTCGGCGGAGGAGCGCGGCAACCTGCTGGGCGAATGCGACCTTATCCTGAGCTTTCTCTGCTATAATGACATCAGTGCCATGAGCCGCCTGCACCGCAGCGCCAGCAGGCAGATGTCCCGCCCCGCCATCAGCATCCAATCCGGCGGCGGCTGGACCTTTGGCTCGCCGTCCGTCCTGATGATGTTCTACCGCGCACCGGGAGAACTTGAGGGCGAGCTGGCCGAGATGGATGAGTGTATGCCCCATTACTATAAGGTCACGAACAACCATGGTCAGGGCGCTGAAACCATTATGCGCGCAGAGGCGCTGTTCTGCCAGGGACATTTTACCGATGCGCACATCGAGCTGGAGCGCGCTTACGCACAGGTCAGGGACAACGGGCAAATCAACATGGCGCTATGCTGTGATTTCCTGTCGCGGCGGCTTTCTCTGCACACCGATGTGGAGCAGCGCTATACTTTTGCGGAAAGATACGCAGAGCTGCTGCAATATCACGATGCATCGTGGATCAACATCTGGTGTGCCACCGGTGCCTATTATCATGCGCTGCGGGGTGAAGCAGAAAAGATCCCGGAGATTTTTTCGCAGCACAGGCTCTCCACCGTCAATATGCTTGCGCCGGGCAAGCCTATGATGGAAATGATTGAAAATCAGGTGTATCTTGCCCAAGGTGCCTATGCCAAGGTGGTGGGACGCAGCGCGGAACTGCTGGCGGTGTGCGAGGCGATGCACTATGCGCTGGTGGCGCTGCATATCCGCATCCAGACGGCGGCAGCCTACGAGAAATTGGGCAAGACCGAGGAGGCCCGTGTATGGCTACGGAAAGCGCTTGCCGACGCGGAATCGGACGGCTTTGTGATGCCGTTCGTGGAGAACTACGACTGCCTGCAGCCCATTCTTGCGCGCGAGATGAAGAACGAATTGACCGTGAAAATCACTGACCTTGGCGAAGCAGCAAAGGTACGAAACGCCGCAAGCGTGCGCCCGGCAGCATTTGATGTGCTGACAGCGCGGGAATTTGAAATTGTAGAACTGATGGTGCAGCGGCTCAGCAACCGTGAGATTGCCGAAAAGCTCTATCTCTCCGAGGGGAGCGTCAAGCAGTACGCGAACCAGATCTATTCAAAACTCCATATTGACGGCGATACCCGAACCAAGCGAAAGCAACTTGCCGAACTGCTTGGGCAAAAGCCCTAGCCTTTAGTTAATGGTTATCCCACCTGATCCACCGTACAATGTAGGTACGGTGGATCTTTATTTTTGCGGAAGGGAGGGCCTACACTTGAACCGAAGGTATCTCACAGCTGTCACGCCGCTGCCTGATTATATTTTGCAGGTCGATTTTGTGTCCGGAAGTCGGCTTTTGCTGGATATGAAGCCGCATCTGGATAAGATTCGGTTTCGCCCGCTTGCTGATGCGCGGGTGTGGAACAGCGCTGTGACCAACGGCATCTTTGTCCGCTTTGGCGATGTGGAGCTAAGCCATGACGAAATTTTGACCATGGCAGAGCAGGCATACGAATGAAAAAAGCAACGCATAATAGAGAAATTTAAGGAGGAAAGACATGAACTGTATCCAAAAAATGCTGGCAGCTGCGCTCGGCTGCGTGCTGAGTGCGCTGCTTCTGACCGGCTGCGGAGAAAAAGAAGAGCCGGTCAACATAACGCTTGCAAACCACAGCGGTCACGGCATCACATCTATCAGCATCACGCCCTCGACCAGCGATGAATGGGACACGGAGCTTGTCGACGGTATCTTCCAGAGCGGAGAAATGATGGAAGTCAGCCTTGGTTCCTACAAGCCGTCTGAGCTTCCGGACTTCAACATTCTTGTCTACAACGAAGAAAGCTACGTCCTGTACGACAACGATGTTGACGAAGTGGATTTTACAATCCACGATGGCGACTATGTTGTATTCCTGTCTCCGGACGGCGACGACAGCATCGTGGTCTGCACATCGGAGGAATATGACAATCTGTACGCCGGCGATGGCGAGAACGCCCCGACAGGCTACACGGCCGAAGAGCTTGGGCAGACTGGCGGTATGTCAGGCTTCTCCGGCTGCTGGAAGCTTGAAAACGCGCCGTTCTATTTCGTCATCAACGACAACTATGAGTGGATTGCCGTCAACCTCTACGGCGAGCAGGTCGGCCCCGGCTATGTCGTGTCGGAAGATGACTGCATCATGCTCTGCATGGAGGACGACACAGAGCTTGTTTCCCTCTGGCAGACCGCTAACGGCGACCTGAGCGACGCCAACGGCAACACACTTACCGCCTCTGAGTACATTATGCTCCTGCCGACACCGGATGACGAGCTGAACCAGACCGCCTGCTTTCCCGGTAGCTTTACCAATGTATCCATCAAGTATCCAATCCAGATGGAAGCACACGAACACCCGAATGTTGACAATTCGCTGAGCTTCAACGCAGTCATGGAAGACGGAACGGATGACTACTATTCCAATATTGTGATTGCCTTCCAGCCTATCTCCGGCTATGATTCCTATATGGAAAAGGGCGCTGCCAGCGCGAAGCCCTACATGGTCAAGATGCTCGACGACTTTATGAAGGGTATGTACGGCGACAAGCTCATCCAATCCTTCGGCTCGGATTTCAAGGATAACGGCGACTACTACAGTCTGACCGGTTATATGTGGCTCGACGGATCCATCTTCTCCGACGGTCCGTCTCAGCCTGTGCGCGGCTGTATGGAGGTTCGCTACTACGGTCCGACCGGCTACGCGCTTGTCGCAACGACCATCGCGCTCGAGGGTCGAATCCACAACTACTTTGAGATTTGCAACAACATGCTCGAAACCATCTCCTACACCGCCGGATGGAGCACCGCGCCCAAGCCCGTACCCACTCAGGCAACCTATTCCGGCGATACCGGCGACTACGGCACGCCATACTACTGGTATGATGAAGACGGCGACGTGTGGTACTGGAACGGCTATGAAAACGAGTTCATCTCCTACGGCTCGGACGGCTATATTGACGACGATTCTGGCGAATACATGGAATCCAACGATGCCGGCTGGGATTACTCGGATGAGTACTACGACGACTACGATCCGTGGTCTGACCCCGGTGACGGCTGGGACGATTACTCTTACGATGACGAAGGTTGGGGCGACTACTTTGATGAGTAAGATACAGGCTCTGAACGTGCGCTGCCGGTGCCGCGCAATGTCACTTTATTACCTGATGGAGTGACCGGAAGGAGGCGTATCATGAAAGAACGGTGGAAGAACACCGCATTCTTTGCGCAGGTGATGGTGCTTTGCCTGTGCCTTGCCGCCTGCGGCAATTCCGATGATGTGGCGGGGGATGATTGGCGCACAACCGGTATGGTGGTCGACAGCGGAACCATCACCCATGACGGCGACAGTGTGGATGTTCTGGTCACAGTGAGCGAGAGCAGCGCAGCCTTCTACCGGGACATCCCGGAGCAGGTGCTGTTCGACAGTGTCGCCTTCCCCATGGACATTCCCGATGCGGAGCAGGCATTTCACAGCATCTCCTTTGACGATCTGAACGGCGACGGCGAGAGCGATGTATGGGTGAGCTTTCTTCACGAAAACGGGGATGCAACGGATCTGATCTGGATCTGGGATCCGGAGGAGCGCTATGTCTATCGGGAGGATCTGTCCGCAGTTCCGGCGGACGAGGACGATCCAAGCGATTATGCAGGGCTTTGGGAGTACCCGGACGAAAATCTTTGGCTGCGTATCTATGAGGATGCGACATGGGAATTTGTAAATGATCAGGAAGATGTCATTGAGTACGGCACACTGTGGGCGGACGAAAACGGTGTGACGCTGCACTTTGACGGCAGCGGCGATACCCTGCAGCTGGATCGCAGTGTCAGCGGCGATCTCATCAACAGCGTAAACGGCGGTATGCTTTTCCCGGCGGAGAGTAACCGGCAAGGCAGAATAGGAGACGAATATGGAAGAGAAGAATAAAAACCTGACGGATGAACAGCTTTCGCAGCAGCTCCGCAAGAGTAAAGGCGGAAAATGGGGCGGAACGTTCCTTTCGCTGCTGGGCGGCGTGGTCGTCTTTGCGGGTATCGTGCAGGGCGGCAACCTTGTACTGATCATTGCGGGCGTTGTGATCCTCGCGCTGGGGCAGACGGCAAAGGGAAAATCCAGGGAGCAGGTCGGCCGCCGGACCTTCGATGCCCTGGCACCGGATATTGTAAGCACAGTTTTTGAAAACATACAGATGGATCCCACCCCGCACATATTGGATGCGAAGGATACAAACATCCCCCTGCCCGGCCATACCTATTGCAGCGGCAGCGGGTATATCCGCGGAACCTATCAGGGGCTGACCACCGAATTGTGTACCGTCAGGCTGACGGAGGTGAACGAGTTTCAGCGTGAGGAAACCGGTCAGTGGGAGAAAAACGAGCGCGAGGTCTATACCGGGCAGTGGATGCTGTGCGAACTGAACCGGGAATTTCCGACCTGGCTGACCATCTGGCCAAGAGAACGGATGGATAAACTGTTCGGCAGCAAAACCATCCGGACAGGAAACGAAACCTTCGATAAGCGTTTTAATGTAAGCAGCGATGATGAAGCTGCAGCCCTGCGCATTCTGACGCCAGACTGCGCAGAGAAAATTCTGGCGCTGGCGGATTCCTCCTTCGGTAAGCTTGCCATAAACCTCAACAGTGACGGCAGACTGTATCTCGCGGTTCACAGCGGGCACGGCTTTTTTGACCTCGGCAAGGGGCGGGAGGATCCGGCACAGCTGCGCCGGCGCTTTACCCGTGAGCTGACGTGGTTTACGAATATGATCGATGTGTTCCGCGGCGCGTAAAGGAGGTGGGCAATATGCCGCTTTGGCTTGCTGTGGTGCTGTTGGCATCGGCGGTTATCGGCATCGTACTGTGCCGTAAATATCTGCGCCGAAACAAAACCGTGCGCATCCTCGGTATCAGTATCTGTGTGCTGCTGGCGTTGGCCTGCATCCTGTATATCGGTCTGACCCTTCTCTTTGTGGATGCGGTGCAAAATCAGTCGCCTGCATTGTGACATGAAAGGCACCGGCAGAGGGGTGAAGGAGGTCGTATGAAAAAGAATCGAATCCTCATTATCAGTATCGTTCTTGCGATAGCGTTTGTGGCGTGTCCCATAGAATCTACGCGGAATATCACAGCGGGAATCGGTTTCATTCTTGGGGCTGTGTCGGTGGCATGGCTCGGGGTGCGCCGGCGGAAAGGCGCACGGCAGGAATACGAGGATACTGTGCGGCGGTACACAGGCACCACGATGATGAAGGTGGTATGGATCGAGGAATCGGTCAATGAAAGGTGGGAGCAGCAGGAGGACGGCAGCGAACAGCTGCGCCGGGAGACAGTCTATCTTCCAACCTATGAGTACACCGTGAACGGCAAAACCTACCGGTACGCAAGCCGTCAGACCGTTTCCGGCAAGCGGGAACTGGGACGGCAGGTGGTCGGATATTACGATCCCACTCGGCCCGACCGTATTACCGAAAACAAGCCGCGAAAGCCTGTTTTGGGTGGAATGTGCTTCTTTATGTTTGCCGCGTTCCTGCTCTGGTTCGGTATCATGTCCTTTGCCGGTATGCTTTCCATTTCCTGATACTGCGTACCCATGCCGGGTCGCAACAGGCGCATTTCAGCCCCAAAAAACTTGTGTGCGCAGCGTGTGCTGCAATAAAGCAGGATAAATCCAAAATTTTGAGTTTCATTGAAAATGGTCAAAGTTTGGAGGTTCGCGGGTTGGGGAAAAATCACGGCAGCATCTAAATAAAAAACGCAAAAAGGTCCGACAGCCGTTATGGATGCCGGACCAAAAACAATCTATAATTGTCTTTATACACGTTTTTTCATCAGGATTTCCTCCGTTTGGTAACAGTGGAAGGACGGGGGAAATGCCATACTATAATGGTTAAATTATACCATCCGAAGGGGAAAAGTAAATCATTCCAAAGTATGAAATTTGGTCCTTTTGAAGGGGTCGTGCAGCGCGCTTATCTTCGGCTTTACGATATATTCTCCCGAAAAAAAGCACTTGACAATTCGAGCATTTCACCCCATAATTTATATAATTAGTGTGGTGCTGTCAGCGGACAGCAAAGAACGAAGGAGACAAGATGAAAAAGCAAATCGTAAGCACCCTGCTTGCCCTGTGTATGCTGCTATGCCTTATGCCAACAGCGGCTTTTGCAGAGGACAGCACGGAAACCCCGCCTGTTTGCAGCTGTGAAACGGCCTGCACGACGGAAAGCATGAATACGGATTGTCCCGTCTGCAGCGCGGAGGGGGCTTTGCCGGAGAACTGTGCAAAGTGCGCCCAGCCCGCAGACGATGCGGCAGCCCAGTCGGAGGGGAAAGTGTCCGACCCCCAGCCGGAGACGGCCTTGACGGGGTTGATTGGCGGGAACGAGACGGTAAAAGAGGTCAGCAACGCGGATGAGTTGACTGATGCTATTGCTGATGTTAAATTCGACACCGTCAAGCTGACGGCGAACATTGACATCAGCAGTTCCCTGACCGTCAACCGCAAAGTGACGCTGGATTTGAACGGGTATGTGCTCAAATACGAGAGCGCAAACAATGGCAGCGTGATTGTGGTCGAGGGCAGCGGCAATCTGACGCTGACGGACAGCAACGCCACCGCCAAGCACAAATTCATGCCGAATGGCAAACTGTGGGTGCTGGACGAGGCAAGCGGCACAGAGACCGTCACCGGCGGCGTCATCACCGGCGGTACGGGCTATCCGTTTACGCTCACCAGCAGTACAGTAGTATATTATGGCGGCGGTGTGTATATCGCATCCGGCGGGCAGTTGACCATGACCGGCGGCAATATTATCGGCTGCTCCGCGACGTATGGCGGCGGTGTATGTACTGATTCGGAGCAAACAAAGTTCTCTATGTCCGGCGGCAGCATCGCCGGATGCGTCGCCTCCAATAGCGGCGGCGGTGTTCGTGCTTCCGGCACGTTCAAAATGTCAGGTCAGGCGGTCATTCGCAGCTGCACCGCCGAAAGCGCGACCCAATTTGTTTTCGGCGGAGGCGTATATGTCAACAGCAGCAGCAGCTTTGAAATGTCTGGTGAGGCAAAAATCAAAGGCTGTCAGGCAATCTCCAACTCTTCCTATTCTTCCAACGGCGGAGGCGTATATGTCAGCAGCAGCAGCAGCTTTGTGATGTCTGAGAAGGCACAAATCGAAGACTGTCAGGCAATCTCCAACTCTTTCAAATCTTCCAACGGCGGGGGTGTCTTTCTCGCAAACGGTACGTCGCTCGCCCTGTCGGGCAACGCCGTGATTCAAAATTGCACGGCAACGAATTCCGTCAACTCCGGCGAAGCCTATGGCGGCGGTGTGCGCGCCTTTTATGTGAGGGAGATCACCTTGGAGGGCAGTGCGAGCATTGCCGGCTGTGCTGCGGCAAACGGAAGCGGACTATACATCACCGGCTCTACGACACCTGGCTATGGGAAACTTTTCGCCAACGGCGGCTCGGTTGACGGCGACGTCGTGCTGGGAGATACAACAGAGGGTCCCTGTACCATTACAGGCTCCGGCGAGACTGTGTTCAATGGCAAAGTGACCGTTACCCCCGGCAGCACCATCGAAAGCGGCATATTCAACGGCGAGGTCATCAACAACGGCACCATCACCGGCGGCGTTTTTAACAGCACAGTCTCCAATAACGGCACCATCACCGGCGGTGTTTTTACCGGCACAGTCTTCAATAACGGCACTATCACCGGCAACCCCGCTCTCATCACCGGCAGCGGCACGGTGACAGACCCCTATCAAATCAGCACCGCCGATGGGCTGAAATGGTTCCGGGATAAGGTGAATAATGCCAAAACCCCAGATGAAACCAAAATCTGCGTCGAATTGACGGAAGACATTGATTTGAGCGGCGAAGAATGGTCGCCAATCGGCATTGGTCAAGGCGTTTATTGGGGGAGTCTTTCCTACTCCGGCACATTTGACGGCAAGGGCCATACCATCAAAAATCTGTCCATCGACAACAGCAGCGCGAATTTTGTCGGCCTGTTCGGCTATGTGCTCGGCGGCACCATCCGGAATCTGACGGTGTCGGGTTCTGTGAAAGGCAGCGGACATACCGGCGGCATCGCGGGCGGCGCTGATGGCGGCACCTTCGAGAATTGCGCCAACCTGTGTGTAGTACAAAGTGATAGCACCGAAGGTGGTACCACCGGCGGAATTATCGGATTTGCGTTAAATATGGATTACGTACTGATCGTCCGTGACTGCTATAATGTCGGCAGTATCACCGGCAGACATGCTGGCGGGATCATCGGACAATGCAGCTGGCATGAAACGATCAGCAACTGCTATAACGCCGGTACGGTCACCGGAACAGCAAATGCCGGTGCGATCATTGGCAGTTACTCCTCTGACAAAATCTCCAACTGCTACTATCTGGATGGCTCGGTAATTAGGAAAGGCAGGGGCGACAAGGCGTCAATTGCCAAAACTGCAACGGAATTTGCCGACGGCACAGTGCGGGAGCTGCTCAAGGCTGGCGAACGCACCGGAGCTGACCCGTGGGCAGACGAATGCAAGTATCTGGATGCAGCGGGTAAGACCCTGCCGGTGTTCAAGGGACAGGGCGATACTCACAACCATCAGAGCGACAAGTGGGAACACAACGACACCGAGCACTGGCAGGTCTGCACCTGCGGCGTGGTATTTAATAAGGCGGCGCACTCCGGCGGCAAAGCGACCTGCAAGGCTAAGGCTGTCTGTGATATTTGCAAAGAAAGCTATGGCAGCCTTGACCAGAACAGCCACGCCGACCTGAAACACATTGCCGCAAAGGCCGCTACCGCTGCAGCGGAAGGCAACATTGAGTATTGGTACTGCGAATACTGTGACAAGTATTTCTCCGATGCTGCGGCAGCCAAGGAAATCACCAAGGCTGACACCGTGACGGCAAAGCTGCCCCCGAAAATCACAGCCGGGGATGGTGCAGCGGTCACGCAGGGTGAGAAAAAGGAGCTGTCTTTCACTTCTGACGCATCCTTCGCCGATTTCCTTCGTGTAGATCTTGATGGCACTACGCTGGACGAAAAGAACTATACGAAGAAGGAGGGCAGCACGATAATCACGCTGAACCGTGATTTTGTTGCTACACTTTCCGTGGGTGAGCATACGCTTTCGATCGTTTCTAAAAGCGGTACGGCTACGGCTAAGTTCACCGTCAAGGCAAAGCCGGCTGAAACGACAACCACGCAGCCCACTGTGACCCCGCAGCCCACGGCGCAGCCCCAGCCGACGGTGCAGCCTGTTTCCCCGATTCCGCGCACCGGCGACGCCGCCAATCCCGCTTTGTGGTTTGCGCTGCTGATTGTCAGCGGCTCCGCGCTGGCGGCAATTTTCGTACTGCGCAGGAAAGCCAATCGAAAGTAAACAAAATGGGTACCGGCCTATATCAGCGCACGGAAACCATATCCATAGGATTCACACGCACGCCATTCTGCATAACCTCAAAATGCAGATGGTTGCCGGTGCTGTCGCCGGTGCTGCCTACATAACCTATAACCTGCCCTGCCGTTACCGCTTCACCTGCAGTAACGGCAGTTTGCGTCATATGGGCGTACCGCGTGGACAACCCCGCACCGTTTCGCGCGTGAGGTGTTGGCGTTTCAGCGCCTGCATTTTGTCACGGTAGGAATCGAGCGTTTTGATCTCCCGCTGATCCGGCGCCTTTTGCCGAAAGCGCTGACGCTTTTCCTGCAAAATCGGAAGTTATAAAGGAGAAACACTATGGGATTGTTTGGTAAAAGCAAAAAAGAGCGAGAAAAAGAGTATATGAACAGATTAGATGTTCCATTATGTTTAAAAGAAGACTTTGAATTGATTATTGATGATGTATTTACAATTATGGGGGTTGGAACAG
>SKED01003289.1_pt1 | contig 10128 bp, 8 predicted proteins | sample 4826651 | NCBI WGS metagenome assembly SKED01 (sample SAMN11008818, study PRJNA524170) | human gut metagenome | biome: Human fecal sample; material: Feces; isolation source: fecal sample from pouch patient p19 | host: Homo sapiens | place: Israel: Tel-Aviv | collected 2016-06-28
ATTGAAAACATTGATATCATTGCACCAGGTATTATCATGATGAATGGCGGAACCTATTTTCCAAAACTGAAATAATAGGCTCCGCCTTTTTTTTATCCTTTAATCTGCCGTTATTTCTGCCGCCTGCGTACCATTTACATTCAAAGTTTTCCAAATTTAGAGCAGCAAAAAAGCCCTCTGACAAAACTTAAAGTTTTGCCAGAGGGCTTTCTAAAATAAATTTTAATTCGTTTTACAATTAGTCCTCAATTGTAACTTTGTCCAGATGCCAGATTTCATCCACGTACTGCTGAATGGTTCTGTCAGAGGAGAATTTACCGGAGCATGCTGTATTTAAGAGTGCTTTCTTAGCCCAACCTGCTTCATCTCTGTAAGCTTCTTCTACTCTTCTCTGTGCGTCTGCATAAGATTTGAAGTCAGCTAAAATAAAGTAAGTATCTGCACGGTCACTACAGTTTGTATTTAATAAGGAATCATAGATTTCACGGAACATTTCAAAGTCGCCGTTTGAATAAGTACCGTTAATCAACTGCATTAATACATTTCTGATGTCCGGGTCATTATTAAAGTACTGCATTGGGTCATATCCGCCATTGTTTTCGTAGTTGATAACTTCATCAGAAGACAGACCGAAGATAAATGCATTTTCTTCGCCTACTTCTTCTACGATTTCAACGTTTGCACCATCCATTGTACCAACGGTAAGCGCACCGTTTAACATGAACTTCATGTTACCGGTTCCGGATGCTTCTTTACTTGCTGTAGAAATCTGTTCGGAAACATCAGCTGCAGCAAAGATGATTTCAGCGTTGGATACACGATAGTTTTCAATAAATACAACTTTTAATTTTCCGTTGATGGAAGCGTCGTTGTTGATCACGTCTGCAACTGAGTTAATCAGTTTGATTGTCAGTTTTGCACGTCTGTAACCAGCGGCTGCTTTTGCACCAAAGATAAAGGTTCTCGGATAAAAATCTCTTTCCGGATGTTCTTTAATCTGATTGTACAGATACATAACATGCAGAATGTTCATTAACTGACGTTTGTATTCGTGAAGTCGTTTTACCTGAACATCAAAGATGGAGTTCGGGTCTACTTCAATTCCGTTATGTTCTAAGATATATTTTGCAAGACGCACTTTATTCTGGTATTTAATGTTCATAAATTCCTGCTGTGCTTTCTTGTCATCGGCATAAACTTTTAATTTAGCAAGCTGTGGCAGGTCTGTAATCCATTTGTCTCCGATGTGGTCTGTAATCCATTCTGTCAGAAGCGGGTTTGCATGAACCATGAAACGTCTCTGAGTAATACCGTTTGTCTTGTTGTTGAATTTTTCCGGATACATTTCATAGAAATCTTTTAATTCCTGTTTTTTCAGGATTTCAGTATGCAGTCTTGCAACACCGTTTACAGAATAACCACCTGCGATTGCAAGATGTGCCATCTTAACCTGTCCATCATAAATAATAGCCATTTTGCGGACTTTTTCCTGATTTCCAGGATATTTCTGGTTGATTTCTTCGATGAATCTGCGGTTGATTTCTTCGATAATCTGGTAAACTCTAGGAAGCAATTTGGAGAACAGCTCGATTGGCCATTTTTCCAGTGCTTCTGCCATGATGGTATGGTTTGTGTAAGCACAGGTATGTGTTGTGATATCCCATGCATCATCCCATTCAAGTTTTTCTTCATCCAGAAGAATACGCATTAATTCAGCAACTGTCATTGTCGGATGGGTATCATTTAACTGGAAGGTTACTTTCTTCGGCAGGTCATGGATGTCACTGTGTTTTTTCTTGAATTTCGCAATTGCAGCCTGAATACTTGCAGAAATGAAGAAGTACTGCTGTTTTAAACGAAGTTCTTTACCAGCATAGTGGTTATCATTTGGATAAAGTACATCACAGATATTTTTTGCAAGATTTTCTGCTTCTACCGCTTTTCTGTAATCACCTTTGTCAAATAAGTCTAACTGGAATTCATTCATTGCTTCTGCATCCCAGATACGAAGAGTGTTTACAATTTTGTTGTTGTAACCAACGATTGGCATATCGTAAGGTACGGCACGTACTGACTGATAACCTTCCTGAATGAAATTGTTTCTGCCTGTAGCCGGGTCGTATTCTACACGAACATATCCGCCGAATTTTACTTCTTTTGCATATTCCGGACGACGAAGTTCAAATGGATAGCCATCTTTCAGCCAGTTATCCGGAACTTCTACCTGATATCCGTTTTCGATTTTCTGTTTGAACAGACCATAGTGGTAACGGATACCACATCCATAAGCACAGTATCCAAGTGTTGCAAGGGAGTCTAAGAAGCAGGCTGCAAGTCGTCCAAGACCACCATTACCAAGTGCCGGATCCGGCTCCTGGTCTTCAATTGTATTTAAATCCAGTCCTAACTCATCAAGTGCTTCTTTTACTTCTTTGTATGCACACAGGTTGATTAAGTTATTACCAAGTGCACGTCCCATTAAGAACTCCATGGAAAGATAGTACACAATCTTCGGATCATCTTTTTCATACTGTTTCTGTGTCAAAAGCCAGTTATCAATAACTACGTCTTTTACCGCCAGAGAAACTGCCTGGAAAATCTGCTCCTGAGTAGCCTCATCAATGGTTTTTCTATAAAGCATTTTTACATTTTCTTTAACGCTTTTTTTGAATTTCTCTTTCTTGAAATGATTATCCAACATCACTATTTTCCTCCTAGCGAAAGTTATGAAATTTTTTCCACCCCTAATTTTACACCTTCTGCGTTAATTTTCCAATCCTTTGTATAACCTTTTACTTCGTTATATACAACTTCCTCAGCCAGAACTTCTGCTTTGATTTGTTTTTCATGTACACGGAAGATTCCCTCAATTACCTGGTTATCCGCAAGTGATACCCGGATTTTATCCATAACTTCAAAACCTGCTTCCTTACGCATAGTCTGAATTTTGCTGATGATTTCTCTTACAAAACCTTCTTCAATCAGTTCCGGGGTCAGGTTTGTATCCAGTACAACCGTAATATCGTTGTCATTTTCGGAAACATAGCCTTCCATCTGCGCCATATCAATGAGCAAATCACTTTCCAGAAGCACGATTTCCTCACCATCTACATGCAGCTTCAATTCGCCCTGAGCTTTCAGTTCATCCATAGCCTTGTTGCCGTCCAGGTCCGCCAATGCTGTTTTGATACCGCCCAGGAACTTGCCGTATTTCGGGCCCACGGTCTTTAACTGCGGTTTGAATGTATAGGAAGTAAAGCTTCTCACATCATCTGTGAATTCCATTTCTTTTACATTCAATTCGTCTGTAATAATATCTTTATAGAAGTCAGAAAGCACAAACGGCGCTTTTACAAACATCTTTCCGATTGGCTGACGGTTCTTAATGTTTGCCGCATTTCTGCAGGCGCGTCCCATAACAACCACTTTCAGCAAATCGTCCATGTTTTCTTCCAGCTCTTTATCAATCCATTCTTCCTTCACTTCCGGGAAGTCACACAGATGAATACTTTCCGGTGCATTTTTATCCAGACTTCTCACCAGGTTCTGGTAAATATCTTCTGTCATAAACGGAACCATAGGCGCAGCCGCTTTGGAAATGGTTACAAGGGCGGTGTACAGAGTCATATAAGCGTTAATCTTATCCTGTTCCATACCTTTGGCCCAGAAACGTTCACGGCTTCTTCTGACATACCAGTTACTCATATCATCTACAAATTCCTGCAGCGCTCTGGCCGTTTCCGGAATCTTGTAACCAGCCAGGTTTTCATCAACCGCTTTTACTACTGTATTCAGCTTGGACAGCAGCCATTTGTCCATAACCGGAAGCTTCTCGTATTCCAGTGTATATTTGGTTGCGTCAAATTCGTCAATATTGGCATACAGAACAAAGAATGCGTAAGTATTCCAAAGTGTGCCCATAAATTTACGCTGTCCTTCCTGCACAGCTTTTCCATGGAAACGGTTTGGAAGCCATGGCGCGCTGTTCACATAGAAGTACCAGCGGATTGCATCAGCGCCGTATTTTTCCAGTGCGTCAAAGGGGTCTACGGCATTTCCCTTGGATTTACTCATTTTCTGTCCGTTTTCGTCCTGTACATGACCCAGCACAATAACATTTTTGTAAGGTGCTTTGTTAAACAGCAGCGTAGATTCTGCCAGCAGAGAGTAGAACCAGCCTCTTGTCTGGTCTACAGCTTCAGAAATAAAATCTGCCGGGAACTGCTGCTCAAACAATTCTTTGTTTTCAAATGGATAGTGGTGCTGTGCAAACGGCATAGCGCCGGAGTCAAACCAGCAGTCAATCACTTCCGGTACACGGTGCATGGTCTTGCCGCATTTCGGACAAGGCATGGTAATTTCGTCAATGTACGGTCTGTGCAGCTCTACGGTTTTTGCTGCTTCGTTTCCGCTCATTTCAAAGAGTTCCTGTCTGCTGCCGATGGCATGCATATGTCCGCATTCACATTCCCATACGTTCAGCGGCGTTCCCCAGTAACGGTTACGGCTGATACCCCAGTCCTGTACGTTTTCCAGCCAGTCGCCGAAACGGCCTTTTCCAATACTTTCCGGAATCCAGTTAATGGTGTTGTTGTTGCGGATTAAGTCGTCTTTTACCGCCGTCATCTTGATAAACCAGGATTCTCTTGCATAATAAATCAGCGGAGTATCACATCTCCAGCAGTGGGGATAGCTGTGTTCAAATTTCGGTGCGGAGAAAAGCAGTCCTCTCTCGTCCAAATCTTTCAAAACTTCCGGGTCCGCTTTCTTACAGAACGTACCTGCCCATTTGGTTTCTTTTGTCATTTCACCTTTTTCGTCAACCAACTGCAGGAACGGAAGGTCGTATTTTCTTCCCACCTTGCTGTCATCTTCACCGAATGCAGGCGCAATATGAACCACACCGGTACCGTCTGTCAGGGTTACATAGGTATCGCAGACAACGTAATGCGCTTTCTTATCCAGCTTCTTGAAATTATATAATGGTTCGTATTCTTTATATTCCAAATCTTTTCCCACATAAGTTTCCAGAACTTCGTACGCCGGTGTTCCTTCTTCTCTTTCCAGAGAACCAAGAACCGTATCCAGAAGGGCTTCTGCCATGTAATAGGTATATCCGTCTGCTGCTTTTACCTTTACATACTGTTCTTCCGGGTTTACGCAGAGCGCCACGTTAGAAGGCAGTGTCCAAGGGGTTGTGGTCCATGCCAGAATGTATGCGTCTTCGTCTTTTACTTTAAAACGGGCAATAGCGGAACGTTCTTTTACATCTTTATAGCCCTGTGCCACCTCCTGGGCAGACAGCGGAGTTCCGCAGCGCGGACAATAAGGTACGATTTTAAATCCTTTGTACAGCAGGTTTTTGTTCCAGATTTCTTTTAAAGCCCACCATTCGGATTCAATATAATCATCATGGTAAGTAACGTACGGATTGTCCATATCTGCCCAGAAACCAACGGTAGAGGAAAAATCTTCCCACATCCCTTTGTATTTCCATACGCTTTCCTTACATTTATCAATAAACGGAATCAGACCGTATTCTTCAATCTGCTCTTTTCCGTCCAGACCCAGCAGTTTCTCTACTTCCAGTTCTACCGGAAGTCCGTGGGTATCCCATCCTGCTTTTCTCGGAACCATTTTGCCCTTCATAGTGCGGTATCTGGGAATCATATCCTTGATAACACGGGTAAGCACATGACCGATATGCGGTTTTCCGTTTGCAGTCGGCGGTCCATCATAGAAGGTATACGTTTCTCCTTCTTTTCTCTGCTCCATACTTTTTTTGAAAATGTCATTGTCCTTCCAGAATTTTTCAACATTCTTTTCGCGCTCTACAAAATTCAGGTCTGTAGTAACTTTCTGATACATGATTTTTCTCCTCTCTTGATTGACTGAAAACAAAAAACTCCCGTCCTGTAACAGGACGAGAGCAAATACGCTGTCGTTATACCACCTCTTACAACATACACAACATTTCTGTCTTAATATGCGTTCCCTTTAACGGAGGAAGCCCGGCATCTCCTACTGGATTCAGATAGCAACTCAGGAGTGATTTTCTTTCACTGCTACTGGTACCGGATTTCCACCATCTCCGGCTCTCTATAACGTTTGCATGCAGAAACCATATCTGGTAAAACAAGAGATTGTGCGGCTTCTGTCAGTGAAATACTGTCTCCGTCTTGGTTTTTCAGTATAGTTCTTATTATACTGAGTGTGTTTGGGGGTTGTCAAGAGGGATTGGAGGGAAAGATATAAGTATTCATATCAACTTGAAAAAGGTCACATACAAATCCCCTTAAACAGATAAGATAATATCTCATTCCGCAGGAGTGTTTACTCTGTTTTCTCTATTCTTTTCGCCTCTTCCCTTTCAATCTGCTTAATACCTTTCTGTGGCGTGGGCAGATTTTCAGGCATTGTCCCTCCTAATTCAGCTATTGTCTGGCGTACCTTTTGGCCGACTTGAAAATGAACATCTCCGGCCTCTTTCTTTCCTGTCACCTGGTCCCGCCTGAGTTTTCCTGCTGTCTGGTCTTCACGGCGAAATATGTCTGCCCTAATGCAATCACTTCTTTACGGGAATCTCCATTCATCACGATTAGATAACATGCATAACGTGTAAGCATATAATCTTCAACTTCTCGTACCGCCCCTTTAGCTAAATTTATCATTTTGCCAACGCCGGCAAAATGATCATTTACTTCATTTCCACTTTTTTTACATGCTTCTTTCGCTCTATCAATTGTTTCTTTAAATCGTCTCCATTGTGTATAGTTTAATATTTCTCGGAGTTCCCTTGCATACCAGAATTCCTGCCCGTACTCGTTTATATGTTTTATATTTTCAAATATTTCTTCGCTGTAATTTTCCATATCTTTTCCCATGAATCCTACCCTCCATAAAATCATCCTATTCCCTATGTACTATTTTTTCTCTTTCAGCACGATACTTTAACAATCGTAATACATAATCTGGCAATTCTCTTTTCTCCGCTTCCCAATCCTGCACAGTACGATATGGAATTCCAAAATAATCGCAAAACTCTCTGCGATTCATTCCCATCTGCTCTCTTAACTCTTTTACTTCTTTTCCTCGACTCACACTATTCCTCCTTTTATACGCATTGCGTTATTTTATGATAGTAAAAAAACACAATACTGTCAAGCTTTTTTATCAAAAAATCCCCTTAAACGGATAAGACAATATCTCATTCCGCTTAAGGGGATTTGCTTTTTATCCGCCTAAATCAACTTAAATTTTTTAATATGCCGTTAAGATTTCCAGCAGTACTCCCATAATATCCCTGTCTATCTCCATCGCATTTAACTGAGAAATCAGAATCGGCAGTTCTCTCTATTTTAAAACCTCATTGTAAATATGTTCTTTTTCTTCATAAGACATCTCTGCTTGGTCCAGGAATTCAAAGATTTCCTTTTCAACCTGATTTTTTATCTGGTCTGTCATCGGCAGAATCGTACCCGCTTTTGCCAAAACCGGCAGTGTTTCTTTGTCTCTGTACACTGTAATATTTCCAAAGTAATATTCATTTCCATGGATATACGCCTGTTCTTCTTCCGGATATTCATAGTATAAAGGAAGTATCAAAGGTATATCTTCTTCATAGCTTCTATGATTCATGGTATACAAATAGGGAAGCATACGGTGCCGAAGCTGCAGGAATGTGGTCATAATGCGTTCCGTTTCCCTGCCAAATCTCCATGGTTCTTTGCTGTTAAAGGAACAATTGGTACTGTGCAGACGTATAACAGGGATAAATACGCCAAATTGTATTCAAAGGGTATAAGTTCCTCATCTTTATATCCAAACATATGGCCGTCAATATCATGAACGATATCTTGTGTCCGTGGTGCCACCTTCAATACCATGAGACCACTCACAGAATCCTGCTTTTTATAAACGTCTTTTATTTCCGAAAAATAGACACTAAACCATCTTGCAATACGGTTCTTGATTCGTGTGATTTCTTCCTGGGTTTGAAGCCGGGGATTAAAAAGACTTTGAATTTCCGCACAAATACCTGTTGGTATATATGGATATAAAAATCCGCCTTCATTTACCAGGGCCGCAATTGTTTTTGAATCCTTACGTCCATTTTTATTCGGATTGTTATCGTCCACAATGCTGAAAATGTTAAATTAATCATTTTCAGGATACAGCAAATCGAGGTAAGGTGTCTTTCTTTTATGCAAAATCACGAAATTGCTCATTTATAGTTTCTAAAATATAACATCATTAAAAGGGCACTTTTTGAAAGATTTCTCTCTCGAAAAGCGCCCTCAGCAATCCATTTTGTTGTCAAAATTAAAAGTTTTTTAATCTCTTAGTACAACTTTGCTCCTGCCGGAATCTTATCATCCACAATCAGAACATTCAGTCCTTCTCTTCCCTCTACCAGGTGAGTTGCAGAAATAATCATACCACAGGAATCGATACCCATCATCTTACGCGGCGGAAGGTTTGTAATAGCAATCAGCGTTTTGCCTACCAGTTCTTCCGGTTCATAATAATCATGGATACCTGACAGAATCACACGGTCTTCGCCGCTTCCGTCATCCAACACAAATTTCAGCAGTTTCTTGCTCTTCGGCACTGCCTCACATTCTTTTACTTTCACAGCTCTGAAATCAGATTTGCTGAAAGTTTCAAAATCCACCATATCCTCAAACAACGGCTCTACTTCTACGTTGGAAAAGTCAATCTCAACCTTAACCGGTGCAGCTTCTGCTACTGTTTCTGCAACCGCTTTTGCTGCAGGTGCAGTCTGTGCCGCATTGTTCGCCTCGTTCTTGGAAGCGCCCTGGGACTTCATTGTCGGGATTGCAGCCACTAGCAAGAAGTATACAATTTATTTTCCTTTATTGCAACACTTAATTGCTTTTTATCACTTATTTTATGAACCCTTAAACCTGATTAAGACTTCTTAGTTTGTCGTACTCCTGTCGTACTTTACAAATTTTGTCGTACCTCCTCAGCAAAACCAAATCAGACTCTTTCCTAAAATACATCTAATTTTCTTGCCAGTTCTTGTATCGACTCATATTTTTTTGTTTCGGTAACTTCTGCATAAATGTCCATCGTAGTTTCAATATCCGCATGTCCCATGATAGACTGAATTACCTTTAAATTTGTTTCATTTTCACAAAACCTAGAACAAAAAGTATGCCTCAAATGATGACATGAAAAATGTGGTATTAAAATCGGTTCTCTTTTTTCTTTAGCAGCTTTTACTACTTCTTCAGCATTATACGCCTCATATATACGTTTAATGGCTCTATTGATAGCTTGCGGATTATGTACATTTCCAAAACGATTTGAGAAAACAAATCCAGTCATACCATCAATTTCTGTTTCGTTAAATCCATTTTCTTCTTGAAAAGCATATTCTTTTTTAAGAGCTTCATAAACTGTATCCATCATAGGGATAATCCGTATACCCGCCTCAGTCTTTGGTAATGATATAGAAAACGAACACATAGAATGTTCTTTATATTCTCTACTGTAATAAACCAAACTATGATTGATACTAATGAGTCTCTTTTTGAAATCTATGTCTTCCCATCGGATTCCTACTGCTTCGCCTATTCTGCAACCAGTACCAAGCAAAAACTTGAATAATGTCACCCAGTTTTCAAATTTTTCACTATCTTCAACATATCTTATAAAAGCTCTTTGTTGCTCTAAGGTTAAGGCATGTCTTACACCATGATTTCTTCCGGGCAACTTCTTGATTTGTGCCATTACTCCATCGCTCGGATTATTTCTAATAATATTATCTCTTACTGCTAATTGAAAGGTTGGATGCAACACTGTCTGAATAATCTCAAGTGTATTCACTTGTATTTTCTTATCTTTCAGTAAATGATGATAGAACTGTAGAACATCTGAGAACTTGATAGTAGCAATCTTCTTTTTACCAAAGCCATTTCTCACAAAACGATCATACATATATTTGTAGTTCGTTCTCGTTGTGGCTCTTAACTCTGATTTTGTAGAAATATATCTATCAAAAACAAAATTAACCGTTGCACTCCCTGCAACATAAGTATCCAAGCCATCCAATTGATCTTTGATTAACTGTTCTTCACGTTCTCTTAATATCTTAATATC
>SKED01003290.1_pt1 | contig 10124 bp, 18 predicted proteins | sample 4826651 | NCBI WGS metagenome assembly SKED01 (sample SAMN11008818, study PRJNA524170) | human gut metagenome | biome: Human fecal sample; material: Feces; isolation source: fecal sample from pouch patient p19 | host: Homo sapiens | place: Israel: Tel-Aviv | collected 2016-06-28
ATAAAGCTCCGCGCCGCCGACTCGATGTTTGTCCGGATAAAGATCTTCGCGTCATCGTAACTCACATTTTTATACCAGCTGCTCGCGGTCGTAACATCAACCGCGTAATCTTCACATTCATCCTGCTGCTCAGTTGCAGCAGTGCTTTTCTCTTCCTCTCCCATGTTCCTCTCCTCAGTATCTGTCCAGGCTCTCGCCGACCATGTCAATCCACAGGATACACTCCCGTGTGCCGCCCGGCAACTCCACCAAGCAAAAGTATTTGCTTGCCGTGGATATCACGCGGGCCAGAACCGGCACGCTGGTCAGCTTTGCGCTTTCATTCCCGAGTACCACCGTCTTAACACTTCCGACGCGGATCCGGCTGCCGACATGGGCTTTATTGCGAGCCTGTTTGATTCTCCACGAACTGATACCCAACTCCCGCCTTTTCCAGCTCTTGGAAGGGTTCAGCCCATGCCGACTCAGGTACATATACACCGTTGACTCTGTTCTTCCAATCCGGGCAGCAACGTCAGGGATAGACTTTCCTGCAGCATGCAGCTCCAGAACCATTTTCTCAGTGTCATTCATCTGTTCCACCTCCACCATCCTGAATCATGCGCCTGGCTTCTTCAGCCACCATGGCATCGTAGTCAGTGCCTCGATCATCAAAATTCAAAAAGGCGTTTTTCTTCTGCTTCCCTGCCGCCGAAGAATGATCCTGCCGCGCCCAGTTGCGGACTGCTGCCTTCCAGTCTTTCATCCGGTTCTTGCCAATCATCCAGTCTTTTGCGACATAGAAATCCACAAAACGCTCAGCATCTACGTTCGTATACCCCATTTCCCGGCAATATCCCCTCACATTCTCCGGGGTGGGTGGCGCGAAGCGCTTTTCTTTTACACCCTTTAGGGTGTTTTCTTTTAAAACATTATCATTTTCATTAACATTTACATTAGGTTCGGATTTGGTTCCAGTTTGGTTCCGTTTCGGTTCGGGTTTGGTTTTCTGAACTTCACCTTTTTCTGATTTCGGTTCTGGCTTCCGCCCGCCCTTGCTGCCATTTATGTAACGCTGGTTATTGGCGTCCACCTGGGGCTTTGCCATCTGCAAAAACATATTTGCGTAAGCAGATACCTCATTGATCCTGCCATCCAGCGCATAATCCATCAGAGCCACCATGGCCTCTTTATAAATCTCCGGAGGCAGCTCCCGGGTTGCTTCATGGAAGCTTCTGTAAAAAACCATGCTGTCTCTCTGCATGGTGCCCTCCTATATTCTCTTTATATGCCCCGCCGTAAAGTCAGCGGGGCAGTACCAGCGGCATTCATGTTCGTGACACATTAAACCGCAGAGGTAACTTTATTAACCGATAATGGTGATCATGTCCTGGATTTCCTTCGGCATGTCTGCTAACAGGGTTGCCAGGTAGTCTTTGATATTCTGGATTGCTTCGTTGCGCCAGATGCCACCCTCGGCCTCGACAAGTTTAAAGGTCGGCTCCTCATCGTCACCGATCCGGAACACAAAATTGCTTTCCGGCTGCGGAACTTCCTGGAAGGTGCGGAACGGTTTTAATCTGGCCGGATTCGGCACCAGTGCATCCGCCTTTGTGGCCACGCCGGTCTGCATGGTAACAACCTGGCTCACACCATCATCACTATAGGCTGCGTTATTTTTCTTCTCGATGTTTCCAGAAACTTTCAGGATCAGGTTCAAATCCGTGGTCGGCTGGAAGTTTGCCTGCAGGCCAAGCATAAAACCTTCCTGATCATACCAACGGTCAAAACGGAACTCTGACACGATGGCTTCTGCTCTAAACAGCGTCTCACGTCTACGATCCGCATCCAGAACGGATACCAGGCGCACCTCGGTCGGACTTTCCACGTGAATAATCATCTTGCGACCACGGAATTCCTCGTGACAGTTTTCAATATAATCAGAGAGCGCAGTCAAAGTGGATGCAGTTACCGGCTTTGCATAATCAGCCTCGTCATAGCGCTCCAGTTTTCCACCACCGCTGCGGGCATAAGTCTTGCCCGCAATCTCGACTACCTCAGTCTTTGCTGCATTGTTTCCAAGTTCCACTACATAGCCTAAAGCTTCTCTTAATCCTTCTAACATATTCTTACTCTCCTTTTTCTCGTGATAGGGACATGAATCATCAAATGATGTCCAGTCCCAATAGTTTTTCGATTCTTCGCAGTCACACATAAATCCATCGTCTACTGCGGTATGATACTTACAGGTTTTACAATTCTCGCTCACTGCGCCCTCCGTAAATCAATAGGCGTCTGCTGAGCTGCCGTCTCATAGATTTCCCCGGTCTCTGGATCAAACGCCTGAACCGGCGGAGCTGGTGGGACAACCTCGGCTTTTACCGGGATCATGCTGCCCTGAACAGAAACTGCATTGGACTGATCATCAATCTCACCCATCTGGATGTTTCCAGTGCGAGTATCCTGTCCAATCAGCATCACAGTTTCTTCTGCCAGCGGCGGTGCCAGACTGACATTGGCTACGAAAGATGTCTTCATGCTCCGCCGACTCTTGTCCGGTTTAAAAGTCATCTTAATGGTCAGCGTCCTGGCTTTCTCTGGATCGGTGTTTGGATCCATGATGTTGCTGGCAATCTGGCGCATTGCGCGGTTAAACAACTCCAGCAATGCGCCCCCCTTAAACCGATCCATGCTGATAAACTTTGCCATTATGTATTGCTCCTTCCTACAAATATCTATCTACCAATTCTTCAACATCGCAGGAGCCTCCGGCTCTCCAGACATCCCAGAAATTAATAGTCCGTGAAATCGGTCGTTCCATTGCCAGATCCACCTTGATTTTCAGCGGGATCGGCACCGCGTCACCAATCACCAGCACCTCGCCCGGACTGAACATGGTCACTGAATCAATCAGCTCATCGTCTCCATCCGGAAGCATGCCCTTGATCAGGATCTTGTCATTTTCATTGTTCAGCTTGCCGACAATAAAGTTGGCACACTGTGCAACAATTGTCCTGTTAAGCTCCGACGGGCGCTGCGTGGCCGGAAATAAGGTAATCCCGAACTTACGGCCCTCTTTTGCAATGTCCTCAAAAACTTCTACCATGCGCCGCTGACTGGCTGAAAGCTGCAGGTTATTCGGAATGTATGCGTGTGCCTCATCACACACCAGTACCACCGGCCTGATCTGGTCCTTGTCCTGCAATCTCTGCAGATCAAATATCATGCGGGTAATTACTCCGATGATAGGGAGTGCAACATCATGCGGAATATCTGACAGGTCAACATTCTTCACTGCCTTATCGTCACCCAGGAGCAGTTCCAAAAGATCATATAAGAAACTCTGCCGCTCATCATGGAATAAAAAGCTGTACCGGCCATCCAGAAGACGGTCCTTCAACAGATTAATCGTTCCTGCCAGCTTCCCGTTGTACTCGCCCTTTGTGGTCTTCGGCTGACCGGCTTTCTCTCCGGTCTTGTAATACTCGCCTGTATGTACAACCTGATTATCCAGTTCTTCCATCTCACGGATCAGGCTCTGGTAATTAAAATACATGGGCTTATTTTCTTTCCCGTCCGGGCATACGGCGTAATAACATTTCCGCAGCGCCGTCATAACCGCGGTAGCTGATTCCTCACGAATCTTTAAAATATTGACTACGATATCCTGGAAGCCAAACATCCAGATAGGGAAATGGAAATCCTCACCGATTTTAATATTACGGGCATAGGAAAGGGCACTGTACTCACCGTGTATATCAAAGACAATCACATTTGCCCCAGGAAGCTTCGCGGTCTCTTCCAGGATCTTTGCCACCGTCTCAGACTTACCGCAGCCGGTATTGCCGACGATGCAAGCATGACGCTGAAAGAACTTATTTCCGTCTACCCAGGCTGGCACATCATATGCAGCGTAGCGGCCAAGCTGGAAGCAATCTTCCTCCCGTGGCGCGATCATATGGGCGAACTCCCGCAGATCAATCTTAAAAATCTGTACATCCGTTGTCGGATAATCATCCAGGGATTTCACAAAACGACCATCTTTCAGACTGCCGATAATGGTACAGTCAATCGTTTTGATTCCTGTAATCTCTCCCAGGAAGTCAGTCTCCCCCAGACGCTCCTCCGAATCTGTGTCAGTAAGACCAGTTACCATTGTAACCAGGCGGACCGATCCATCTGATACTTCCAAAAGATCATTGATCCGGACATTCTGGAACTCGGATACATTCGTCCGAATCTGAACGCTATCACTTAAAATTTTCACCAGTTTCATCTTGTCTCTCCTCACATATCAAGCAGCTCATTGTAGTTACGGATGCGGGCACCTTTTATGGATTTACAGTAATCACATTTCCCACAATATTTCGGCGGTACCACTCCGGCTTTCACTTCTGCAAAATGCTCAATGTTAAAGCCGATTTCATCCATGGCATGGTTCAAGGTGTTCTGCGGAATCTGAAAAATATCCAGATCCGGTACCCGCTCCTTTGTGGCCACCGCCAGATAAAACGGAAGCCGTTCTCCAGTAGCTGCCTCCACACCGGCCTGATACACTGCACCCTGCAGATCGTAACGCCACAACGGAAGATTTTTAAAATTGGCCACAATCTTTAAATCCGCAATACAGGTTCCTGGCAGATAACTGTCCATTTTCATCTTCCAGGGAACGCCAAACAGAGTGAAAACCATAATCCTCTGTTTTTCTCCGCTCATGAACTGCATAAAAAGCGGGTCAGATTTTACTCTCCCGATAATTTCATTGGCTTTGCGGAACTCGCTCTTTAACTCATTCTTGCGGGTAAACAGTTCCGGATTCTTCTCCATAAACTGTTTTAAGGTCCCCTCAAAATAGGAATCCACAAAGGATCCCACCAGCAGCGCTTTTGTTACCGGCTGCTGGTATTCCCCGCGAATCTTAGCCATTGCCATTGCTTCGCACTTCATGAAATCCTTATACTGAGAGACTGAGAAAAACTGCCGACTGGCTTCCTGACCGTAATAATTCTGCTCTGTTAATACCATTGCGTTTTTCTCCTCTCTGACTTAATGGAACGGTGTTCCTACCTCTCCGGCATCCGGCGGAATAAAGGAAGGATCCACTTCATCCGATGGCTGAACCGGTTCTTTCTTCGTTACTTTATTGGCTGCCTTTTTCTGCTCATCAGCTGCTACCGCTTTTCCAGTAGTGCGCTGCTTCTTTCCTTCAAATGGGTTGTCCACATCATCTGGATTTGCATCCGGAATCATCTCAAAGTAATCTTCTCGCTTTGCCATGCCGTCCTTTAAAGACTTGTACACGCGCTTCAAACGAATCAGATCATTCATGGTAAAGCTCTCACTTTTGCATCCGATAAACTTTTCGAGCATCTGGATTGTTACACCATAATCGCTCTGAAACAAAGCTGCAGCATCACGCACTAAGTCTATTAACGGTTTGTCTCCATTGTCGCTCAGCAATGTAGCATTACACTGAACAAGCGCCGAATCGATCACATCACCCGGGATCACTCCAAGAATGCAGGCCCGGACTCTTCTGGCGCCCTGGTTTGCCACCAGCTCATAAATATCCCTTGGATCCGTCAGCGTGACATTTCCTTTCTTCGTACTGCGGATGTGCGGAACAGAGAAGATTTTCGTCTGTCTGGTGTTGGTCTCCAGATCCCAGGCATATGCCATAACCTGGCTTTCTCCATTCTTCTGTTCCAGCTCAACAATACCGTAATCCAAGTTACCCCAGTTCTGCGCCATAGCTTCAGCCAGGCGAATAGATGGCCCTGTTACCTTTGTGCCGCCGCGGGGATACTCATACATTGCCTGCTCCGCCAACGTTTTTCTCTGACACGCCCGCATGATGCGGTTAAAGCTCTGCACTTCATCGCGCGGAAACTTTTTTGCAATTACCATTGCAGCCTGAACTTCCTGTGCCTGGCGGCTGATTGCCATCTCTGTAGTGGTATGGTGCTGTGCTTCCGGCATGCCGCTTCCATAAATGTTTGCTACCTGTTCCATTTAATCGTCTCCCTCCGTCTTGACCCAGTTCCCGGAAAAATACCAATCAACCAGCATCTTCCGGAACTCTTTCACTTCTTCTTCATTTCCTGTCTGGCACCGCTCCAGGGCATATGTAAATGCTTCCGCTTCAGGAACAAATATGCCCTCTTCCGGCCCGATGCCCAAATATCCTGCATCTCCTGTCATCACACTGCCTCTTTCTCTTCCTTCACCAGTTCCACCCAGTCATACACACTAAGCGCCACATCATTTGCCTCGTCACCGGAGATAATAACCTTATCCTTCAGCCACTGCATTCGGCGGATGGTCAGCACCATCTCCTGAACAAAGCACCGGGACTGGAAGCGGATCATCTGACCGACCTGCAGGCTGTTGACCGGGTGACGGCCAAGGCTGACCAGATTCTTCATGATTTCTTCTCTCCTCTGCTTGCACCAACTTTGATGGCCGCCAGTAAAGCATCTTTCGCAGCACCCCCGTTGTTGGCAACTTCTGCTTCGAGAATCTCATCAAGTCTCATCCGGGCTGAAGAAAGCAACAGCAAGTACGCTTTCTTGTCTCCTTCGCATGCTTCTTTCATCACCTGGGCCATACCGGTCACTGCCATCCCTGGAAAATGCACCGGATCTTTAATAGTTCCAACAAGTCCGGCAATGCGATCATATTTTTCATCGCTCTCGTCGTAGGTTCCAGTAAGAATATGTGCAAACTCGCTTTCCTTTTCAAAAACCTTCTTGCCATCCAGCTCGATAATCACTTTTACCATTGCTTTTCTCCTTCTCCCCATCTATAATGAGGGTGTAAAATAATATTTTTTATTTACTTGATTCCCCGGAAGTTGCCGCTTCTGGGGTTTCTTCTTTTCGATACAAGCGACCTAATTCTACGTTGATCATTGCCAACAGAAAGCTATAGGACGTTGCTCTTGCCTCTGGGCTGACTGCGTTGTTCACAGTTTTCTCAACCAGCTTTTTAAGTGCCAACGTGATATCTTTATCAGTTGCCTGGCCCAGAATGCAAACCCTGCCGTCTGACTGTTTCTGTGGCGTATTAATAACAGCCAGTACAAACTCACCGGACGTTACATCCTCAACACGGCCATCCTGTTCAAATGTAACCTTTACCATACTTCTCACTTCCTTTCACATTCCTGCCAGCAGCGCGCTGGCCACGCATCCCGCAAACACCGCGCAGATGCCAAACATCACCTTGCCTGCCAGATCATCCAGGTCATGCGCCGGTTCCGGCTTTAATACATCCTCGACCAGGTAAAACACCGGATCGCTGCGGCACTCCACGTAGCTCAGCATCCGCGGGTGCTGGGACTCGATAAAGTTAAGTTTCGCCATCGTTCTCCACCTCCTCCCCATTGGTCAGATAATTTAACAGCTGATCCAGGTTGATCAGGATTCGGGTACCAGATCTGACGATCGGGAATTTCTTCTGCGCAATCATCTTTCGGATGGTCCATTCCCCGATGCAGCACTCCGGATCATTTTCTTTTAGGTATAAAGCGCACTGCGCCGCTGTTCTCATTCGTGGCAATCCTGACATGATAACCACCTCCCTCATTGCTTTTCCTGCACTCCCGTCCTATACTGTACTTACAGGCTCCTGCCAGAGCCGAGTATAAAAAAGGAGATACAACATGAAACTTAATCCCGACTGCATCCGTGACATTCTTGTCGCTGTTGAAGAAATGGAATACAACTCTACCTACACAATCAGCAAGCTACACGACAAATTACCAGCCTATACTGTAGAAGAATTGAACTACCATTGCCTTCAAATGATTGATGCCAATCTGCTTAATGCCAAAGCAATGAACACCTTGGGATGTACCACTCCGCGGATTTGGAGAATTTTTGACCTTACTTATTCAGGGCATCAATTTTTAGCAGATATCCGGTCCGACACCATCTGGAATAAAACTAAAGATACCGCAAAGACTGTTGGCACTGAATCACTTCATGCGTTAAAGGATATTGCTGTCAATCTTGTCACTTCAACTATCCAGAACAAACTTGGCCTACATTAACATACATCGTGACCGTCAGCTTCGCTGGTTCCTGTGAATCAGCGGAGTTTTCAAGCTTGTATGCGTTCACATTCGGAAGTTCCTCATCATCAAGAAAAATTTTGTCATTCTCGATTTTTAAATTTTTCAGCACTTTCTCACCTCCTACTCCAGCAGATTTACTTTTCTTCCTCTGCAAAATACTCCACTGGAACATCGAAGTATTTCGCAAGAATCAGAAGCTTGTCGAACTTCGGATTGCTACGACCGTTCTTCCAATCTGTGAATGTGTTCGCTGCGATACCTGTGTCTTTTGAAACTCGGTATGCGGTTACACCTCTTTCGCTTAAAAGGTTTGCAAACTTTTCGTACACTTTTATCACCTCCAAAAAACATAATATTTTCCTAATCACACTATTGTATTTATTTCGGAAATGTGATATATTTCAATTACCACATTAAAACATTCGCATTTCCGAAATTTTGATTATGAAAATCATTTCGCATCGCATGATTTAATTATGATTTCCTAACCATGTCATTACTATATCACGGTTATCATATTCAGTCAAGCGTTTTAGTTATGATTTCATAAATATTTTGAAAGGAGCTAAAATGTACGAAATATTTGTGAAATTACTAGAAAAATACGGTCTCACTGCTTATAAAGTGTCTAAGGCCACCGGTATTGCCGGATCTACATTTTCAGACTGGAAAAATGGACGAAGTAATCCCAAGCAGGATAAACTACAGAAGATTGCTGATTATTTCGGCGTTTCTTTAGAGTATCTGATGACAGGAAAAGAAGATGCCGTAAAAGAAAAGGCCCCAGAGCTTACAGCCCGGGACGAAAGAGATATTGCAAAAGACCTGAACAACATTATGAAAAAACTTACATCTGGCGAATCTGGACCAGCCAGCTATGATGGTGAAGAACTTGACCCGGAAGCCGCTGCTCTCTTTAAGGACGAACTGGAAATTGCACTTCGGCGGCTAAAAATGATCAATAAGGAAAAGTATACGAATAAGCGTTATAAAAAGTAGGTGATACACATGGATGATCTGACACGGGTCAAACGTCTTGTGGCTTACTATACCAGAAAATATGGCACATCCGATCCATTTGAAATTGCCGACCAACTCGGTGTGCTATATCAAATAGGCAATTGTAGGCATGCAGGCTGCTATATGTTTTTAAAAAATCATAGATACATATTTTTAAGCAATCAGCTTGACTCTGTGGAGATGCGCCTTGTTATGGCCCACGAGCTCGGTCATGCTTTACTTGATCGAAAATCAAATTGCTACTTCATCAGAAACAAAACATTATTGCTTGTTTCTAAATTAGAGCGTAGAGCCAATTTATTTGCTGCTCACTTACTAATATCAGATGATATGTTGCAAAACTATGCTGGATATACGAAAGATCAATTCTGTCGATGCACCGGATATCCAAAAGAGCTGATTGAATTAAGATTAAATAACATACGATAAGGGGATGATAAAACGATGTTCGGATATATAGGAATCGGAATGTGGACTCTGTTTTTTATATATGGAATTTCCCATAATTATTCTCACTATTCCTTGCTGGATTGGATTGTGTTATTACTCACTTACCTTGTTCCGTGTTTCTGCGTTTACAAATATAAAACCCGAAAAAAGAAAAATGCAGCAGTCATAACACAACGAACAAATGAACAGCGCCAACAATTGCTTGATATGGTTGCAAATTATTCGGCCAATACCATTTCAAATCCAAGCATTCTTTTGAAAAAAGACGAGCTAGCCTATTTTGAGCAACTGGACACACTGCTCATTACTCAAAACAAGGCCATTGGATCTACTGGCCGTAGTTCTGGAACATCGGTACGAATAGCTAAGGGAGTTTATGTTCGTAGTAGTGGATCTGGAAGTCGGAAGATTTATAAAGATGTAACCAGCAGATACATGGGTCAGCTTTCTATCACTAACCAACGCATAACCTTTATGCAGGCACAAAAAGCTTTTGAAATACCTTTAGATAAGCTTACCAATATCGCATCTACTGAAAATAATTTAATTTTGCAGCAGGCAAATAAATCTTATACACTTGAACTTCAAAATGCTGATA
>SKED01003291.1_pt1 | contig 10121 bp, 7 predicted proteins | sample 4826651 | NCBI WGS metagenome assembly SKED01 (sample SAMN11008818, study PRJNA524170) | human gut metagenome | biome: Human fecal sample; material: Feces; isolation source: fecal sample from pouch patient p19 | host: Homo sapiens | place: Israel: Tel-Aviv | collected 2016-06-28
CGGTAATAATCGTATGTACTCATAATATCCTCCAAAATAATATATAAAATTGATATATATATATAGTTAGTTATCTTTAATACGGATGATGCCAGATAAGTATAATATATTCTAGGTGAAAAGACAATGTTAAGAAATAAAAAAATATATTACATAGTAGAAAAAAACGTAGTATACTGATTTATATTTTTCTTATAAACAGATGTGTTTGTAATGAAAATGATGGATACACCTGAGAGGAGAGACTTAATTATGATAAAAATGAATGTAAAATTTGAAACACCGGAACAGCTTGTAGAATTTTCAAAAATGTGTCAGAAAGTAGAGGCTGATACCTTGATTGAAGATACAGCACATAAACTTATCATTGATGGAAAATCAGTTATGGGAATGATGACAGTTACATTGAATCAGAGGCTGATCTTTGTAGTAGATGGTTCTGATGAGAAAGAGGTACTTTCTACATTTGAAAAATATCGTACGGAAGATATGGTACAGAAGCAGAATCTGGGTTAATAATTGCATTTTACAGATACTTGTGGTATCGTAGTCAAGGTGAAAAGAATAGAATGAAAACTGCAGGTGCCGGTTGGATAAGATTGATCAGAGCCGGTGAAAAGGGAAACAGGTGCAAGTCCTGTACGAACTCGTCACTGTGAGCAGGGAATATCAGAAAAGAAAAAAGTCACTGGATAACGGGAAGACAAGCTTCTGATGTATGGATCTGTGAGTCAGGAGACCTGCCTGTAGCGTACATGGAAGTAAATCCGGACCACGAGTAATTGGTTGTACAAAAATGGAGGAAAATTATAATAAATTCACAAGGCCATTTTATACCCTTTTACGGATGATTTCGTGGAAGGGTATTTTTTGTGACAGAAAAGTAGTAGGGAGAGAGTAAAAGATGAAACACAATTCCAAGCAATTTTTGGCCTTATTTATGGCAGCATCTATGGCAGTTGCACCGGTATCGGGAGTGTATGCGGAAGATCAGAATGCAGCTGTAGAAAATGCTGTGAATGCGAATGTACAGGAGGGCAGTGAAGCGGAGCAGAATGAGACTGCTTCGAATGCCGGACAGGCAGAAAGCAGTGTGACGGCGGTTGGAAGTCAGGAAGAAAATAAAGCGGAAGCAGCCGGTAAAGGAACAGATACTGCGGAGGACGAAGACGCGAAGAAGAATGCGGCTCTTGCAAAGCTGTCAGTGGTCAGTGGAACAACCGGTGAACTGAAAGACGGAACATATAAAGTAGAGGCAAAAGTAGGCGGATCATCCAGAACAAGTATCACCTGTGAAAAAGTGGAAGTAAAGGATGGAAAAGCGACTGCCAGAATCGTATTTTCAAGTGCCGGATATCCAAAACTGTGGGTAAATGTAAATGGCACTGTAAAAGAATATGAAAAAAGAACAGACAGTGCAGCAGGAACCAGCGCATTTGATATTCCGGTTGATATTAATAAAGAGATGAATGTGATCGGATATGTGGAAAAGATGGGATCCTATACAGAATATAAGCTAAACATCAACATTTCCAAAGATACAGAGCCGACAACACCGGAAGCTCCGGAACAGACGGTTATCACAGGTGTAAGCTTCAGTGAAGGAACGGAACTCAGTATGAAGACGGGAGAAGTTAAGAACCTGACGCTTAAGTTTACACCGGCATTATCAGCAGAAGAGACAGCACCGGATATGACATGGACTTCTTCTGATCCGGAGGTTGTAACGGTTGAAAAATCCGGATCACAGGCTAAGCTGACTGCAATGAAAGCAGGAACTGCAGAGGTAACAGCAACATTTAATAACTCTGAAGGTACAGAGATTAAAGCCACATGTAAGGTAACGGTAACAGCACAGGAAACAGAAAATAAGACCCTGACAGACGGAAACTATCAGGTGAATGCCGAAGCCGGTGGAAAGATGATCCGTGTCACAAACTGTGTAATGACGGTAAAGAATGGACAGATGACGGCAGCAGTAACATTGAGCGGACGGGGATATAACAGAATCTATCTGGGAGATGTAAAAGACGCGCCGAACGATGAAAGTAACTGGATACTTCCAGATTCGCTTCTTGCAGAGCAGTATACATTCCAGATTCCGGTAGAGAAACTGGATGAGGTAATGACGATTGCCGTTCATACAACGAAGAGTAATAAATGGGATACCAGAACACTGACATTCCATTCAGAAGGCATGACTAAGATTGCGGACAGCAATAATGGAAATGCTTCGAATGGCAATAACGGAAGCAATGGGTCGCTGACACCGGGCGGAAATAATAACAACCCGGGAAATACTTCCAATGGAAATAACTCAGGAAGTACAGGAAGCAATAACGGAAATACAGGAAATAATACAACAAACAATGGAAAACCGGACAAAGAATCAAAGTACGAATCAGACCTGAATAAATCAACAGCAAAGGTGAACAGTGCCACAGGCTTAAAAGATGGTGTATACACACCGGACAGCTTCTCATGGTCAGGTGGAACCGGAAAGGTAAGAATCAGCTGCAGTAAGGTAACAGTTACCGGTGGCCAGGCATATGCAACGATCACATTCAGCAGTACGCATTACCAGTATGTGAAAGCTAATGGAAATGTATATTATCCAAGTTCCAAAACAGGAAGCTCCACTTCCTTTGTAATTCCGGTGGAACTGAATAAGAATAATACGATTGTAGGTATGACAACAGCCATGTCTGCAGCACATGAGATTAAGTATACGATTTTTGTATACATTGCGGAAGCAGCAAAAGCAAATGCATCAACAAGAGCCAATGGAAAAGAAATTACCGTGATCGGTGTAAATGGCAGTGACAGCAGTAAGACGGCAGCTGCAAGTAAGAAACTGGATGAAGTAGCACCTGAGATCATCGGCCTGGAATATCAGTCAGAGACAAAAGCCGAGCATGCAAAATATTTCAAAATCTATCATTATGATCAGGGGATCACACTTCTGGAAATTGATATGAGCAAAAAGACAGGAAGAAAAGCAGCCGGTAAGAAGTGGAAACAGTCTTCGGATACAAGCGGACTGAATCCTGCAGAGCAGGAGCAGGCAGCACTGTATCTGAACAAAGTTGTAAAATATCTGATCGTTCCGGAAAATGCAGAGATTCCTGCAGGACTCGATAAGGAAGTTATCGTGGTGAGACAGCCGGCAGATCATATCTATGCAGGAACCAATAAGATCATTTCCAAGATAGCCAAACTGGGACAGAATGATAAAGTGACGGCAGTTGGTGTAAAGAAAAAGAAGTGTAAGAATGAGACTATCAAAGAAAAGATGGAAAAGAAAGAAATCATTTACACAGGTAAATCCGGCAAATTAAATTATAAGAAACTGGTAAAAAATAAATGTGATCTGGCACTCCTTTCTTCCGGTATCCTGCCGAAAAAAGGAAGTAGTAAGAAAGCTGCCAGAAAGAAAATGAAAGCTTATCAGAAGATGACCGAGAAGATGACGCTTCTTGAGATGCCTGTGATCGTTGACCGTTCAAAAGATGAAAAGGGAAAAGATGCAAAGAAAGAATGGGAAAAAGTCTATCAGGTAATCCTCGGATGTGAAGATCAGAGTGCAGAATAAGGATTGCATAAGATGACCATAATGCAGATTATGTAAAATGTTCAGAATGCAGAAAAAGATCATGTGATCAAAAAAAGTGGAGAAAAGAATGAAAAAGAGAACATATCGCTTGTTGTGTGTACTTGCAAGTACAGTGCTTCTGGTCACAGGAGCACTGACTGGATGCAGTAGTTCAGGCAAATCGGGTGTGTCCAAAGGAGACGGAACACAGCAGACAGAAGAAAACGGGGCAGAAGAAAAGAAAGCTCCGAAGATAGGCGGACTGAAGTATCAGAAGACGATGCAGTTAAAATATGCCACAGGTTTTGATGTTTACTATTATAAAGGTGGATATAAATTACTGGATGTGCATGATGACAGACAGTATCTGATCGTTCCGGAAGGGAAGAAGAAACCGGCAGATCTGGATAAAGATATTGTGGTATTAAAACAGCCGCTGGATCACATTTATCTTGCGGCAACATCGGCAATGGCACTGTTCGATTCGATGGATGGCCTGGACAGTATCCGGATGTCAGGCGCACAGGCTTCAGACTGGTATATTGATAATGCGAAAAAAGCTATGGAGGAAGGCCGGATATTGTTCGCCGGAAAATACAGTGAGCCGGATTATGAGATGCTGGTAGATGAGGATTGTGATCTTGCAATTGAATCAACGATGATCCTGCATACGCCAAAAGTACAGGAAATGATCGAAGATCTGGATATTCCGGTATTTATCGACCGGTCCAGCTATGAAAGTCATCCGCTTGGCAGAACAGAATGGATCAAGGCTTATGCGGCAATGTTGAATAAAGAGGATGTGGCAGATACATTTTTCGAGAAACAGACGAAGGTGATCGAAAACCTGAAAGATTTTAAGAATACGGGAAAGACGGTTGCTTATTTCTTTGTTAATGCAGATGGAACAGTGGTCGTAAGAAGCAGTAAAGATTATATTCCGAAGATGATTGATATTGCCGGAGGAAAATACATTTTTTCAGATCTTAAGAATACAGAAAGCAAGAGTGCTTCGGTAGAATTATCAATGGAAGAATTCTATTCAAAGGCGGAAGAAGCAGACTATCTGATCTACAATGCAACAATTGACAGTCCGATAAACAGTATTGCAGAGCTGACGGCAAAGAATGAACTGTTTAAGGATTTTAAAGCTGTGAAGAACGGTAATGTATGGTGCACCGGCAAATCACTGTATCAGGCAACGGATATAGTCGGTAATCTGATCACGGATATTCATCTGATGCTGACAGATGGAGATGAGAAGGATATGACATTCTTGTACAGGGTAAAATAATACAGTATAATAAGAATCAGGTGGGCAAAAGGAAATGTTCACCTGATTTTTCATCAAAGGAGAAATATAACGTGGCAGACACTTATAATCAGAAAACGGATCGGCAGGATACGGCCGGATCTGTTTATCAAAAGGAAATTTTTAAACGGCGTTCCAGATATATTCTGGTATTTTCTGTATTGACGGCAGCATTTTTGATTGTTACGGTTTTGAATATCAATACAGGAAATGTACATATCTCCTTGCCAGAGATCCTGAAAATACTGGCAAGACGGGGAGAGGGCGGAACGGAAGCAAATATTATATGGAAGATACGTCTGCCACGGGTTCTGATGGCAGCAATCCTTGGGGGAGCGTTGTCATTATCTGGATTCTTACTTCAGACTTTCTTTTCCAATCCGATCGCGGGACCGTTTGTCCTTGGAATTTCGTCCGGAGCGAAGATGATGGTGGCACTGGCAATGATATTCTTTCTGGAACGCTATGCATTTGTGTCTTCTTATACACTGATTGTTGCGGCATTTATCGGAGCATTGATCTCCACCGGTTTTATTTTACTGCTATCCAGGAAAATGAAGCATATGGCCACACTTCTGGTAGGTGGAATCATGATTGGCTACATCTGTTCGGCGATCACAGATTTTGTCGTGACATTTGCAGAGGATTCAGATATTGTCAATCTTCATGGATGGTCACAGGGGAGCTTTTCCGGAATGAACTGGAGTAATGTACAGGTAGCGGTGATCGTGATCGGTGTGACGACTGTACTTACATTTTTCCTGTCTAAGCCGATCGGTGCTTATCAGCTGGGAGAAGCTTATGCGCAGAGCATGGGAGTGAATATCCGCTTTTTCAGGGTGGCACTGATTCTCTTGTCCAGTATTCTTTCGGCAAGCGTAACTGCATTTGCAGGTCCGATCTCATTTGTCGGAATAGCGGTTCCATATCTGGTAAAACATGCACTTCGTACATCGAAACCTTTGGTAGTGATACCAGGGACATTTGTTGGTGGAGCGGTATTCTGTATGATCTGTGATCTGATCGCGAGAATGGCATTTGCACCAATGGAATTGAATATCAGTACGGTGACTTCGATATTCGGAGCGCCTGTTGTGATCTTCATGATGGTGCGTGGGCAGAAAGGCAGGTAGAAGATGACAGAGTATTATATAAAAATGAAAGATCTCGCAGTGGGATATCAGGGGAATGCGCTGATAAGCGGTATTAATCTGAAAATAAAAAAAGGCGAGATCGTGACACTGATTGGCCCCAATGGAGCGGGAAAATCTACAATATTAAAAAGCATCACCAGACAGTTAAAGCTGATTGGCGGGGAAGTATACATAGATAGCGAGGAAATCCGTAAACTTTCTTATAAAGAGATGGCAGTTAAGGCGGCCGTGATGCTGACTGAGAGGATGAAACCAGAATTGATGACCTGTCATGATATTGTAGCGACCGGGCGTTATCCTTATACCGGAAGACTTGGAATCTTGTCAAGGGAAGATGAGAGAAAGGTGGATGAGGCATTAGAGGCGGTACATGCACAGGAACTTGGAATCCGTAATTTTCAGGAAATCAGTGACGGACAGAGGCAGCGGGTGCTGCTTGCCCGGGCTATCTGTCAGGAACCGGAAGTGATGATCCTGGATGAGCCAACCTCTTATCTGGATATCCGTCATAAACTGGAACTGCTGGCAATCTTAAGAAAGATGGCAAAAGAGAACGGAATTACTGTAATTATGTCTCTGCATGAGATTGATCTGGCGCAAAAAATATCGGATCAGGTTATCTGTGTCAAAGGCGACCGGATTGCCGAATTTGGTGATCCGGAAGAAATATTCACGGAAGCAACAATTCGTGATCTTTATGAAATCGACAATGGTTATTACGATCCGATATTCGGAAGTGTGGAACTTCCAAAGCCGGAAGGAGAACCGGAAGTTCTGGTATTATCTTCCGGTAAAACAGGAATCCCGGTCTACAGAAAACTTCAGAAAGCCGGGATCCCATTTGCCGCCGGAATCCTCTATCCGGGCGAGAGCGACTATCAGCTGGCACGGCTGCTGGCATCCGGGATCATCAGCGAAGAGCCATATGAACCGATATCCGATGAGACTTACCAGAAGGCATTAAAGATCATGGAAAAATGCGGAAAGGTAATCAATGCGGGAGTGAAAGTTGGAAGTATGAACCAAAAGATGGGGGAACTGCTTCGGATTGCGGAGGAGAGAAGGATGTTGGTTTCTATTTAATCATTATGGCGGCTTCCCCCGGTCCTGAATAATTAAATACCGGGAATTGTAACCGTTGTGATGCCGGAAGTGTATCTATCGGAAAAGTTGGAAAATTAAGGCATTCACTATAACTTTCCAGTTACACACAAAGGTTACAGCCCTCTATTGAATTCATTATCATTGGCCTATCACGACATGAGAAAGACTTGGTGTTATGTTTGATGCGTATTTTGGCGCGATGTGTAGATGTTCTTAGGTAGTTTGCCTTCCCGTTAAAGGGACGGAGCGAAGTGTTTGAGGCGAATGCCGAGTTTTGAGCGGAGGCCCTTTTGTTCTTAGGGAAGGCGGACTGCCTTAGAACATCTACATCGTGACATTCAGCAACAAACATAACACCAAGTCTTTCTCATGGACTGAGAGGTCACGATGATGAATTAATTAAATAGAAACCGAATTCAACGTCGCATAAAACTCCGGATAAGACACATCCACGCACTGACTATCCACTATCTGCGTTTCACCGTCAGATGCAAGTCCCGCAACCGAGAATGCCATTGCGATCCGGTGATCAAGGTAGCTTTGGATAGAAGCACCATTTAAATGTCCGGTACCTTCAATGATCATGCCGTCATCGGTTGGTGTAATAACAGCTCCCATCGCTTTTAATCCTGCAGTGACAGTATCGATTCGGTTCGTTTCTTTTACCTTTAACTCAGCTGCATCTCTGATGACTGTCTGACCATCTGCAAAGGCTGCCATAATTGCGATCATCGGAATCTCGTCGATCAGAGTCGGGATGATATCACCCTCGATTACAGTTCCTTTTAAGTGGCTGTAGCGGACAAGAAGATCAGCACGGCTTTCGCCGCCCTCGATTGTCTGGCTGACGGTTTCGATATCGGCTCCCATGGCTTTGCAGACTTTTAAGAAACCGGCACGTGTGAAGTTGGTTCCTACATTTTTAACAAGAAGCTCGGAACCAGGAACTAACAGTGCGGCCGCAATAAAGTAAGCAGCAGAAGAGATATCGCCAGGAACACAGATCTGTTGTCCGTAAAGTTCTTTGCATGGTTCTACATGTGCAGTGGCAGTTCCGTCTGTATGAAGATCTGTGGCAACGTATGCGCCGAATCCCTGAAGCATAAGTTCCGTATGATTACGGGAAAGAGCAGGTTCTGTAACAGAAGTAGGACTGTCTGCATAAAGTCCGGCTAACAGAACTGCCGATTTTACCTGGGCAGAGGCAACCGGTGACTGGTAATGAATACCATGCAGAGCACCAGGTCTTATGTGAAGCGGGGCGCATCCGTTGTCGTTGAGACTTCTGATATGTGCTCCCATGGTGTTAAGTGGTGTCATAATGCGCTTCATTGGTCTGGAGTTCAAAGAATCATCGCCGGATAATGTAGTCGCAAAATTTTGCCCGGACAAAATTCCGGAGATCAGGCGGGTTGTAGTTCCGCTGTTTCCTACATTTAAAGTAGAAGCCGGGGCGGTCAGGCCGCGCAGACCTTTCCCGTGTACCAGGATACTGGAGGGTTTCCTTTCAATCTCAACACCCATTTTACGGAAACAGTCAATCGTGGAAAGACAGTCGGCTCCTTCCAGAAAATGAGTGATCTCTGTGGTTCCAAGCGCAATGGAACCTAACATAATGGAACGATGGGAGATGGATTTGTCTCCCGGTATGGTTACTTCTCCTTTTAATCCCCTTGTGGGTGCAATTGTTCTAACGCTCATAAACGATATACCTGAATTTCTGCAGTAATCCTACGGCGCGTTTGCTGGAATCTTCGTCGTAGAATTCAATACGCAGAACCCCTTCTTCAAATTCTCTGTTGTGTACGATTCCAATGTTTTTGATACTGATATTATTGGAAGCAAGAATGGTTGCGATAGCAGCAATCCCACCGGCTTCATCAATGATGTCACAGTATACGGCAAATGCTTTCTTGATCGGTCCGGCCGAAGAAGATGGCATGGAATTACGATAATTTCTGGAGGATTCAAACCGGTTATAAAGATCCAGATCATCTTCACGTTCGATAGCTTCTTTGAAATCTTCCAGAGAGTCTATGTACTTATCTAATATATCTACAATATTGTCCTTGTTCTTCAGGCAGATATTCTGCCACATGATCGGAGAAGAAGAGGCAATACGTGTGATATCTTTAAATCCTCCAGCAGCAAGATTTTTCATCATCTCATCATGTGTATCGTGTGTTTTGACAAAATTAACGAGTGAAGAAGCAATGATATGTGGGAGATGGCTGATGGTTCCTGTAATCTGGTCATGAAGCTGGTAGTCCAGAATAACCGGAAGGGCCTTCAGGCTTTCCACGAATTTTTCATAAGTTTGTACTTTTTCTTCAGCTACCTGAGGAGTCGGAGTAAGAATATAGTATGCATTTTCAATCAGCATAGCTTTGGAATTACTGTAACCGCTTTTCTCGGATCCGGCCATCGGATGTCCCCCGATGAAATACTTCCCAATACCGAGATTCTGCACTTCTTCGTGGATGTTCGTCTTTACACTTCCGACATCTGTGAGGATGCAGTCATCATTCAGATATTCCGTCAGCTGTTTCAGATAGGCTGTATTATATGCGACCGGTGCGCATAAGAATATATAGTTACAATTTTGAAAATTATTGTCAATGGTAGTTGCGGCAACATCGATCATAGATTCCTGGGTTGCAAGTGCAAGGGATTCTTTGTTTTTGTCGAAAGCCACAATCTCATAATCGGGATAATACTGGCGGATGGCCTTTGCAATAGAACCACCGATCAGTCCGAGCCCGATAAAACCAATTTTGTGTTTCATGATGTTTCCTCCTTGTGCTTTGATCTAGAAACTCAGTTCATATTGTAACGTGTTGTAAGAGGATTTGTCAATACTATAATGCTTTAAAGTGAAAAAGTGAATGGGGTAAAACGAGAAAATAGACAATCTGCAGTATAAAATTGCAAAGAAAATTCTGAAATAAGTGAAAATTCA